>MDSZ01128138.1_pt1 | contig 148212 bp, 131 predicted proteins | sample 811201 | NCBI WGS metagenome assembly MDSZ01 (sample SAMN05326647, study PRJNA326480) | marine metagenome | isolation source: seawater | place: Indian Ocean: North | collected 2010
CGCCTCGAGGGGGAGCACGACTACTACCTGATCCCCACGGCAGAGGTGCGGTGACCAACCTCGGCCGCGACCGCATCTTCGAGGATGCGGAGCTGGGAGAGAGCGGTCTCGCCTTTACCAGCCATACCCCCTGTTTCCGCAGCGAAGCGGGCAGCTACGGCCGCGACACCCGCGGCATGATCCGCCAGCACCAGTTCGAGAAGGTCGAGCTCGTGCGCTTCGTGCGCCCCGGGGATTCCGATGCTGCGCTGGAGCTGCTCACGGGCCACGCCGAAGCGGTACTGAAGCGCCTCGAGCTGCCTTACCGGAAGGTGCTGCTCTGCGGCGGCGACATGGGTTTCTCCGCCCGCAAGACCTACGACCTCGAGGTCTGGCTGCCGGGGCAGTCCGCCTACCGCGAGATCTCCTCCTGCAGCAACTTCGGCGACTTCCAGGCCCGGCGCATGCAGGCGCGCTGGCGCAACCCGGAGACCGGCAAGCCGGAGCTCCTGCACACGCTGAATGGCTCCGGGCTGGCCGTGGGGCGCACGCTGGTGGCGATCCTCGAGAACGGCCAACAGGCCGACGGCAGCGTCCGCCTGCCCGAGGCGCTGCACCCGTACCTCGGCGGCCGGGCTGTGCTGGGCGCCTGATCATGCACGCCCTGCCGGTCTTCCTTCGCCTGGAAAGCCGGCCCGTGCTGCTGGTGGGCGGCGGCACCGTGGCGCTACGCAAGGCGCGTTTTCTCTGTCGGGCGGGCGCGCGGGTGACCGTGGTGGCGCCGGCCATCGACCCCGCGCTGGCGGCGCTGCTCGACGAACACGGCGGGGAGTGGCTGCGCCGGCGCTACCGCCGCGGTGATCTCGCCGGCCGCGACCTGGTGATCGCCGCCACGCCGGACGCGTCGGTCAACGCGGCCGTCGCCGACGAAGCCGCGGCGCGGCGCCTGCCGGTCAACGTGGTGGATACGCCGGCCCTCTGCTCCTTCACGTTTCCCGCCATCGTCGACCGGGACCCGCTACTGGTGGCGATCGGCACCGGCGGCGCCAGCCCGGTGCTCGCCCGCGCCGTTCGCCGTCGCCTCGAGACCCAGCTGCCGGCGGGCTTCGGCCGCCTCGCGCGCTTCCTCGGCGACTGCCGCGACCGCGTGCGCGCGGCGATCAGCGACGAGAGCGCCCGCCGCCGGCTCCTCGAGGAGCTGGCCGAGGGCCCCATCGCGGAGCAGGTGCTCGCGGGGGACGAGGCGGGCGCCGCAGCGGCCGTGGATGCGCGCCTGGCGCGGGGCGAGGCGCCCCGCGGCGAGGTGTTCCTGATCGGCGCCGGCCCCGGCGACCCGGACCTGCTCACCTTCCGGGCGCTGCGGCTCCTGCAGCGCGGCGATGTGATCCTGTACGACCGGCTGGTCGGCGAGGGTATCCTGGAACTGGCGCGTCGCGACGCCGAGCGCCTCTACGTGGGCAAGCGTCGCGCCGAGCACACCATCCCTCAGGATGAGATCAACCGCACCCTCGTCGAGCTGGCCCGGCAGGGCAAGTGCGTGGTGCGCTTGAAAGGCGGCGACCCGTTCGTCTTCGGCCGCGGCGGCGAGGAGATGGATGAGCTTGCCCGCGCCGGGATTCCGTTCCAGATCGTGCCCGGCATCACCGCCGCCAACGCGGCCGCCTGCTACGCGGGGATTCCGCTGACGCACCGCGACTATGCGCAGTCGGTGCGCTTCGTCACCGGGCACACGAAGGACGGCGAGCTTCGCCATCGCTGGGAGGAGTTCCAGTCGCCCACGGAGACCCTGGTCTTCTACATGGGGCTCGTCGGCCTGCCGATCATCTGCGAGCAGCTCGTTGCCCACGGCCGCGATCCGACTACCCCGGTCGCACTGGTGGAGAAAGCAACCAGCCCGGAGCAGCGCGTGATCACGGGCACCCTGGGCACCATGACGGCCGTGGTGGAGGTGGAGAAGCCGGAGCCGCCGACGCTGATCATCGTCGGCGACGTGGTCCGCCTGGCGGCGGAGCTCGGCTGGTACAGCCCCGTGGAGGGGCGGGTGGTGCGCTGACCCGGTGAAGCGGCGCCGCGCGCGGCGCTATTCCTCTTCCGGGCTGTGGATGGCGTAGGCCTGTTTGCGCATGAGCAGGGCGTCGACGAGGATGTTCCCCGCCTCGCTCAGCAGTACGTCCGCCTCGTCCTCGCCCTCTTCTTCCCCGTCCTCCGGATCTACCCCGTCTTCGCCGGCGCTGTCCTCTTCATCGTCATCGAAGGAGGCGAGGGGCTCCTCGCCCAGCGCCTGCCGGCGCTTGTTCTCGATGGCCAGCGCACGGGCCTCCCGGGCCTCGCGCTCGGCGCGCCGGGTCTCTTCGTTCAGGGAAACGACCTGGATATCGTCGTTCTCGTCGGCGAGAGCGACCCGGTCGACGAGGAAGTTGAAGTCCGGGTCCGAGGCGCTGCGCTCCTGGAACAGGGCGGAGAGCTCGGGGATCAGCGGGTCCAGATCGCCGTAGCGGCGGTGGCGCACGGGGTTGATCTGGTCCCAGGACAGGGCGTGCTCCAGGGAGCTCTCGCCGATATCCTCCGGGTCGTAGAGCGAGGGGAAGGTGATGTCCGGCACGACGCCGCGGTGCTGCGTGCTGTCGCCCGAGATGCGGTAGAACTTGCTCTCGGTGATCTTCAGCTGTCCCTCGGTGAGCGGGACCAGGGTCTGTACCGTGCCCTTGCCGAAGGAACGGTCGCCGACGATGATGCCACGCTCGTAGTCCTGGATCGCGCCGGCGAAGATTTCGCTGGCGGAGGCGCTGAGCCGGTTGATCAGGACCACCAGCGGGCCGTCGTAGTAGGCCGTGCGCATGCGCTTGCCGTCGCGCCAGACGCGCCGCGAGGAGTGGCGGATCTGTACCGTCGGGCCGTACTCGATGAACAGCCCCGTCAGCTCGTTGGCCTCCTGCAGGGAGCCGCCGCCGTTGTTGCGCAGGTCGACCACGATACCTTCCACGCCCTCGCTCTCGAGCTCATCGAGGAGCCGGCGCACGTCGCGGGTCGTGCTCTTGTAGTCGTCGTCGCCCCGGCGCATGGCCTCGAAATCGATGTAGAACGCGGGGATGTCGATGACCCCGACCTTGATCGTGCTGTCATCGCCGGCCGGCACCTCGAGCACGCGGCTGTGCGCCGACTGCTCCTCGAGCTTCACCGTGTTGCGGACAATCTGGATCTCCTTGTGCACCTCCGTCGAGGCGGCGTCCGCCGGGATCACGTTCAGGCGCACGGTGGTGCCCTTCGGCCCGCGGATCAGGTCGACCACCTCGTCGAGACGCCAGCCGATCACGTCGACCATGGTCCCGCTGTCACCCTGGCCCACGCCGATGATGCGGTCCGCCGGCTTGAGCTCGCCCTGCTTGTCGGCGGGGCCCGCGGCGACCAGCCGCGAGACCTTGGTGTACTCGTCCTCGAGCTGCAGCACGGCGCCGATGCCCTCGAGGGACAGGCTCATGTTGATGTCGAAGTTTTCCTTGCGCCGCGGCGAGAAGTAGTTGGTGTGCGGGTCGTAGAGTTCCGTCAGCGCGTTGGCGTAGAGCTGGAACACGTCCTGGGCGTTGTACTGGCGGACGCGGGTGAGCTGGGTGCGGTAGCGCTTGAGCAGCGTGTCGACGATGTCTTCCTCGTCCTTGTCGGCGAGGCGCAGGCTCAGGGCCTGGTTCTTCAGGTGCTTGCGCCAGCGCTCGTCCAGGGCCTCGTCGTCGGCCGCCCAGTCCCGCAGCTCCGGGTCCACGGCGTAGGTCTCGTCGCGGCTGAAGTCCATCGCCGCGTACAGCGCCGGGAGCGTGTCCACCACGCGCTCGAGGCGGGCCGTCAGCCGGTCCTCGAAGCGGTTGAAGATCTCGAATCCGGCGTCCAGGCGACCGCGCGGCAGGGCCTCGTCCATGACATAGCGGAACGCCTCGAAGGACTCGATGTCGCCGCGGGTGAAGAACATCTTCCCGCCGTCCAGGCTCTCGATGTAGTTGTCGAGGTGCGCCGAGGACAGCTCGTCGTCGTACTCGAGCTTGGCGTAATGGCGCTCCTCGAGCTGCTCGACGAGTTCGGCCGCGGTCTCGGACTGCGAATCCGTGTACCAGATCTTTGCCGCGACGGGGGCGGTGGCGAGGAGGGCGGCCAGGGCCAGCCCTGTGCGGAGCCAGGGGCGATTCGCTGTCATGCGGCTACCTGTTATCCGGACTTTGATCGAAGTGTAGCGGGATGCCCCGGGGGGGAAAAGCCTCCCGGAGCGATGCCGCTGCGGCTCATGCGCCGGGGACGATGAGGTCGAAGGTGGCGTTGACGCGGCTTTCGAAGACGAGGTCGCCGGTGACGTAGGTCTCGGCGCCCGGCGCCGCGTCGGCACTGCGCAGCATCATCTCGCTGGCCATGGGCCGCGGCTGCGGACCCTGGAAGGCATCGAGGGAGCGCACGGGACCGACCGCGATGCCCAGGCTGTCGGCCAGGGCCTCGGCGTTGGCGCGGGCATCGAGGGCGGCCGCGGCCAGCGCCTCCCGGCGCAGGCGGGACGCCTCGCTGTGCCCGAGCACCGGCGGCGAGACCTCGTTGGCGCCGGCGTCGGCCGCGCCCTCGATGAGCACGCCCAGCTGGCCGAGCTGCGTGAGGCGGACGTCGATGCGCCGCTGCACCAGGTAACCCTTCAGCACCTGCTGCTCCTTTGCCTTGTCCCAGCGGTACTCGGGACGCAGCGTCAGCCCCGGGGCACTGATGTCGCCGGCCGGGATGCCGAGGCTCTCCAGGTGCGCGAGGACGGCCGCCGTGCGCGCGTTCACGTCTTCCCGGGCAGTGGCCAGGTCCGGGGAGCGCGCCTGCACGCCGAGGCCGATGCGGGCCTCGTCGGGCGCCGCGCTGACCCGGCCCTCGCCGTGCACCGACAGCGCCCTCGGGGGCGTGCGGTCCCCGGCCGTGGCGGCGAGGGGAGCAAGAGAGAGGAGCAGGGCGCCGGTCAGGGCCAGCAGGGCAGGGGTGCGCATGGGAAAGTCTCCGCGTGATTTCTCATTCATTGACCGGCAGGGGCAGCGAGGGTTCCGCAGCGGTGAACACCAGCACCGGAGCCTGCGGCGCCCACAGCCGACGGACCCGGTTCGACTGCGCCCCGGCGACGTCGAAAAGAAGACTGTTGCGCAGCGTCAGCGGCGCGGCGCTGCGATCCACGGGCAGGGTGAAGTAGACCCAGGTCTCGTCGTAGCCGACCTCGAGCCCGAGAAAGGCCGGCCGCCCGCTGGCGCCGCCGGCAGCCGTGACGCGGAAGTGGCGACCCAGGTAGGCCTCGATCAGCTCCGCCGGCGGCGCCTCGGGGTCGAGCAGTACCCGGCTCCCCGCATCCCTGGACAGGGCGGTTTCCAGGTCCTCGGGGATGACCCGCAGGGCAACCTCGAGCGCATCCCCGGCCTCGCTCCAGGACAGCTCGGCGTAGCTGGCGTGGAACGGGTGCGCTGCCGCGCCGCGGCCCTGGCCCAGGCCGACGGCGAGTGCCAGGGCAAGCACGGGGGCGAGGAGGCGGGCGCGGTGGCCCCGGCTCAGCGGATGGGCTGCGACCATGCGTCCTCGTCATCGCGGCGCATCGGGTTCGGCTCCTCGCTCTCCTTGAACAGCTGGAAGCGGCTGGGCACGACCTTGCGGGGCCAGGCGTTGTTGGCGACATTGGTGTCCGCGGTGCTGCGGTAGGGGTCGAACTCGATGCTGGTGATTTCCCGCTCCGTGATGAAGAGCTTCTTCACCTGCGCTGCGTTGCGCCGCCAGATTTCCGCCGGCACCGTGACTTCCTCGACCGCGCCGTCAGCGTAGCTGATGCGCAGCGGCAGCGGCGTGACCAGGCCGCCGACGTTGTCGAAGGTGACCACGTAGAAGCGTTCCGCGGTATCGAGCAGGGCCCGCTCCCGCTCCGTGAGCTGGTCCATCGCCTTCTCGTACTGCGCGTAGTCCCAGGGTGTCACCCGGTACTCGTCGCTGTCGTTGTAGAAGTCCCGGAGCCCGGGCTGGCGATCGACGAGCCGCTCGCTCCCCGCGTTGCGCTGGTCGCTGAGCGAGGGCTCCTCGGCCTCGGCCTGCGCCCGCTCCCAGGCTTTCTCGCGCTCCGGGTCGAGGCTGTCGACGCGGTACAGGGCGACCTCGCCCAGGGCGACGTCCACGTGGCCCGTGCCGTAGAACCAGCCGCGCCAGAACCAGTCGAGGTCCATGGCCGAGGCGTCCTCCATGGTGCGGAAAAAGTCGGCGGGGGTCGGCCGGCGGAACTGCCAGCGCTCGGCGTACTCGCGGAACGCGTGGTCGAACAGCTCCCGGCCCATGATGCTTTCGCGCAGGATGTTGAGCGCGGTGGCCGGCTTGCCGTAGGCGTTGTTGCCGAACTGGTGGATGGACTCGGAGTTGGTCATGATCGGCACCTGCGTGGCGCTCGCCATGTACTCGGTCATCTTCGCCGGTTCGCCGCGGCGGGACGGGTAGCCTTCCTCCCAGGCCTGTTCCGTGAGGAACTGCAGGAAGGTGTTCAGGCCCTCGTCCATCCAGGTCCACTGGCGCTCGTCCGAGTTCACCACCATGGGGAAGTAGTTGTGCCCCACCTCGTGGATGATGACCGAGATCAGGCCGTACTTGCTGCGCTCCCAGGTCTTGTCCCCGGATTTCTGCGTGACGTCCCAGTAGGTCCCGTCGGCATAGGGTCGCGGCTTGTTGAAGCTGATCATCGGGTACTCCATGCCGCCCACGGGGCCGTTGACGGAAATGGCCACGGGGTAGGGGTACTCGAAGGTGTAGCGGGAGTAGACGTCGATCGTGTGGGCGATCGCCGCCGTGGAGTACTGGCTCCAGAGCGGCTCCGCCTCGTTCGGGTAGAAGGACATGGCCAGCACGTCGCGCTCGCCGGAGCGGGCGCGGCGCGCGTCCCAGATGAACTTGCGCGAGCTGGCGAAGGCGAAGTCGCGCACGTTCTCCGCGCGGAAGCGCCAGGTGCGCGAGCCATCGGCGGCCTCGCGGGCGTTCGCCGCCGCCTCTTCCGGGGTCACCACGAAGACCAGCTCGTCGCTGCTGCGGGCGGCCTTGAAGCGTTCCCGCTGCGCGGGCGTGAGCACCGCGTCGGCGTTCTGCAGCTCGCCGGTGGCGGCGACCACGTGGTCCGCGGGCACGGTGATGGACACGTCGTAGTCACCGAGCTCCAGGGTGAACTCGCCGCGGCCGAGGAACTGCTTGTGCTGCCAGCCCGCGTAGTCCGTGTAGGCGGCCATGCGCGGGTACCACTGGGCGATCTCGTACAGGTAGTTGCCGTCTTCCGGGAAATACTCGTAGCCGCCACGGGCGCTGACCACGGTGGCGTCGATGATGTTGTGCGACCAGGCCACCGAGAAGCTGAGGCGCTCGCCAGCCGCCAGCGGTTCGGCGAGGTCGATGCGCATCATGGTGCGGTTCACCGTATAGGGGAGGGGCTCACCGTCCGCGTCGGTGACCGCGTCGATGGTGACGCCGCCCTCGAAGCGCCGGCGCTCCAGCAGCGAGGCGAGGGCACCATAGGAGAACTGGGCGAAGTCCGGTGCGGTCTTCGTGAGCATGTCGTCGGAGTCGCGGCGGAAACGGTTCTGGTCCAGCTGCAGCCAGAGGTAGGGCAGGTCGTGGGGGCTGTTGTTGTGGTAGGTGATGGTCTCGCGGCCGGTGATGCGCTGCTCCTCGTCGTCGAGGGTGACGGCGATGTCGTAGTCCGCCCGCTGCTGCCAGTAGCCCGGGCCCGGGGCACCGGTGGCCAGGCGTGAATCCGTCGGCGTGGCCAGCAGGTAGTCGAGCTGGGCAAAGGCGTCGGCGCCACTCTGCGCCGCCGGGTCGCCGGCGGCAGCCGCCGGGTTTGCAAGCAGCAGGAAGCCCGTCACAAGGCCGACGTAATTGGCACACAAAAGACGCAAAAACATAGTGTTAGGCATTAATCCTCGAGTGCGTTGGAAGGTTGGGGAAAGGCCGATTATAGCGCCCGGAGCGCTACCGCGATACGGTTGCCTGCGGTGAACTGCAAGGAACAGCAAGCGATGACCACCCCCTTCGACCTTACGCCCTCCGACCAGGCCTGCGGCGCGACCGTCCGCGGCCTCGACCTGGCGCAGCCGCTGGCAGCGGCGACCGTGGCCGCCCTGCGCGCCGCCTGGCTCGAGCACGGCGTGCTCGCCTTCCCGGACCAGGCCATGGACGACGATGACCTCGAGCGCTTCACCCGCTACTTCGGCCCCTTCGGTGACGATCCCTTTATCGCGCCGATCCCCGGGCGGGAGCACGTCATCGCCGTCAGCCGGCGGGCGGACGAGCAGGCCCCGCTCTTCGCGGAGAACTGGCACACGGACTGGAGCTTCCAGGACACGCCCCCGGCGGGCACCTGCCTCCTCGGCATCACCATTCCGCCGAGCGGCGGCGATACGCTGTTCGCGGACCAGCGCGCCGCCTGGGCGAGCCTGCCGCCGGCGCTCAGGGAGAGGCTCAGGCCGCTGCGGGCGATTCACTCGGCGCGCGGCGGCTACGCCCCGGAAGGGCTCTACGGCGAGGCCGACCGGGCCGGCGACCGCAGCATGGCCATCCGCCCCTCCGCAGAGGCCCTCGCCACCCGGGTTCACCCCCTCGTGCGCGAGCACCCGGAAACGGGGGTGGAACTGCTCTACGGCTGCCTGGGCTACATCATCGGCTTCGAGGGCATGGCCGAGGCCGAAGCCCTGGAGCTGTTACTGGAAATGCTCGACTGGCAGACCCGCGAGGCCGTGCAGTACCGGCACCAGTGGCAGCCGGGCACCCTGCTCATGTGGGACAACCGCTCCGTGCTCCACCGGGCGACCGGTGGCTACGAGGGCCACGACCGGCTGCTGCACCGTACGACCATCGGCGCGGCCCCGTGAAACCGGCACGCCGTCTTGCCGCAGCGCTGCTCCTGGTCGCCAGCGGCACCGCCGGCGCGCTCCCCGACACAGCGGGCGCCGTGCGCCGGGGCTACGTGGAGGCGCAGTCCGGCCAGGTGCACTACCGCTACGCGGCGCCCGGAACGACCGCGCGGGTACAGGCACCGGTCGCGCTCTTCCACCTGTCGCCGAACTCGGGCCAGGTCTTCAGCGACCTGTTGCCGCTGCTGGCTCGCGACCGGGTCGCGGTGGCCTTCGACACGCCGGGCTACGGGATGTCGGACCCGCTGCCCGACCCGCAGACGATCGCTGCCTACGCCGGGCAGCTCGCGTCCGCGATGGCTGCCCTCGGCCTCGACAGCGGCGTCGACCTGGTGGGCTATCACACCGGCGCCGCGATCGCCCTCGAGCTGGCGCAGCGCTACCCGGCGCAGGCCGGGCGCCTGGCGCTGGTCGCGGTGCCCGTACTCACCGCGGAAGAGCGGGCCGCGGGGGCGGCGCTGCCGCCCATCCCCTTCGACGAGGCGGGCGATTGGGCGAAGCAGGAGTGGCAGCGCTCCTGGCGGTGGCGCGGCCCGGGCCAGGACCGGCAGTCGGTGCTGGCGACCTTTGCCGAGAAACTGCGGCCCGGGGTCCGCGAGCGGGGCGCGACCGCGGTGCTCGCCTACGACACGGCGGCTGCCCTCGAGCGCGCCACGGCGCCGTTACTGCTGGTGCGACCGCGGGATGACCTGTGGATCGCGACCGGGCGCGCCCATGCGCTGCGCCCGGATGCCGGGTGGGTCGAGCTGCCGGACTTCGGCCACGGGCTCTTCCATGCCGCGCCCCGGCGCATGGACGCCATCCTCCGCGACTTCCTCGACGCGGCGGATTAATCGGCGGCTGGCGGGTCCGCGTCCGTGGCGATGACGTCGATCCCCGCCAGGCGTTCGGCGTAGGCCTTTTTCCGCGGCAGGTCCATCCCGCGCAGGATCTGGATGCGCTGCGCCTGCGGCGAGCCCGCACCGTGCAGCGACTCGGTGAGGTAGCCGACCGCGTTGCGCCCCAGGGTCATGTTCTCGATCAGCCGCAGCATGCGCGTGCGCGTCTCGACGGGGATATCGCTGCGGCCTCGCAGGTACTTGGCGAGCAGGGGGCCGGCCTCCTCGTGGTTGAAATCGGCCTCGGAGGGCAGGGTGACCATCAGCCCGCCCGCGAGGTCCTGGGCAAAGCGCGCGATCTCGTAGGGAAAGCGGGTGACGTTGTGCTTGCACACGTTGGACAGCATCTCGTCGTTGATCCAGGCCCCGGAGGCCAGCGGTTTTGCCTCGTGGGACGAGGCGATGCCGGAAGAGAAGATGGTCTCGTTCAGGTGCGTCATCTCCACCAGCTTGTCGCGGATATGGCTCGCCTTGTCCGCGCCGTTGTACTCGGCGATCGCCGCGGCCGCGCCGACCATGACGTCGCCGAGGCCCGTCTTGCAGACATAGCTGGCGCGATGATAGGCCGTGAACCGCGAGACCATGGTCTGGGCGAACTCGTACTCACCGTCCATGAGCACGTGCTCCCAGGGGATGAACACCTCGTCGAAGACCACCAGCGTTTCCTGGCCGCCGTAGCGCGCGTTGCCCTGGTCGATCTCGCCGTCCTCCAGGGCGCGCGTGTCGCAGGACTGGCGGCCGTAGATATAGGTGAGACCGGGCGCGTCGCCGGGAACGAGACCGACCACCGCGTAGTCCTGGTCCGCCTCGGCCAGGTTCATGGTCGGCATGACGCAGATCCAGTGCGAGTTGAGTCCGCCGGTCATGTGGGCCTTCGCGCCGGTGACGTACAGGCCGCGGGCCGTGCGCCGGGTGACGTGCAGGAACAGGTCGGGGTCGTCCTGCTCGTGGGGCCGGCGCGAGCGGTCGCCCTTCGGGTCGGTCATGCCGGCGCCGATGATGACATTGTGGCGCTGGGCTTCCTTGAGGAAGGCAAGGTAGCGTTCGTGGTAGGCCGTGCCGTGTGCTCGGTCGATGTCGTAGGTGATCGAGTGCAGGACACTGATGGTGTCGAGACCGGCGCAGCGCTGGAAGCAGGTGCCGGTGATCTGGCCGAGGCGCCGCTGCATGCGGTTCTTCTGCACCAGGTCCTCGGGGCAGGTGGGAATATGCAGGAAGCGGTTCACCGGTGCGTCGATGAGCGGGGAGTGCGTCGTCGCCAGCGCCGGTTCGTCACGGGCGAGGTCGTAGGTGGCGGCGAGCGCATTGATCGACGGGCGGATCACCGGGTGGTCCACGGGCTCCGCCACGCGCTCACCGAAGAGATAGACCGTCACGTCGCGGCCGCGGAGGCTGTCGACGTAGGCGTCGCCGCCGTCGATGGGCTGGAAGCGGGCCCAGCGCTCGGCGGCGCTTTCCTCGCGGTCCGGGGGAAGGATGGCGTTCATGGCGGGCTCCCTGTGCTGGCGCTTTCTGCCGAGTGTAGCCTGTTTTACCCGCTTCGCTCCCGGCCTTGTCCGCCGCGTACCCCTGTGCCACGCTTGTGGCACCGATCGTGCCGGACCGCCCGATGAAAAGAAAAACACTGGCCGCCACGTTGGCGGGACTCGCACTCGGGGCGTTCCTCGCGTGGACCTTCCGAACGGACCTCCTGCTGGCGCTGATCGAGTTCCGCGCCGCCCGCGAGGCCGTGGGTCCGCCGCAGGCCGTGAACTGGCAGGGGGGCACGGCTCAGGCACGCGACGGCCGGCCGAACATCGTCTTCATCCTCCTCGATGATCTCGGCATCAATGACCTGTCCACCTTCGGCGGCGGCGTTGCCGGCGGGCAGGTTCCCACACCGGCCATCGACCGGCTGGCGGCCGAGGGGGCCCTGTTCAGCCAGGCCTACGCCGGCACGGCCAGCTGCGCCCCCTCCCGCGCCATGCTCCTCACGGGCCGCTACCCGACGCGAACCGGCTTCGAGTTCACGCCCACGCCGGACGGGATGGGGCGGGCGGTGAGCCTCATCGCCAACAGCGCCGACAGCGCCATGCCGCCGGTGCGCTACGACGCGGAGGCCGCCGCGCGGCAGCCGCCTTACGAGGCCATGGGGCTGCCGGCGTCCGAGGTCACCCTCGCCGAGGTCCTGAAGAGCCGCGGGTACTACACCGCGCACATCGGCAAGTGGCACCTCGGCCGCGGCGCCGGTTCGCGGCCCACGGACCAGGGTTTCGATGACAGCCTGCTCATGGCCAGCGGACTGTTCCTGCCCGAGGATCACCCGGAGGTGGTCAATGCCTACCTGCCGTTCGATCCCATCGACCGCTTCCTCTGGGCGCGCATGCGCTTTGCCGCGAGCTTCAACGGCGGTGACTGGTTCGAGCCCGGCGGCTACCTCACGGATTACTGGACCGACGAGGCGGTCGAGGTGATCCGCCGGCACCGGGACCAGCCGTTCTTCCTGTTCCTGGCACACTGGGGTGTACACACGCCGCTGCAGGCGACCCGCGCCGACTACGAAGCGGTCGGCGCGATCGAACCCCATCGCCTGCGGGTGTACGCGGCCATGGTCCGCGCCCTCGACCGCAGCGTCGCCCGCATTCTTGCCGCCCTGGACGAAGAGGGATTGGCCGAGGACACCCTGGTCGTGCTCTCCAGCGACAACGGCGGTGCCGGCTACGTCGGGCTCGCCGAAATCAACGCCCCGTACCGCGGCTGGAAGCTGACGCTCTACGAGGGCGGGCTGCGCGTGCCCCTGTTCCTGCGCTGGCCCGGCACGATTCCGGCGGGCACGACGGTGGACGCCCCCGTCGCGCACATCGACGTCATGCCGACCCTGGCCGCCGCGGCCGGCGCGAGCCTGCCGGCGGACCGCCCGATCGACGGCGGCAACCTGCTGCCGCTGGCGACCGGCACCAGCCGCGAACCGGTGCACGAGGCGCTATTCTGGCACAGTGCCGGCTATGCGGCCGTGCGGCGGGGCGACTGGAAGCTGCAGCGCAGCGAGGCGCCGCCGTTCCGGCGCCTGTACGATCTCGCCGCCGACCCCACGGAGCAGGTCGACGTCGCCGCCGCCAACCCGACGATGGCGGGAGAACTGGAGGCGCTGCTCGATGCGCACCTGGCAGACCGTCGCGCGCCCCTCTACCGGCACACCATCGAGGCCCCGGTGGCCGTCGACAAGACCCTGGCGGACCCGGTGACGCCGGCGGACACGATCATCTACTGGCCGAACTGACCCATGCGCTTCCAACGACGACTTCTGCTCGCAGCCTGTTTCCTCCTGTTCATCGCGATCGTCCTGGCCTGGGTGCTGCGCCGGCCCATCGGCGAGGAGCTGTTCGACCGCGCGGCGGCCGCCCGGGTCGCCGCTGTGGCGGCGGATGCCGCGCCGGCGAACAGCCTCCGCGTGTTTCTCTGCGGCAGCGGCTCACCGATGCCCGACGCGGCGCGCGCCGGTCCCTGCGTCGGCATCCTCGCCGGGCCGCACCGGCTGGTCATCGACGCGGGTTCCGGCGGGCCGCGCAAGCTGGCGGCCATGGGTTTCCCGACGGGCGGGCTGGAACAGGTCTTCCTGACCCACCTGCACTCGGACCATATCGACAGCCTCGGCGAGCTCGTGCTGGTCGACTGGGTCGGCGGCGAGGGCAGGGCGGCGCCGCTACCGGTGGCGGGACCGCCGGGCGTCGAGGACGTGGTGGCGGGGTTCAACCGCGCCTACGCCCGCGACCGCGGCTATCGCATCGCCCACCACGGCGAGGCGATCGCCGACCCGACGGGCTACGGCGCCGAGGCCCGGGTCATTCCGCCGCCGCCCGGCGATGCCGGCGCCGTGCCCGTGTACGAGCAGGGCGACCTCACGGTGAGCGTGTTCCTGGTCGACCACGCGCCGGTAGCCCCGGCCTACGGCTACCGCGTGAACTGGCGCGACCGGTCGGTCGTTGTCAGCGGCGATACGGTCTACAGTGACAACCTGGTCGAAGCCGCCCGCGGTGCGGATCTGCTCCTGCACGAGGCACTGTCGCCCGCGATGGTGAGGACGCTGCGCGATGCGCTGAGCCGCGAAGGGGCTGCCAACACGGCCCGCATCATGGATGACATCCTCGACTATCACGCGTCACCGGTGGATGCCGCCCGCGCCGCCGATGCAGCCGGTGTCGGCGCACTCGTGCTTTATCACCTGGTGCCGCCGTTGCCCGGGGCCTACCTCGAAAGCGCCTTCCTCGGTGAGGCGCCGGACCATTTCGACGGGCCGCTGCGGGTCGGCGTGGATGGCCTGCGGGTGACCCTGCCGGCCGGCAGCGATGCCATCGAGTTCGACGAGCTACTGTGAGCGGCGCCGCAGCACGAGAACGACCATGGCCGCCATGAAGAGCAGCACGACCCCGACGGCGAGCTTCGGCCCGTACAGCGCGAGCATGCGCGCGGTTGCGTTGCGCTCGAGTTGCTCCGTGGAGCGGTAACTCTCGGGCATCGGTTGAACGCCGACCCGCGCCGCGTAGCGGTCGTAGGCCGCCGCCAGTTCGTCGCGCAGGGCCGGGCGCGCCGCTGCCAGGTCACGGGTCTCGCCCGGGTCGGCTTGCAGGTCGAACAGCCGCCAGCGGCCCTCGCCCCAGGGGGGCAGGTTGCGCACCAGCTTGTACTGCCCGCGGTAGAGCGCGGCATTGCCGGCCACCTCCAGGCCCACGGCCTCGTCCGGGCCGTAGACGCTGTCCGCCTCGCCGTGCAGCAGCGGCACGAGGCTGCGCCCGTCTAGACCATCCTGCGGGTCGCTGCGCCCGGCCAGCTCGAGCAGGGTCGGGGCGATGTCCGGCGCCACGGTGAAGGCGTCGGACAGCTGCGGACGGCCGACCCCGGCGATGATGAGCGGTACGCGGACACCGCCCTCCGCGGCGGTGAACTTGTAGCGGTCGAGGGGTGAGGCCGCGGCCGCGGCCCAGCCCGGACCGATGAACGCGTAGCTCCCGGGTCCGCCGATGTTCGCAGCGTCGAGCCGGTAGCCCCGGGCTGCCAGCCAGAGGCGCATGCGCCAGTCGTCGTCCGCGCGGCTCGGTGCCGGGCCGTTGTCAGAGACGATGACAAACACCGTGTTGTCGGCGAGGCCCCTGCGCGTCAGTGCAGCGAGGAAGCGGCCCAGCTCGTGGTCCATGGCCGTCATCATGCCGGCGTTCGCCGCCATGCGCGCGGCCCACAACGCCCGCTCCTCCGGCGCCAGCGCATCCCAGGACGGGGCCGCCGGGGGCAGGGGCGCCAGCGGGGCCGAGGGCGGGAACAGGCCGCTCGCCCGCGCCCGCTTTGCCCGTTCCTCGCGCAGCGCCGCCCAGCCCTCTGCGTAGCGCGAGCGGTAGGGATCAATGAAGGCGGCGGGCGCCTGCACGGGAATGTGAATGGCCTGGAACGCCAGGTAGGCAAAAAAGGGCTTGTCCGGGGGCGTGTCATCGAGATACTCGACCATCCGGTCGACGATGAAGCGCGAGGAGTAGAAATCCTCCGGCAGGGTCGCGGGCTCTGCGTCCTCGAACCAGGGCGCGCTGTCGTAGTAGGGCATGTAGGGTGCCTGGGACCAGTTGTCCGCCCCCGAGGCGTCGAGCACGAAGGAGCGATCGAAGCCGTGATCGACCGGCAGGTCCCCCTCGCCGTGGCCCAGGTGCCACTTGCCCGTCATCAGCGTCCGGTAACCGGCATCGCGCAGGCGTTCGGCGACCGTGGTCACGCCCGCGGCCAGGCGCATGCCGTAGCCCGGCGCGTCGGCCTGTTCCGGCGGCAGGACCTCCGGGATGGTGGCGATCCCCGTGCGGTGGCTGTCCAGCCCGGTGAGCAGCATGGCGCGCGAGGGTGCGCAGAGCGGCGAGGTACGGTAGCCGGTAAAGCGCGTACCGCGGCGGGCGAGGGCATCGATGGTGGGCGTCGCGATCTCGCCGCCGTAGGCGCTGAAATCCATGAGACCGGCGTCGTCGACGACCACCAGGACGAGGTTCGGCGCGGGCGCGGCGACGGCGCCGGCAGCGTGCACCGGCATCCGGCCCGGATAGAGGCCCGGGACCAGGCCGGACACCAGGGCGATGACCGCGAACGCGCGTCGGGCGCGAACGCTCATCGGGGCAGGGGAATGAACTCGTCGTCGCCGTCGATGCGGTCGAAGCCGCCCGCCGCCCAGCGCGCCTTGGCCTCCTCGATGCGCGCCGGGTCGCTGGCGACGAAGTTCCACCAGAGGTGGCGCCTGCCCAGGCTTTCGCCGCCGAGGACCATCACCTTTGCGTCCTCGATCGCACGCAGCCCCGCGGGCCGGCCCGGGGCGAGTATCGCCAGGGTTCCCTCGCCGATCGTTTCGCCACCGCACTCCACGGAGCCTGATACCACGTACAGCGCGCGCTCCGCCGGCCCGTCGGCGAGTGGCAGTACGGCGCGCGCCTCGAGGGAGACATCGAGATACAGCGTTTCCGAGAACGTGGTGACCGGCGATTCGAGCTCGCCGAAGCGGCCCATGATTACCCGTACCCGTGACCCGTCGCCGGCCACGGTGGGCAGGCTGTCCGCCGGGTAGTGGGTGAAGGCCGGGGCGCGCGCCTCCTGCGCTGCCGGCAGCGCGATCCAGCTCTGGATGCCGTGCAGCCGCGACGCGACATCGACGTCGGCGCCCGGTCGCTCCGAGTGCACGATGCCGCTGCCCGCCACCATCAGGTTCACCGCGCCCGGCTGGATCGGCTGCGCGTAGCCCAGGCTGTCCCGGTGCATGATCTCGCCGTCGAAGAGGTAGGTGATCGTGGCGATGCCGATGTGCGGATGAGGCCGCACGTTGATGCTGCTGCCCGGCGGGAAGTCCGCGGGCCCCATGTGGTCGAAGAACACGAACGGCCCGATGCTGCGGCGCTCGCTGGCGGGCAGGGCGCGGCGCACGGCGAACTCGCCCAGGTCCGTGGTCCTCGGGGTCACCCGCTGCTCCACGGCACCGGCGCAGGGGCTGCAGGGTGCGGTATCGGCTGGGAAGTAACTCATGGCCCGGCGCTCCTGGCTGTTGGGTTGGCCGGTGCCGCAGGCCGACGCGGCACCGGCGGGCTCGCCTCAGGCGGAGTAGCCGCCGTCGACCGGCACGGACTGGCCGCTGATGTAGCCGGCATTCTCGGAGGCGAGGAACACCACCGTATCGAACAGTTCCTCCGGCGCGCCGGGGCGGCCGAGGGCGACCTGCTTGGTCCACTGGTCGAGGATGCCGCCGGGGGGCGAATCGATCTCCTGCGACAGGCCGATCGCGATCAGGCCCACGGCCACGCAGTTCGCGCGGATGTTGTTCGCGCCTTCTTCCCGCGCGATCGCCGTGCACAGGTGCTGCACGCCCGCCTTGGGAATGGACGAGAGGCCATCGGTGGCGATGTAGCGGGGGATCGCCGCGGTGGTCAGCGCGGGGATGGACCCACCGCCGCCTTCGCGCAGGTGCGGGACCACGGCCTTGAGCACGTGGTAGAAGCCCTTCACGTCGGCATCGAGAGTGTCGTAGAAGACCTGCGGTTCCGCGTCCATGATCGGCAGGATGTGCAGGAAGGGGCCGGTGGCGAACACGACCGAGTGAATGCGGCCGAACTTCGCCTTCACTTCGCCGGCGAAGGCCTCGACGGCGGGGAGATCGAGAAGATCCACGCTGCCGATGTGGCCCTGCTGGCCCGCGTCCTCCACCGCCTTGAGGTTTTCCTCTGCGGCATCGCGGTTCTTGTGGTAGGTGAAGGCCACGTCGGTCCCGCTCTCTGCCAGCAGGCGGACGACGCCGCCACCGAGGCCGCCAGAGCCGCCGAAGACCAGGGCCGCGCCCTGCGGGAAACGATAAACGCTCATTGCATACTCCCTTGCTGAGTTATTGATCGGGGCCCCGGGAGCATACGCCAAAGGCCCCGGCAAAGCCCAGCGTCCAGTCGCCGACCGGGTGCAGAGAGTGCCGCAACCGCTTCAGCCGACGTGGCGCTCGACCCACTCGGGCACCGAGGCCGCCGGCATGGGGCGGGAAATCCCGTAACCCTGGCCGTAGCGACAGCCGAGCTCGCGAAGCCGGGTCGCGAGGGCGTTGTTCTCCACGCCCTCGGCGATGACCCGGCGATCGAAGGCCTGGGCGAGGCCGATGACGCTGCGCACGATGTCCATGTCCGCCGGGTCGCGAAGCATGTCGCAGACGAAGCTGCGGTCGATCTTCACCGTGTCCACCGGCAGGAAACGGAAATAGGACAGCGAGGAGTAGCCGGTCCCGAAATCGTCGAGGGCGACCCGGAAGCCGCCCCGGGCACAGTCCTGCAGCACGCCTCGCGCCCGCTCGACGTTGGCCAGCGCCGAGGACTCGAGAATCTCCAGCGAGAGGTCCGCGGCAGCGAGGGCAGGGTGGGCGGCGAGCTGCGCCTGCAGCTTCTCGTAGAACTGCCCCTCCAGCAGCTGCTGGGCGCTGACATTCACGCTCACCGGCACCTCGAGGCCCATGGCCCGCCACTGGTCGAGCTGTGCGAGGGCGAGCGCGATCACCTTGTCACCCAGCGCGATCTCCAGCTGCGTGCCCTCGACATCGGGTATGAACGCATCGGGCAGCAGCATGCCGCGCTCGGGGTGCTGCCAGCGGACCAGGGCCTCGAGGCTGATGGGCTCGCCGCTGACGAGGTCGATGACCGGCTGGTAGACCAGGAACAGCTCGCCCGCCTCGATGGCTTGCGCGATCCGCGCGCGCCAGCGCTGGGCCGCCTCCTGCTTGCGGTCTTCCTCGGCATCGTAGAACACGTGCCCGTTGCGGCCCTGCTCCTTGGCGCGGTACATCGCCTGGTCCGCGTGGCGGATGAGGCGGTCCGGCTCCGCCGCGTCGGGGGGCGACAGGGCGACACCGATGCTCGCCGTCAGCCGGTGTTCCACGCCCTGGAGTAGCAGCGGCTCGCGCACCGCGCCGAGAACGCGATCGAGCAGGCCGACCAGCTCGCGGCGCGCCGGGTCCACGTCGTTGAACAGCAGCACGAACTCGTCGCCGCCGAGGCGGGCCACGGTGTCGTCACTGCGCATTTGCTGCACCAGCCGCCGCGCCACCTCGCTCAGTACCGCGTCCCCGGTGCTGTGGCCGTAGCGGTCGTTGACCGGCTTGAAATTGTCGAGGTCGAGGTAGCAGAGGGCGAGCGCCTTGCCGCTGCGCTGGGCCCGGCGAAGGCCCTGCAGCACGCGGTCGGTGAGCAGCCGCCGGTTTGGCACGCCGGTGAGGGGGTCGTAGTTGGCCCGCTGTTCCAGCTCGTCCTCGTAGCGCTTCAGGGGGGTGATATCCGTGGCCACGGCCAGGTAGTTGCGCACGGTGCCGTCCTCGTCGCGGAGCACCGAGATCGCGAGCAGCTGGGCGTAGGGTTCGCCGTCCTTGCGCCGGTTCCAGACCTCGCCACGCCAGGCCCCGTCGCGCTCGAGCGCCGCCCACATGGCCGCGTAGAAATCGCCGTCCTGCTGCCCGGAGGAAAGAAACCCGGGGTCGCGGCCGACCGCCTCCTCGCGACTGTAACCGGTGATCTCGACGAAGGCCTCGTTCACCTGGACGATGCGGTTATCCGCGTCACAGATGACGATCGACTCGGTGCTGTTCTCGAACACGGCGGCGGCGAGGCGGCGATCCCGCTCGAGCTCCTCGCGCTGCCGCTGTTCCCGGACCCGGAGCGTCACGTCGCGGATGTAGCCGTGCCAGAGCACGCTGCCGTCCGGCTGCGCTTCCGGCGTCGCCTCACCTTCGAGCCAGCGAACCCCGCTGTCCGGGTCGCAGACCCGGTAGGTGCAGACCCAGGGGCTCAGCTCCTCGGCGGACGCATTGATGGAGGCCACCACGCGGTTGAAGTCGTCCGGGTGGATGCGCTCGAACACGATGCCGGCATCCTCGACGACCTGCTCCGGCCGGACGCCGTAGACCGCCAGCATGCCGCCGCTGGAGTAGGGGAAGGCGGTGCGCCCGTCGGGCCACTGCTGGTACTGGTAGATCACGCCGGGGATGTTGACCGCCAGCTTTTCCAGCCGCTCGAGCATGGCGGCGTCGAGCCCGGTGTGTTTCCCTGGCGCCATGGGGTTTTGCCCTGTTTTTTTGCCCCAGCTTAGACTGCCGGGGTCGGCAAGTCGACGCCAGGCCGGCAGACGCTAGCCCGGGAGGTCGATCACCAGCTTGCCCTGGAAGCCACCGGCATCCAGGTCGCGCAGGGCGGACGGCGCCTCGTCGAAGGCATAGCGGCGGGCGATCAGCGGATGCAGGTCCTTTTCACCGACGAAGGCCAGCATGGCCTCGAAGGCTGCCCGGTGCCCGGTCCCGATGCCGTGGATATTGGCATTGCGGATGATGAGCGGGAACACGGTAAGGTCCAGCGCGGCGCCGGCCATGTAGCCGATCACGTTCACGTGCCCGCCGTGGCGGATGGCAGCGAGGGACTGGGGCAGGGTGCCCGCGCCGCCGATCTCGACGACCGCGTCGACGCCATGGCCGGCCAGGGCGTAGGCCTGCTCGCCCCAGTCCGGGTTGTCCCGGTAGTTGATCGTCTCCGTCGCGCCCAGTTCCCGGGCCCGCGCGAGGCGCTCGTCGCTGGAGGACAGCACGATACTGTTGGCGCCCAGCGCCGCGGCGAACTGCAGGGCGGCGGTCGCGACCCCGCCGGTGCCCTGGACCAGCACCCAGCTGCCGGGGCCGACCCCGGATTTTTCCACCAGCGCCGTCCAGGCGGTCAGGCCCGCGCAGGGAAAGCAGGCGAGCTCCGCCGCCGAGAGGCCCGGCGGCGCCTTGACCAGGGCGTGCTCGGCATAGACGCCGTACTCGCGCAGCACCCCGGGAGCCTCGAGCCCACCGGAAACCTTGCGCTCGTCTTCGAGTGCCTCGCCGTCGAGCCAGTTGGGGAAGAACGTCGGCGCAACGAGGTCGCCGACGGCGACGCGGCTGACGCCGTCACCGACGGCTGCCACCGTGCCGGCACCGTCGGAGAGGGGCACCAGCGGGAAGTCCACGTTGGGCGTGAAGTGACCGGCGATGATCTGGCTGTCGCGGGGGTTCACGCTGGCCGCCGCAAAGTGCACCAGCACCTCGCCGGGACCGGGCTCCGGCGTCGGCAGATCGCCGAGGGTGAGATGGTCGAGACCGAAAGCGGGGAGTTGCCAGGCGCGCATGAAGTGTCCTCGGTTTGCGGGTGGGTCTCCCGGTACGGCAGCCGTGACGGGAGAAAGCGCCCAAGAGTGCCAGAGCGCCCCGGCGGCCGCCAGTAGCAGGGTGGAGGTACCTCGTTATTCCCGCTTGTGGATGACTGCGTGGCCAGATCCTATATTTAACATAATATATATTATGCGCACTTGTGGATAAGCCCCGCGGCAACGCGGACACTGCCAGGATAGCGCCCCAGCGTGAATTCCTTTGGGGTTCGCCCTTCGCCGAGGAACATGTTGGCGCTCTTCGCGCCGTCGAGAGTTCGCGTGAGCGCCGCACTTCGCGCGGGCGCCATCGGGCTGCAACCAAGATGTGACTGCGGTGCTTGCTGCCCTGGTGCAATTCTGTGGACACAGACACAGACACAGACACATACATTCTTGGTGAGTCGCGGCCCCTGGCGGGGCTCAGCGCCTGCGACGCTCGACGCCTTTCCCCGATACAGGGTCCGCAGCGGTGCCACCCTGCGCCATGCCGAGCTGTTCGGCTACTTTTCTTTCGGCAAATCTTCCGCCCTGTGCAAAGGCAGCTGCACCCCGGAGGATCGCCGTATGCTGGCCTTGCCGCCTGGCCCCAGCGGAGCCGGACACGAAGCATCCCTCGACCGCCGCAGAAGCGAGAATCACAAATAGCATTAATACAGAGCCTTAGAGCATCTTTCCAATGTGTTTTGAAAGATTTTTTGCAACAACTTTCAAAGCTAACCTGGGGCCTCAGCGGCAAGTGACGCTGCAAATAAATGTATTATGTTAAATCCAGTGCTATCTATTTCTGCCACTGCGAAGCCGGGAATCATCGAAGGGTGTTCGCCTGCCCCACCCGGGACAGGCACTCGCTTACGCCAGCTTGCGATAGAGGCTGCGGACGCTGATGCCCGCCGCCTCCGCAGCGCGCTGCTTGTCACCGCCAAGGTGGGCCAGCAGCCAGCGCAGGTAGCGCTGCTCGGCCGCCCGCAGGCTCAGGTCCTCCGGAACGCTGGATCTGGGAGCGGGCGCCCCCTCCTCCGCGGCCGGTCGCTGTCGGGAGGGCGCCAGGGCGCGATCGATCACGTCGCGGTCGATGACGTTGGTGTTCGCCAGCAGCATCGCCCGGGCAAGGATATTGCGCAGCTCGCGGATGTTGCCCGGGAAGCGGTGCTGCCGAAGCCGGTCCGTGGCCGACTGGGTGAGGTGGTGGTGCCTGCCCTCCCCCAGCTCCTCCAGGATCCGCCGGGCGATACCCTGCAGGTCCTCCAGCCGTTCGCGCAGCGCGGGCACCCGGATGGGAAACACGTTGATCCGGTAGTAGAGGTCTTCCCGGAACTGCCCCTCGGCGACCAGCTGCTCGAGGTCCTTGTGCGTGGCGCAGACCAGGCGGAAGTCCGAGTGGCGCACCTCGGTGCTGCCGACCTGCCGGTAGGTGCCGGTCTCGATAAGCCGCAGCAGCTTGACCTGCAGCGGCAGCGGGACATCGCCGATCTCGTCCAGGAACAGCGTGCCGCCATTCGCCGCCTCGACTAGCCCGGGCTTGTGGAAGTTGGCCCCGGTGAACGCGCCGCGCACATGGCCGAACAGCTCGCTCTCGAACAGCGTCTCGGTGAGCCCTGCGCATTCCAGCGTGACCATGTGCCGCTTCGCCCGCCGGCTGTGGCGGTGGATGGCGTGGGCCGCCAGCTCCTTGCCGGACCCGGACTCGCCGGTCAGCAGCACGGCGACCTCGCCGGGGGCCACCCGCGAGATGAGTCCCATCATCTCGTTGAAGGCCGGCGAACTGCCGGTCATGGCCAGCTCGGGCTCGTTGGCGCTGCCCGTGCGCAGGGGGCGAAGCAGCTCGATGAAAAACTCGAGCTCGCCGGCCTCGTCGAACACCGGCAGCATCTCGACATCCACGTGCTCTTCACCACGCGGGGTCTGGTGGATGTGCAGCACGCGCTCCCGGTTGCGCGATGCGGTGGCCGCGCGTAGCGGGCAGGTCTCCCCCGCCTCGTCGCAGGGCCGGTCATAGCCGTGGGAGACGGCGTAGCAGCGCGGACGCTCGTCCCCTGGATCCAGCTCGCCGAACTTGTCGCGGTAGAGGTCGTTGGTAGCAAGGATTTCGTAATCCCGGCTGACCAGGATCGCGGGGCTGTCGTAGCTGTCGAGCATGCGGGCGACGGTGGGGTGGGTATCGCGGGCGATGACGTTCATGTTTGCCAGCTCTGTCAGGAAATCCTGCCAATTGTGTCACAGCTGGCACAGTCCCGCGAGAAACCAGGTCCCGTAAACCCCGGGGGTTGACGGCCAGATCGAATGAAATTCCCGGTTTATCAATAACCTGGCTCGCCACGGAAGCTATCCCTGGTGCTATTGGCACGCCTCGTGCTCAAGCAGGGCCAGGAAGGCGCGGCCCCCGGTCCGCGCCCGCAATGAATTCCCGATAGCGATAACGCCAGGAGACAGCACCATGCAAAGCGCCCAAGCCACCGGCAACGCCCTGAAGGCCGTGGTCACCCCCTTCTTCGACGAGCCCACGAACACCCTCAGCTACGTGGTCCGCGACCCGGACAGCAACGCCTGTGCCGTGGTCGATTCGGTCCTCGACCTCGACTACCCGTCGGGCACCATCAGCTACGCGAGTGCCGACCAGATCATCAGCTTCATCCGCGACAACCAGCTGGAACTCGAGTGGATCCTCGAGACCCACGTGCACGCCGACCACCTGTCGGCCGCGCCCTACATCCAGCAGGAACTCGGCGGCCGGATCGCCATCGGCGACCACATCACCACCGTGCAGGAAACCTTCGGCGAAGTCTTTGCCGCCGGCCAGCGGTTCGCCCGGGACGGTTCGCAGTTCGATGTGCTCCTCTCCGAGGGCGACGCCATCAACATCGGCGGTCTCGCCGGCTACGCCATGCACACGCCTGGGCATACGCCGGCCTGCATGACCTATGTCCTCGGCGACGCGATCTTCGTCGGCGACACGCTGTTCATGCCCGACTACGGCACGGCCCGCTGCGACTTTCCCGGCGGTGACGCGGCCACCCTCTTCCGCTCCATCAAGCGCATCCTCGCGCTGCCCGAGGACATGCGCATCTTCGTCTGCCATGATTACCTGCCGAACGGGCGCGAGCTCGAGTTCGAGACCTCCGTGGGGGCAGAGCGCAAGGACAACATCCATGTTCATGACGGCGTGACCGAGGACGCGTTCGTGGCCATGCGCGAGAAGCGCGACGCCACCCTGGGCATGCCGACGCTGATCCTGCCCTCGCTGCAGGTCAACATGCGCGCGGGGCACATGCCGCCGGCTGAGGGCGAGCGCTTCTTCCTCAAGCTGCCGCTGAATGCCTTCGGCGGCCCGGACCTCGGCCGCCTGGCACCGAAGGGAGAATAGGGTCATGAGCGTCGATATCATAAGAGTCAGCGACGAGTACGCCGTTTCCGCCCAGATCACCGCGGCCGACATCGCGGCCATCGTCGCCTCCGGTGCGAAGTCCCTGCTCTGCAGCCGCCCGGACGGCGAGGCCAACGACCAGCCCACCTTTGCAGAGATCGAGGCCGTCGCCCGCGAGGCCGGCCTCGAGGTCGCCCACGTGCCGGTCATCTCCGGCAAGGTCAACGAGACCAACGTGGACGACTTTCTCGCGGTGGTGGAAAAGCTGGAGAAGCCGATCCACGCCTACTGCCGCACGGGCACCCGCTCCATGACCCTGTGGACCCTCTACCAGCGCCGTCTCGGCGTGCCCGACGACGAGCTGCTGGCGCGGGCGAAGGCCTGCGGCTACGACCTGTCGCAGGTCCTGGCAGCGAAGGGCAAGGCGGCCGCCTCCAGTGGCCCGGGGCACCGCCGGGACCACTACGACATCGTCATCGTCGGCGCCGGCGCCGCCGGTATCGCCGTGGCCTCCAGCCTCGTGGCGCGCACGCAGGACCTCGCCATCGCCATCATCGACCCCGCGGCCGTGCACTACTACCAGCCCGGCTGGACCATGGTCGGCGCCGGCGTGTTCACGCAGCAGGAGACGGTGAAGACCACCGCGTCGCTCATCCCCCGCGGCGTGACCTGGATCCAGGCGGCCGTCGGCGACCTGGAGCCGGACCAGAACCGCGTGCTCCTCGAGGACGCCCGCCCCGTCTACTACGACCGGCTGATCGTCGCGCCCGGGATCAAGCTCGACTGGAACGGCATCGAGGGCCTGGTGGAGACGCTCGGTGACAACGGCGTGACCTCCAACTACCGCTTCGACCTCGCCCCCTACACCTGGGAACTGGTGAGCCAGCTGCGCGGCGGCCGCGCCGTGTTCACACAGCCGCCCATGCCGATCAAGTGCGCCGGTGCGCCGCAGAAGGCCGTTTACATGTCCTCGGACCACTGGAAACGCAGCGGCTGCCTGAACGACATCGAGATCGCCTTCTACAACGCCGGCCAGGTGCTCTTCGGGGTCAAGGAGTACGTCCCGGCGCTGATGTCCTACATGGAGAGCTACGGCGTCGACCTGAACTTCGGCAAGCGGCTGGTGCGCGTTGACGGGCCGGGCCGCACCGCCTGGTTCGAGACGCAGAACGCCGATGGCGAAACCGTGGAGGAAAGCACCCGCTTCGACATGATCCACGTCGTCCCGCCGCAGACGGCCCCGGATTTCGTCCGCGCCAGCCCCCTGGCCGACGAGGCCGGCTGGGTCGACGTGGACCAGAACACGCTGCAGCACAAGCGCTACGCGAACGTCTGGGGGCTCGGCGACGCTATGAACGCACCGAACGCCAAGACGGCGGCCGCTGCGCGCATGCAGGCGCCAATCGTCGCCAACAACCTGCTGCAGGACATCGGCAAGGCGCGCGGCGTCGCGCACTACAACGGCTACGGCTCCTGCCCGCTCACGGTGGAACGGGGCAAGATCGTCCTCGCGGAATTCGGCTACGGCGGCAAGCTGCTGCCCAGCTTCCCGCGCTGGCTGATCAACGGCGAGAAGCCCTCGCGGTTGGCCTGGATCCTCAAGGAAAAGATCCTGCCGCCGGTCTACTGGAAGGCCATGCTGCGCGGCCGCGAGTGGATGGTTGAGCCCGAACGGAGCAAGCCCGGCGCCAGCGCTGCATGAACGGGGGGCCGGCCCGCTTCCTGCCGCCCCTGGCCTGGCTCCGGGGCTACGACGGTACGACCCTGGCGAGCGACCTGCTGGCAGCGGTGATCGTCACGATCATGCTGATCCCGCAGTCCCTCGCCTACGCACTGCTCGCCGGCCTGCCGCCGGAGATGGGCCTCTACGCGAGCATCCTGCCGCTGGTGGCCTATGCGCTGTTCGGCACCAGCCGCACGCTGTCGGTGGGCCCGGTCGCCGTGGCGTCGCTGATGACGGCAGCGGCCGTGGGCAAGGTCGCCCAGGCCGGCACCGCCGATTACGCCAGCGCCGCGGTGGCCATGGCCCTGATGTCCGGCCTCATGCTCGCCGCCATGGGGCTGCTGCGCTTCGGCGCGCTGTCGAACCTGCTGTCCCACCCGGTGGTGTCCGGTTTCATCACGGCGTCGGGAATCATCATTGCCATGTCCCAGCTGCGCCACATCCTGGGCATTCACGCCCACGGCGAAACGCTGCTGGACCTCGGCCACTCGCTGCTCGTGCACCTGGCGGACTTCAACGCGGTCACCCTCGGCACCGGGACCGCCGCCCTGCTCTTCCTGTTCTGGGTGCGCCGGGGCCTGGCCCCGCTGCTCGCCCGCACGGGGCTTTCGGAGACCGCGGCGGGCATGGTGGCAAAGGCCGGGCCGGTGCTGATCATCGTCCTCACGACCGTGGCCAGTTACCTGGGCGGCTTCGAGGCCCGCGGTGTCGCCATCGTCGGCGCCGTGCCGAGCGGCCTGCCCGCCTTCAGCACCCCGGTGTTCGATGCCGAGCTCTGGTCGGAGCTGGCCGTTTCCGCGCTCCTCGTCAGCATCATCGGCTTCGTCGAGTCGGTGTCCGTGGGCCGCACCCTCGCCGCGAAGCGGCGCCAGGCCATCGACGCGAACCAGGAGCTCATCGCCCTGGGCGCGGCCAACGTGGCGTCCGGGATTTCCAGCGGATTCCCCGTGACCGGCGGCTTCTCGCGCTCCGTGGTGAACTTCGATGCCGGCGCGCAGACGCAGCTGGCCAGCGTGTTCACCGCCGCGGGCATCGCGCTGGCGGCCCTGTTCCTGACCCCGGTGCTCTACTTCCTGCCCAAGGCCACGCTGGCGGCCACGATCATCGTCGCCGTGACCTCCCTGATCGACTGGGGCATCGTCCGCCTGGCCTACCGCTACTCGCGCTCGGACTTCATCGCGGTGACGGCGACCATCGCCGTCACCCTGGCGCTCGGGGTCGAGCTCGGCGTACTCGCGGGAATCATCGCCTCCATCGCCCTCCACCTGCACAAGACGTCCCGGCCGCACATCGCCGTGGTGGGCACGGTGCCGGGCACGGAGCACTACCGGAACATCGACCGGCACGACGTGGTGACCTACCCGAACCTCGTCTCCATCCGTGTCGACGAGAGCCTGTACTTCGTCAACGCCGCGTACCTCGAGAGCGCCATCTACGACATCGTGGCGGCACGGCCGGGGGTGGAACACGTGGTCCTGCAGTGCGCAGCGGTCAACGAGATCGACCTGTCGGCCCTGGAAGCGCTGGAGAACATCGACCACCGCCTGCGCGAGCGCGGGATCTCGCTGCACCTGTCGGAAGTCAAGGGGCCGGTGATGGATGCGCTCAAGCGCACGGATTTCCTCGACCGCCTGAGCGGCGAGGTGTTCCTGAGCCAGCACCAGGCGGTGGCGGCGCTGCGCCGCGAGGAAAGCTAGCCGCGACGCCGGCGTTCAGACCTGGCGCCGGTCGAGACCCCGCTGCCAGAGCCGGAGAATGGCGCGCGTCACCGTCTCCTCGGCCGCCACCCCGAGCCGGTCCTGCCAGTTGCGGCGCTGGACGAAGCGCACGGCCAGCAGGTCACGCTCTGCCGCCAGCGACGTCAGCAGCGCATCGGAGGTGCTGAGCTCGTCGACCAGCCCCGCCTCCAGCGCCCGGCGGCCGTACCAGATCTCACCGGTAGCGACCGCTGCCACGTCCAGCGCCGGCCGGTTCTCGTGTACGAAGGCCTTGAACAGCTCGTGCGTCTCCTCCAGCTCCTCCTGGAACTTCTGCCGGCCCTTGTCCGTGTTTTCCCCGAACAGCGTCAGCGTGCGCTTGTACTCGCCGGCGGTGAGCAGCTCGACGTCGACGTCGTGCTTCTTCAGAAAGCGATGGAAGTTCGGTAGCTGGGCGACAACACCGATGGAGCCGAGGACGGCAAAGGGCGCTGCGACGATTCGCTCGGCGACGCAGGCCATCATGTACCCGCCGCTGGCGGCGACCTTGTCGACGCAGACGGTCAGCGGCATGCCGGCGTCGCGCAGCCGCTGCAACTGGCTCGCGGCGAGACCGTAGCCGTGAACGATGCCGCCGGGGCTCTCAAGGCGCAGGATCACGTCGTCACCCTCGCGCCGCGCGGCAAGGACGGCGCTCACCTCCTCGCGCAGCTGTTCGGCGGCGGCCGCGCGCAGGTCGCCGTCGAAGTCGAGCACGAAGGTCACCGGCCGCTCGCGCGGCGCGCCCTGCTCACTGTCCTTCCCGGCGCCCTTGCGAGCCTCTTTCTGCGCCCGCTTGTGCGCCTTGCTGCGCGCCTTGCTGCGCGCCTTGGCGGCGGCTTTCTCCGCCTTTTCCCGCGCCTTCGCCGCCGCCTTGGCGCCTTCCGGGTCCAGGGCCTCGGCCAGCGTATCGGCGTGGTGCCGGTAGCGCTCGTGCAGCTTGCGCACTTCCATGTGGCCGTCGCTGCCGCTTTTCTTCTGGCGCTGGGCGATCACGGCGATGCCGAGCACCAGCAGGAGCAGTGCGAGCACGACGCTCACCGCCTGTGCCAGGAAAAGGCCGACCTCACTCAGGAATTCCACGTGTCGCGCTCCCCCGCCCTCAGGCGATTTCGTCGATGTAGGTCTGGATCAGCTGCCCCGCGATCGACTGCGGCGGCGGCACCGGTGGCAGGTCCCGGTAGTGGAACCAGTCCGCGTGGGCGATCTCGCCCGGCTCGCAGCGGATATCGCCGCCGGCGTAGCGGGCGTGAAAGCCCACCATGAGCTGGTCCGGAAACGGCCAGGGCTGGGACCCGTAGTAGCGCAGCTCGTCGACCTCCACACCGACCTCCTCGCGCACCTCCCGGGCCACGCAGTGCTCGAGGTTCTCGCCCGCCTCCACGAAACCCGCCAGGGTGCTGTAGAACGGCCGCCGCGTGCGGGCGTTGCGCGCGAGCAGGAGGTGCTCCCCGTTGGTCACCAGCACGATGACGCAGGGGGAGATGCGCGGATAGACGCTGCGGCCGCAGCCCGCGCAGCGCATCGCCCGTTCGCGCCCGTCCAGGGCCATCGGCTCGCCGCAGCGCCCGCAGTAGCGGTGGTCCCGCTCCCAGGCGAGCAGCTGTGCGGCGCGGCCGGCCAGGGCGAAGAGCGGTTCCTCGACCCGGCCGAGCAGCTGGTACAGGCTGCCGCAGTGGTGCTGCATCGGGTCCAGCGCCTCGGTCTCGATTTCCACCGCGAAGCAGGGTCGGCCCTGCCAGCTGCCGATGTACTGCTCCCGGCAGACGGTCCAGCCATGCGCCGCCAGCTGCCGCTCGCTCAGCGCACAGGCGTCCGGGGAACGCAGTTCGCTCACGAGCTGTCCTTCGCGGAACACGAAATGCAGGGCGCGGTCGCGGGACGCCGGGGGCGGCGTTTCGAAATCGAACATGCTGAGGAGTCTGCTCTGGCAACGGCCGCGTATGGTAGGCAGGCGGAGGTTGAGACCGCAAGGGCGGGCGCTTACCCCGCCCACCGAATTTGCCGTACACTACGCCGCTTTCAATCCCGGACAGAGTGAACTTCCATGAGCGAATCGACCGCCCAGGCGCTGTGGCAGAACTTCCTCGGCCCGTCTCCGGCCTGGTACAAGAAGACCATTATCGGTTTCCTGCTGATCAATCCCGTCCTCCTGATGACCCTCGGCCCCTTCATCACCGGCTGGTTCCTCATCGCGGAGTTCATCTTCACCCTGGCCCTGGCGCTGCGCTGCTACCCGCTGCAGCCGGGCGGCCTCCTCGCCATCGAGGCGGTGGTGCTGGGGATGACCACGCCGCACATGGTCTACGACGAGGCGATCCACAACTTCGAGGTGATCCTGCTGCTCATGTTCATGGTGGCCGGCATCTACTTCATGAAGGAGCTGCTGCTCTTCGTGTTCACGCGGATCCTGCTCACCGTGCGCTCCAAGAAGCTGCTCGCGCTCCTGTTCTCCTTCGTCGCCGCCTTCCTGTCCGCATTCCTCGATGCGCTCACCGTGACCGCGGTGCTGATCGCCGTCGGCGTGGGCTTTTATTCCGTGTACCACAAGGTCGCCTCCGGCAAAGGCTCGGCGGACGACCATGACCACGGCGACGACGCCACTATCCACGCCAACCACCGCGAGGACCTCGAGCAGTTCCGCGCCTTCCTGCGCAGCCTGCTCATGCACGGCGCCGTCGGCACCGCGCTCGGCGGCGTATGCACCCTGGTCGGCGAGCCGCAGAACCTGCTGATCGCCTCCGTGGCCGAGTGGGAGTTCGTGCACTTCGTGCAGGTCATGTCGCCGGTGACCATGCCGGTGCTGGCCTTCGGCCTGCTCACCTGCCTGCTGCTCGAGGTGACCGGCAAGTTCGGTTACGGCGCCACGCTGCCCGACAACGTCCGCATCGTCCTGCAGGACTTCCAGCAGGAGCAGGAGCAGCATCGCAACGCGCGCATGAACGCGCGCCTGGTCGTGCAGGCGCTGGTTGCCGTGCTGCTCGTCGTCGGCCTGGCTATGCACTGGGCCGCGGTCGGCCTCATCGGCCTTATGGTCATGGTGCTGCTGACGGCCTTCAATGGCGTGGTGGAAGAACACCAGATCGGTCACGCCTTCGAAGAGGCCCTGCCCTTCACTGCGCTGCTGGTCGTGTTCTTCGCGATCGTCGCCGTGATCCACGAGCAACACCTGTTCACGCCGGTCATCGACGCGGTGCTGGCCATGGAGTCGGATATCCGGCCGGCCATGTTCTTCCTCGCCAACGGCATCCTGTCGATGATCAGCGACAACGTGTTCGTGGCCACGGTGTACATCAGCGAGGTCAAGGCGGCGCTGGATGCGGGCACGATCACCCGCGAGGAGTTCGACCACCTGGCCGTCGCCATCAACACCGGCACCAACCTGCCCAGCGTGGCGACCCCGAACGGCCAGGCGGCCTTCCTGTTCCTGCTGACCTCGGCGCTGGCGCCGCTGATCCGCCTGTCCTACGGCCGCATGGTGATCATGGCCTTCCCGTACACGCTGGTGCTGGGCGGCGTGGGCCTGGCCTGCGTGCACTTCTTCATCGCCTGAGCTTCATCGCCCGCGGCTCGCGGCCCCGGTGTGATGACCTGAAGCGCCGGCAGTACCCGCCGGCGCCGGCTTATCCCCGGCGCCAGGCCACCTCGCCGCCGCAGGCGGCCGCAATCGCGTCCAGGGCCGCCTCGTGGGCGGCCAGTTCCGCCGCGCTGGGCGCGAGCACCGGCAGCCGGGGTCGATCCGCGGGCAGCCGCCGCGGCTCCGCCCCCCCGCTCTGCCCGTCCGCCGCGCGGCTCGAGGCCTCCAGCTCGAAGGTCGTCTGGCCACCGGTCATCGCCAGGTAGACGTCGGCGAGGATCTCCGCGTCGAGCAGGGCGCCGTGCAGTTCCCGGGAGGAGTTGTCGACGTCGTAGCGCTGGCACAGGCTGTCGAGGTTGTTGCGCTGGCCCGGGTGCCGGTCGCGGGCCATCAGCAGCGTGTCGACCACGCGGCAGCGCGCGGCGAGGCCCGGCTCGCTGCCATCGACGCGGCGCAGTTCGCTGTCGAGGAAGCCGATATCGAAGGGCGCGTTGTGGATGACCAGCTCCGCGCCCTCGATGAAGTCGAGGAACGCCGCGGCGACGCGGGCGAAGGCCGGCTTGTCGGCGAGGAACTCGTTGGTGATGCCGTGCACCTCGATGGCGCCGGGGTCGATCTCCCGCTCCGGGTTGATGTACTGGTGAAAATGGCGGCCGGTCAGCCGCCGGTTCACCACCTCGACGCAGCCGATCTCGATCACCCGGTGACCCTGGCTCACCTCGAGGCCCGTGGTTTCCGTGTCCAGTACGACCTGTCTCATGGCGCTTCCATCGTCAGTTCGTCGATGCCCCGGTTGGCAAGGGCGTCGGCGCGCTCGTTACCGGCGTGGCCGCTGTGCCCCTTCACCCATTCCCAGTGCACGTGGTGCCGCTGCGCCTCGGCGTCAAGCGCCTGCCAGAGCTCGGCATTCTTCACCGGCTTTCTGGCAGCCGTGCGCCAGCCGCGCGCCTTCCAGCCCGGCAGCCACTCCGTGAGCCCCTTCATGACATAGGTGGAATCGGTCGTGAGGGTGACCTCGCAGGGCTCCCGCAGGGCCTTCAGGCCCTCGATGGCGGCGCGAAGTTCCATGCGGTTGTTGGTCGTGGCCGGCTCACCGCCGTAGAGCTCGCGCTCGTGGTCACCGTAGCGCAGGAGCACGCCCCAGCCGCCGGGCCCCGGGTTGCCGCGGCAGGCCCCGTCGGTAAACAGTGCAACGCGCTTCACGCGGCGATATCGCTGCCCTGGCGCCGCGGGTGCCGCGGCATGCCGCCGGAAGACGCGGCCGGCTTCGGAACCAGGCCCATGAGGCGACGCGGGACGGCCAGCCGCTCCGGGGCCCGGCGGATGTTGGGCACTTCCTTGATGGCGTGCGCGATGTACAGGGAACCGCCCGGCAGGTTCCGCCGCATCGCCCAGCTGTCGACCCGGCCCACGGTACGGCGCAGCCGGTCCCCGCCCCAGAGCGGCAGCGGGCAGACGTGGTGAAAGTGTTCGAGTTCGCAGCCGACCAGGTGCAGCCAGTCCGTGAGGCGCCCCTGGCTCACCGGGCGCAGGGCCCGCCAGGGGCCGCGGCGCGCGAAGCCGCGAACACGCTGGGACAGGCCCAGCAGGCTCGCCGGGTTGAAGCCGATGATCAGCAGGTGCCCGTGCGGCGTGAGCACCCGCTGCATTTCGCGCAGGCACTGGTGTGGCGTCGCGCAGAAGTCCAGCGTGTGCAGGGCGACCACCATGTCGACGCTGTCGCTCTCCAGCGGCAGCTCATCGCAGTGGCAGACCAGGCTGACACCGCCGGCCGCCTCCTCGCCGGCGAGGATACGGTGGTTGATCGGGCTCTGGCCGAGGAGGTTGCGCAGCGGCAGCGGGCCGAGCTGCAGCGTGTGGTAGCCGAAGGCCACGTCCAGCAGCGGCCGCAGCCGCTCGCGCAGCGCGCCGTACAGGAACTCGCCGCCGTCGCGCGCGTACCAGGTTTCCAGTTGCTGGGAAATCTCGCTAAACTCGCGGTTCATCCGGGCACCACGTGCTGGCCAGTCTACGAGGGTAGCCAGCGCGGGACGCCTTTGGCAACCGCTTTTCTTCGCGAGGGACCCCATGGCAACGATCGAGCCACTGCGCGCCTTCAGCGACAACTACATCTGGCTCTTCGACGACGGGGCCGGCCGGGCCTTCGTGGTCGACCCCGGCGACCCGCAGCCGGTGCGCGCCGCCCTCGAGGCCCGGGGCCTGGCCCTCGAGGCCATCCTGGTCACCCATCACCATTTCGACCACGTCGGCGGCGTCGAGGCGCTGAAGGCGGAAACCGGCTGCACGGTGTACGGCCCCGACAACCCCGACCTGCCCTTCATCGACCGCCGCCTGCGCGACGGCGATGCGGTCACGGTGCTGGGCGTCGCCTTCGACGTGCTCACGGTCCCCGGCCACACCCTGGACCACATCGCCTACTTCGCGGCGGCGCCGGGCCCCGTGCTGTTCTGCGGCGACACCCTCTTCGCCGGCGGCTGCGGCCGGCTGTTCGAGGGGACCGCGGCGATGATGCACGCGTCGCTGCAGCGCCTTGCGGACCTGCCCGCGGACACGGCGGTCTACTGCGCCCACGAGTACACCCAGGCCAACCTCGCCTTCGCCAGCGCCGCGGAGCCCGGCAACGCGGCCCTGGCCGCCCGCGTCGCCGAGGTGCGGGAACGGCGCGGGCGCGACGAACCCACGGTCCCGTCGTCCATCGCGCTGGAGCGCGAGACCAACCCCTTCCTGCGCCCCGACGCCGACGGCATCCTGGCCGGTCTCAGCGCCGCCGGCCAGGCGCCCGCGGCGGACAGCGTCGGCCGCTTCGCCCAGCTGCGCGCCTGGAAGGACAGTTTCTGAACCATGGCTTCTGCATGATGGCGCAGCGGATGACCCGGCTTTGCCTCGCCGCCCTGGCGGTGCTTCTGCTCGGCGCCTGCCAGGCCCTGGGGACGGTCGGCGCGGACGTCGCGCAGGAGAACACCCCCTCCGGGGAAGACCTGCTGGTGTCGGCCCCGGCACGGAAGCCGGTCAAGGCGCCCCTGCCGCCCCCCGAGGACCTCTGGGAACGGCTGCGGCGCGAGCTCAGCTGGCACGACATCCACAATGCCCAGGTCGCCCGCGCCCGGGACCACTTCCTGTCCCAGCCGCGCTACCTGTCGGTGGTCGGTGAGCGCGCCGGCAACTACCTCTTTCACATCGTCGAGGCCGTCGAGGCGCGGGGCATGCCGGCGGAGCTGGCCCTGCTGCCGCTGGTGGAGAGCACCCTCAATCCCTACGCGGTGTCGCCGCAGCGGGCCGCGGGGCTGTGGCAGATCATGCCGGCGACGGCCGATTACCTGGGCATGCCCCGGGACTGGTGGTACGACGGCCGGCTGGATGTGCGCCTGGCGACGGACGTCGCCCTCGACTACCTGCAGGCGCTGCACGACGATTTCGACGGCGACTGGCTCCTTGCCCTGGCCGCCTACAACGCGGGCAAGGGGCGGGTCGCAAAGGCCGTGGCGCGCAACGAGCGCGCCGGCCGGCCGACCGACTACTGGTCGCTTCAGCTGCCCCGGGAGACGCGCCACTACGTGCCGCGGCTGATCGCGCTGGCGGCCATCGTGCACTACGCCGATACGCTCGGCGCGGAGCTGCCCCCGGTTGCCAACGCGCCGGCCTTCGTGGCCGTGCCCACCGGTGGCCAGATCGAGCTGCAGCGCGCGGCACAGCTTGCCGGCGTCGACCTTCGCACGCTGCGGGCCCTGAACCCCGGCCACCTGCGCTGGGCCAGCGCGCCGGGACAGGATGAACTGCTGCTGCCCGTGGACCGGGCCGAGCGCTTCCGCACCGGGGTGGCGGGGCTGGCGCCGGAGGACCGGGTGTCCTGGGCCCACTACCGCATCGAACCGGGCGACAGCCTGGTGCGCATTGCCCGCCGCTTCGACACGCAGGTGGCCCTACTGCGCGAGGTCAACGACATCGACGGCCACCTGATCCGGGCCGGTGACACGCTGCTGATCCCGCGCGGTTCGGCCTGGCCCGACAGCCTGGCCCTGGCGGACGCGGCCGGCCCGCGCAAGCCCCGGGGCTATCGCGTCCGCGCCGGGGACTCGCTCTACCGCATCGCCAGCCGCTTCAACGTCACCGTCGACGACCTGGTCAGCTGGAACGCCCTGGACCCGAGCCAGTACCTGCAGCCGGGCCAGCAGCTGCGCCTGTTTCCCAACGGCCGCTAGGCCACTGGCCCGGGCGTTGCCCCGGTCGCCTCTGCCGGCGCTTTCCCGGCGCTGAAGAACAGCGCGTACAGCGTCGGTACGACGAACAGCGTCAGCAGCGACGCGAAGCCCAGCCCCGCCATGATGGTCACGGCCATGTTCACGAAGAACACGTCGCCGAGCAGCGGGATGAGACCGAGAATGGTCGTCGCCGCGGCGAGGATCACCGGGCGGAGGCGGCTTACGCCCGCGTCGAGGATCCCCTCCTCCAGCCCCTTGCCCTCGGCCAGCTGCTGGTCCATCTCCTCGATGAGCACGATGGCGTTCTTGATCAGCAGGCCAATGAGCGACAGGCCGCCGAGCAGCGACATGAAGTCGAAGGCGCCGTCGGCGATCAGCAGCCCCGCGGTGATGCCGACGATGGCCAACGGCACGGTGAGCCAGATGATCAGCGGCTGGCGCAGCTTGCCGAACAGCAGCACCGTGGTCAGCACCATGAGCAGCACGCCGGCGGGAAACACGCTGAACAGGCCGCCCTGGGCGTTGCTCGCATCCTCGAACTCCCCGCCCCAGTTCAGGCTGTAACCGGGCGGCAGCTCGATCGCCTCGATCCGCGGGCGCAACCGCGCGAACAGCGGGTCAGTCAGCTCACCCACCGGGTTGCAGGAGGCGATGATGGTCTGCTGGCGGTCGCGGCTGCGCAGCACCGCGTTCTCCCAGCGGGTCTCGAAGCTGCTGACCACCTGCGTGATCGGCACGGAACGGCCGAGGGCCGGGCTCCACACCTGCAGGTCGCGCAGGCTGGCGATATCGTCGCGGTCCCTGGCGGCCGCGCGGAGGTAGATCGGCAACACCCGGTTGCCGTCGCGGAAGGTGCCGGCGGCCGCGCCGTCGTGACCGTACTTGAGCGCCTTGCCGAGGTCCTCGCGGCTGATGCCGAGCCGCCGCGCCGCCTGCTCGTTGAAACCGGGGCGCAGCACCTTCACCGGTGACCGCCAGTCGTCGCGCACGTCCCGGGCGCCCGGGTCGGCACGCATGATCTGCTTGGCTTCCTCGGCCAGGCGCCGCAGCTCCACCGGGTCCGGACCCGAGAAGCGCGCCTCGATCTTCGCGTCGCGCCCGGGGCCCATGCGCAGGGGCTTGACCAGCGGGTCGAGCCAGGGCATCTCGACGGCGAGCATGGCCTCGAGGCGTGCCCGCAGCGGCGCGATCTGTTCCAGTGTCTCCGTGCGCACGATCACCTGTGCATAGACCGGCGACGGTTCCTTGGCGTCGTAGACCAGGGTGAAACGCTGGTGCGGCCCGCCGATCACCGCGGCGGCCTGGGTCACCTCCGGCTGCTCCGCCAGCCACGCGCTGACGGCCCGCGCGTCGTCGCGGGTCCTGCGGATATCCGTACCCTCGGGCTCCCAGAGATCGACGAAGATCAGCGGCGTGCTCGAGGCCGGGAAGAAACCCGCCTTGACCTGCCCGAAGCCGACTACCGCCGCCGCGAACAGCAGCAGCACGACGCCCACCGTGAGCCAGCGGAAGAGCAGCGCCCCGGCCAGCAGCTGGCGGTAGCCGCGGAAGAGACGGCCGTCGTAGGCACCTTCGGCCGCCTGCGGGGCGTCTTTCATGAGCATGGCGAAGAGCAGCGGTGTCGAGCTGACCGCCGTCAGCCAGGACAGGGCGAGGGAGATGAGGATCACCCAGAACAGCGAGCCGGCGAATTCCCCCGTGTTGTCCGTCGACAGGGCGATCGGCGAGAACGCGAGGATACCGATTGCCGTGCCGCCGAGCAGCGGCACCATCGTCTTGCCGACGGCCTCACCGGCGGCGCTGCGCGCACTGGCGCCGGCCTGCATGCGCACCTGCATGCCCTCGGCGACCACGATCGCGTTGTCCACCAGCATGCCCAGGGCGATGACCAGCGCGCCGAGGGAGATCCGCTGCAGCTCGATGCCGTAGAGGTGCATGAAGAGCAGCGTGCCCGCCACGGTGATGAGCAGCACCGCGCCGATGATGACGCCGACGCGCAGGCCCATGAACAGCAGCAGCACGACGATCACGATCGCGATAGCCTGGGCGACGCTGATGATGAACCCGGCCACCGAGTTCTCGACCTCCGTCGGCTGGCTGTAGACCGCCTCCAGGTGCATGCCCACGGGGATGCTCGAGCGCAGCTCCTCGAAACGGCCGCGCAGCGCCCGGCCGACCTCGACCACGTTCTCGCCCGCGGCCATGGAGATACCCAGGCTGAGCCCGGGTTCGCCGTTGACGTAGTAGAGCTTGCGCGGCACCTCGCGGTACGCGCGGGTGATCTCTGCGACGTCGCGCAGGCGCACCAGCCGTCCCTCGTCGGAACCGATCAGCGTATCGCCGATGGCCTGCACCGACCCGTAGGCGCCGGTGGGGCTCAGGCGCAGGTACTCGTCGCCGAGGGGCATGTTGCCCGCGTCGACCACGCTGTTCTGCGAGCCGAGCACCGCGGCGAGCTGCTTCGGGGAGATGCCCAGCTCGCCGAGCCGGGCCCGGCTGATGTCCACGTAGACGACCTCTTCCTGTACGCCGTCGATGGACACCTTGCGCACCCCGGGCACCAGGACCAGCTCGCGCTTGAGGGCATCGGCGGTGTCGTAGAGGTCGCGCCAGCTGTAGCCCTGCCCCGTCAGCATCAGGTACACGCCGTAGACATCGCCGAAGTCGTCGATGACCATGGGCTCGCCCGCGCCGGGCGGCAGGTCCCGGCGCACGTCGGTCACCTTGCGCCGCAGCTCGTCGAAGATGTCGGGCATCTCCGCCGCGCTGTAGCGGTCCTTGAACTCGATGGTGATATCCGACAGGCCCGGCCGGGACACGGACATCTTGATGCGCTTCAGCTGCGGCAGGCGCTGCAGCGCGTCCTCCAGGTGGTAGGTCAGCTCCTCCTGCACCTCGCGCGCCGTGGCGCCGGGATAGGGGGTGAGGATCTTGGCCATCTTGATCGTGAAGGCCGGGTCCTCCAGCTTGCCCATGTTGACGAAGCCCCAGTAGCCGCCGCCCAGCAGCACGAGCACGAGCAGCCAGGCGCTGACGCGGTTGTCGACGGACCACGTGCCGATATTGCTCACGGGGCCGCCCTCAACGGTCGCCGGGCCGGGGCTCGGCCTGTTCGAGCTGGGGCAGCGGTCGTACCCGCATGCCCTCGGACAGGTAGGGGGCCCCCACGGCGACGATCTCCTCGCCGCCGGCGAGCCCCGAGGTTACCTGGATGCGATCGTCCGCCAGGCGCCCGGTCTCCACCGGCCGGGCGCTCACGGTGCCGGACGCGCTGTCGTAGACCCAGACCTGCGGCGCGAGGGACGCATCGGCCTGCACCGCCTGCGCGGGCAGCCAGAACACCTGGTCGCCGGAGAGCAGCGGCGAGAAATCGACCGCCACGTCCGCGGTCATGCCCGGCAGCACGGTGAAGGCCTTCGGCGGGGGCATGCTGAAGGTGACCCGGTAGGTCTGCGTGGCGGCATCGGCGCGGGTGGCCACCTCGCGCAGCGTGAGCGGCAGCTTGAGCTCCGGGTAGTCACTGAAGGTCGCCCAGGCCTGTACCCGGGCGGCATCCGAGGAGGCGACATCCTCGTCAATGTCCACCGCGTCGCCGCGGCGGACCTGGCGGATGATCGTCTCCGGCAGGTCGATGATCACGTCGAGCTGCTGGTCGCCCTGCAGGTAGAACACGGGCTGCCGGGCCTGCACCTCTTCGAAATTCTCCACCAGGCGCTGGGCGATGCGGCCGGTGAACGGGGCGCGCAGCTCCGTATAGGCGAGGTTGTTCCGCGCCTGCTCGAGGGCGGCCTCGGCGCTGCGGAACTGCGCTTCCATGCGGTCGTAGTCGAGGCGCGAGATGCTGCCGCTCTCGACCAGCTCGCTCGCGCGCCGGTAGTTGCGCTCGGCGTTGTCGAAGGTGGCCTGCCGGTCGGCGAGCGCGGTCTCGTAGTCCGTGGGATCGAGGCGGGCGATGACACTGCCGGCCTCGACCCGGTCGCCCTCACGCACCCGGACTTCGCGCAGCTGCCCGGCAACGCGGAAGGACAGCTCCGCCCGCTGCGTCGCCTCCACCCGCCCCGGAAAGCGGCGCAGCTCACTGCCCGCGCTGCCCCCGACGATGATCGTGCGCACGGGCCGGGCGGCGGTTTCCGCCGGTGCGCCGTCGCCCCGCTCGCCGCAGGCGGCCAGCGCCAGGGCCAGCGGCAGGCACGACAGGGCCGTCATCACTCGAAGGCGGGTAAGCATGGGGAGAAGCTCCTGGGACCGGGGGCGGGACCAGTATAGCGGCGACAGGTGTCAGGGGAAGCGCAGCAGTTGCCCGAGAGCGGTGAAGTAAAGCGCCGAGCGCACCGGGCCGCCGACGATGGCGGCGAGCGCCTCCCGGTAAGCCGCGAGCTGGGCGCGGTGGGCCTCTGCCTCGCGCGCTTCGAAGGCCTCCCGGGGCTCGCCGGGCAGCGGGCGGCTGGTCTTGTAGTCGACGATCCAGTGCTCCCCGGTCTCCGCATCGCGGAAGCGGCGGTCCAGCACCAGCTGCCGGAGTTCGCCGGCCTCGTCGAGGGCCGTCAGCGTCCACTCGGTTGTGCCCTCCGGGTGTGCGGCGAGGACCCAGCGGCCGGCTTCGTCGGCGAGCGTGCGATCGACGTGTTCGAGCACCTCGGCGAGGGCCTCTGCCTCGTCCATCGCGGGCAGGCCCGCCTGCGCCAGCGACAGCGTCGCCAGGTGCCGCTCCGCCTCGCCGCAGGACGCCGGCAGCGGGTCGCTATCGGCGAGGCCCTCGAGTACACGGTGTACCGCGGTGCCGATGCAGCGCTCGCGCAGGCCGGCGGCATCCCAGCCGCTCTCCGCGGCGGGCGCCTCCGAGAGCGGTGCCTCCGGCGCGGCCGGCACCGCGGTGAGTCGCTCCAGCGCGGGCGGCCCCTCTTCCGCGGGCGCCGCCGTCACCTCGACGACATGCTCCACGGCGCCGTCGAGGAGCCGCGGCCACAACGCCGCCGCCAGCGTCGCCGGTGATGGCGCGCGGAAGCGCTCCCGGCGGTCGTCCCAGCCCGGCCGCGCGCAGAGCACGAGCTCGCGCACGGCGCGGGTGGCGCCGACGTAGAGGAGCCGCGTGGCTTCGAGGCTCCGCTTCAGCGCCGCCTCCTCGCGCAGGTACTGGTACAGGCTCGGCGAGTTCCTGTCGCTGTGGTCTTCCGCCGCCAGCAGGAAGAAACGCTCCCCCGCCCGGGTCACGTGCTGGTCCCAGGCCAGCAGCTCGCGGTCGTCACCGCGGGTGCCGCCGGCGACATCGAGCAGCCACACGCGGTCGAACTGCAGGCCCTTGGCCTTGTGCAGGGTCATGACCTGCACGGCGGCCCGCGGGTCCCCGGGTTCGGCGTAGAGACGGTCGACCTCGCGCTCGAGCCAGGCCACGTCCAGCCCGGCGGCCTCCGCGTCGGCGCGCTCGACGAGGGCGAAGAACTGGGCGGCGGCACCGTCGCTGTCCGGCGGGTAGCAGGCCGGCCCGCCGAGGGCGAGCCAGGCCGTTTCCAGCCAGCCGCGCAGTCCGCGCCGGTCCCGGGTCGCCTCTGCGCGGGCGAGCACCGCGGCGACACCGGCAAGGCGGGCCGCGCCCTCCGCGCTGAGACCCGGGGCCGAGCGCTCCTCGAGCAGCCAGCGGCTCACCGTCGCGCCGGCCGTTGCCCGGTGCACCGCGAGCAGGTCGGCCAGGCTCAGCCCGCACCAGGGCGCGCGCAGCAGCGAGAACCAGGCCAGCCGGTCGTAGCGGTCCGCCAGGGCGCGACAGAGGACGAGGAGGTCCCCGATCACCGGCCGGCTGCCCAGCGCATCCACGTCCTGCGCCGCCACCGGGGCGCCGGCCGCCCGCAGCCGCGCCAGCACCGGCTGCAGCTGGCGCCGGGTCCGGCCGAGCACCGCACAGCTCTCTCCCGGCGCCTCGCGCAACGCAGCCCGTATCCCGGCGGCGACGAAATCGGCCTCGGCGGCCACCAGGTCCGCCCCGTCCTCGCCGCGGAAGCAGTGCACGGCGACGGCACCCGGCCCGTCGCGGGTCGGGACGGCGGGCGTGTAGCGGATGCGGCCGGCGACGACGTCGTCTTCCGGCGGGAAGCCCGCGGCGAACTGGTCATTCACCCAGTCGACTATCGGCCGCGCGGAACGGAAGTTGCTGGCGAGCTGCAGCGGCGTGAGCCGCAGGCCGTTGAAGCCCTCGTCCCGGGCCTTGAGGAACAGGCTGACGTTGGCGTCCCGGAAGCCGTAGATGGACTGCATGCCGTCGCCGACGACCAGCACGGTGCGGGGCGCCCCGGGATTGGCGGCGTTGTGCTCGGCCCAGTCCCGCGTTAGGCGCCGCACCAGCTCGTACTGCTTGATGGAGGTATCCTGGAATTCATCGACCAGGATGTGCTCGATCCGGTAATCGAGGCGCAGGGCGAGATCCGTGGGGGCGTCGTCGTCGCCCAGCGCATCGAGGGCGGCGAGCGCCATCTGCGAATGGTCTACCGCGCCGCGGCGCTGGAAAACGAGGAATAGCTGGGCCACGGCCTGGGGCAGCAGCCGCGCGAGGCTGGCGAGGATCGGCCAGGCGCCCGCATCCTCCGGCGACGGCAGGATGCGCACCCGGGCCAGCGCCCTGGCGAGGGCCGTATCGGCCTGCACGCTCTCCAGCCAGCCATTCACCGCGGCAACCGCCTCGACCTTGCCGCCCCCGGGAAATCCCTGCGTCTTCGTAACGCGCTTGCGCCAGGCGCCGTCGTTGGTCAGGAGTACGCCGGCGAATTCCCGCCAGGCCGGCAGCGCCTCCGGCGACGGCGGCGGCATGCCCTCGAGCCGCTCGCCCTCCCCCTGCGCAAGGCGCCAGGCCAGCGCGGGGCCCAGCGTGTCCGCGGCGGGCTGCAGGCGGGCGGCGAGATCGCCGAGCACGTCGCCGGCGAGCGCCTCGAGCGCCGCGCGGAGGTACGCCTCGGAAGCCGCCTCGTCCCGGTGCGCGCCGAGATAACTCAGCCACTGGTCGCGGCGGGCCAGGAGCGAGGCGAGCAGGGTCGCGAGACGCTCCCAGTGGTTGTCGAGGTGCGCAAGCAGCGCCGCGAGGTCCGGGTTCTGCGCCGGCGCCCGGTCGAGGCCGGCGAGCAGGCCCTCGGCCGCCTCCCGGTACAGCTCGCCGGCATCATCCACGGTGGCGACGGAACCGCCCAGCGTACTCAGCAGCGGCATCTGCCGGGCCAGCTCCGCGCAGAAACTGTCGATGGTGCGCACGCGCAGCCGGTTGCCGTTCTCGAGGAGCCCCCAGCCGGCATCCCGGTCCCGGGCCAGGGCCGCGTCAGCGAGCGCCCGTGTGCGCAGGCCGTGTTCGCTCTCGACGGTTGCTGCGCTGGCCGCATCGGCGAGCGCGCCGAGAATCCGTTCGCGCATCTCTGCCGCCGCCTTGCGGGTGAAGGTAATGGCGAGCACCGCTTCCGGGTGCTCCACGCGCGCAAGGAGTGCGAGGAAACGCTGGATCAGCAGCTCCGTCTTGCCCGAGCCGGCCGGCGCGCTCACGCAGACGCTGGCGGCCGGGTCGATCGCCGCGAGTCGTGCGTCGGCGTCCGCCAGCGTCAACGCCCTGCTCCCGCCAGCGCCCGGTCATCAAGGCTGTCATCGTCGCTGTCTCCGACCGCGCCGATGCGGCAGAGGCTGGCGAGATCACAGTAACGGCAGGCACTCGCCGTGGGCTCGACGGCCGCCTCCCCCGCCATCACTTCCCCGGCCAGCGCCTCGAGGCGCTCCCGCCAGGCGCTGCGCAGCCCCTCCCAGTCCTCGACCTCCGGGTCACCGGCTAGGTATCTGCCGAGGTTCTTCTCCAGGTCGGCCAGGCCGTCGCCCACCCCCGCCCCGAGCAGGCGCAGCTCCCGGGGGCGGAGCTGGGCGTAGGCAACGCCGGTCAGCGCCGGACCGCGGGCCAGGCTGTACAGGGGCAGCTGCGGGCTGTCGATGCGTTCCCGGAAAACACCGGCGAGCTGGGTGCCCCCGCTCTTGTAGTCGATCACCAGTTCGCCGCCGTCGTCCAGGCGGTCGACCCGGTCAAGGGTCAGGTTCAGCGCCAGCCCGGCAAGCACGAGCTCGGCGGGCTCTTCCCGGGCGATCACGGCGAACGGTTGCGGACGCGCCGCCTCGAGGTCGAGCCAGGCGACCAGCGTATCGGCGAGCCGTGACTGCTCCAGCGCGAGACAAGCACCGCCCACCACCTGGCGCCGCTCCGGGCGCAGGGCCTCCATGGCGGCCTCGGCGCTCGCCTCGCAGTGCCGGCGCCGGGCCGGTCCGTCCAGGGCGGCCAGGGTTCCGCTGTCCCCGAGGCTGCCCCAGAGGCTGTACAGCGCGCCGTGCAGAAGCACCCCGCGTTCGAGGGCATTCAGACCCGTGACCGGCTCCTCCGGCGCCGCCAGGCGCAGGCGGTAGCGGGCGAAGGCGCGGAAGGGGCAGGCCGCCTGCGACTCCAGCAGTCCGGCGCCGCCGCGCACGCCCTCCTCGCCGACGGCCGGGGCGCGGCTGTCCGCGACCGTCTCGAGCTGGAGGCTTTCCCGCCGCAGGCGCCACGCGACCTCACCGGCTGCGGGCGCCGTCCCGGGCTCGGGTACGTCGCCGAGATAGGGGCTCGGCAGCAGCGGCGCGCCGTCCGCCGCCAGCGCCGTGCTCATGACCAGGCTGTCTACCGCCGCGGCGTAGCGCGCAAGCAGCTGGCTGGCGAAGGCGTGCTCGCCCTCCGGCGTGCACTGCGGCATGCGCGTGCGCCGCTGCAGGGACAGGGGGATGAGCGGGTTGGGCCGCGCCGGTGCCGGCCAGGCGCCGGCATGCATGCCGGAGACCCAGAGGGCGTCGAAGGCCAGCCCGGCGGCCTCCAGGGCACCGAGCACCTGGATGTCCGTGTCGGCGGTTTTCGGCTGGAATACGCGCTGGCCGAGGCACTCGCGCAGCAGCTTGAGCGCCTCCGGTGCACCGAGCGGCGGGCCGAGGGCGGCACAGCGCTCGAAGCTGCCGAGGGTCTCCTCCCACAGCCCGTACTGCTGGTACTCGAGGGAATCGAGCCCCTTGCCCGGCCAGCCGAAAGCGGCCAGGAGCTCGCGGAACCGTGCCACCCAGCCGGGACCATCCCGCCGCCCGCGGCGCTCCGTCATCTCGCGCAGGTCCAGCAGCCGCTGCCCCAGCCCGGTCCCGGCGCTGCCGGCCTGGTAGCGCAGCAGGCCGACCTCGATGCGCCGGGCGCCGAGGGCCCGCAGCCGCTCGACGAAGGTGACCATTGCCGGTTCGTCCCGGTCCGGCAGCGGCACGAACCGTGAGTGGAGCAGGGCCAGGAACGCGGGGACCTCTACGGTGCCCTCGAGCAGTGCGAGCAGACCCAGCGCATCGCGCACCAGCGGCGCGCGGTCGAGCGCGAGCCCGGCGCTGTAGTTCACCGGCAGCCGGTGGTAGTTGGCATCGACACAGTCGAAGGCCCGGCGCAGCTGGTAGTCGAGCGCCGCCCGGCGCACCGGGTCCGCGTCCAGGACCACGCCGATCCTCGCGCCGGGCCTGGCCGCCGCAAACCCGGCGCACCAGTCGGCGATCGCCCGCAGCTCGTCGTGCTGCCCGGCGTAGCAGCGCACTTCCCGCGCCGCGCGGGGCGGTGCTGTCGGCGCCTCCTCGAGCGGTTCGCCGAGGCGTTTCAGGCAGGCCTCGACCAGCGGCGACAGGTCATGGCAGGCCACCAGGGTGAGCGGCCCGGCGGCCGGCGCCGGGTCATCGAGCAGGTCGCGCAGGCAGTCGGCAGGGGTCGCGGCGCCGAGGCGCGCGAGCGCCGCCTCGAAGCGGTCCAGCCAGCGCAGGAAATGCGCGCTGTCACCGCCCAGGCGGAACAGCTGGCGCGTGGCCTCGTCATCGCTGTCGACGCGCCAGCGAAGCAGCGTATCGCGGGCGCGCTGCGCGAGCCGGGCGGCCTCGCCGGGCTGCACGAGGGTGAAGCCGGTGGCCTCGTCGTCGTCGGCGGCGATGACCTGCCGCCACAGGTACTGGATAGCCGCCGGTTCGAGGCAGCGGCGCAGGGGCAGCCTTCCCGCGGCAACGGCATCCTCCCAGCGCGCCAGCAGCCAGCTCTCCACGGCCGCTGCCGGTGCCGTGGCCCAGGCCCGGGCGCCCGCCGCACGCTGGCGCTCGTCCCAGGCGCGCTGGATGTAGCGCGCCAGCCGGTGGTTGGCGGTGAGCACCGTGTCGCCGCGCTCGAGCCGGGGTACCAGCGGCGTGACATCGAATAGCGGTTTGGCGGCCATCGGGCTCCCGTCATTGAGCGCCTGCATTGGGGCGCCTGTGAAAGCGGGCGTCGCTGTTTTAGAATGCGGCGCCCTCTGCGCACGGGAGGGACTGTAGCAGGAAGGCCAGGAAAACCGCCATGAGCGAAAGCGAAGCGCAGAACACGGTTCACAACGTCAATGTCGCCGGGCAGGAAGTCCTTATCCCGCCGGCGGAGCTGAAGCGCGCCCTCCCCCTGGGCGAGGCGGCCCTGGCCACGGTCACCCGCAGCCGGCAGGTCATCCGCGACATCCTCGACGGGCGGGACCCGCGCCTGTTCGTGGTGGTGGGGCCCTGCTCCATCCACGACCCCGAGGCGGCCATGGACTACGCCCGGCGCCTGCGCGCCCTGGCAGACGAGGTCAGCGATACCCTGTTCATCGTCATGCGCGCCTACTTCGAGAAGCCGCGCACGACCGTCGGCTGGAAGGGGCTGATCAACGACCCCTACATGGACGACACCTTCTGCATCGAGGACGGACTGCGTATCGGCCGCCGGCTGCTGCTGGACATCCTCGAACTCGGTCTGCCGACGGCCACCGAGGCCCTCGACCCGATCTCACCGCAGTACCTGCAGGACCTCATCGCGTGGTCGGCCATCGGCGCACGCACGACGGAGAGCCAGACCCACCGCGAAATGGCCAGCGGCCTGTCCTCCGCCGTGGGCTTCAAGAACGGCACGGACGGCAGCCTGACCGTGGCGACCAATGCGCTCAAGTCCGCGGCCCGGCCGCACCGCTTCCTCGGCATCAACCACGAGGGACGCGTCTCCGTGTACACCACCCGGGGCAACCGCTACGGGCACATCGTCCTGCGCGGCGGCTCCCAGGGTCCCAACTACGACTCGGTCAACGTCAAGCTCGCCGAGGCGGCGCTCGCCGAGGCCGGCCTGTCGACCAACATCATGGTGGACTGCAGCCACGCCAACTCGAACAAGCAGCCCGAGCTGCAGCCGCTGGTCGTGGAGAACGTGGTCAACCAGATCCTCGAGGGCAACGCATCCATCGTCGGCCTGATGATCGAGAGCCACCTGAACGCGGGCAGCCAGCCGCTGGCGCCGCCGTCGGAACTCGCCTACGGCGTGTCCATCACGGACGGCTGTATCGGCTGGGAGGAAACGGAACGCTGCCTGCGTCAGGCGGATGCGGCGCTGAAAGAGGCGTTACCCGCGCGCCGCCGGGGTGCCGCTGTGGCGGCTGCCCGGTAGAACCGGTTACGCGCCGGGCTGTCAGTAATAAGCCTGGCTGCGGTCCGTGTGGTCGGTGACATCGCGTACACCGGCCAGCTGCGGCAGCTGGTCCATCAGCGAGCGCTCGACGCCGTTCTTGAGCGTGATGTCCACGGCGCTGCAACCCTGGCAGCCGCCGCCGAACTGGAGCACTGCGTAGTTGTCGCCGGTGACCTCGACCAGGCTCACCTCGCCGCCATGCGCCGCCAGGGACGGGTTGATCTCGTTGTAGAGGATGTAGTTGATCCGGTCCTCGATGGGGCTGTCATCGCCCACCCTCGGCATCTTCGCGTTCGGCGCCTTGATCGTGAGCTGCCCGCCCATGCGGTCCTTGGCGAAGTCGACGAGGGCGTCTTCCAGGAAAGGGACGCTGCGCGGTTCGAACCAGGCCTTCAGCTTGTCGAACTGGTGCTCCACGTCCTCTTCGCGGACATCCCCTTCGCGGCAGTAGGCGATGCAGGTCTCCGCCCTCGGCGTGCCTGGCTGGTTGATGAAGACGCGCACACCCAGCGCATCCTCCTGCTTCTCGAGGAGTTCGGCGAGATAATCCTGGGCGGCTTCCGTGATGGTGATCATGTTGGGCGCTTCTTCCTGAGTGATTTACTCGGGTATTATAGCAGCCCCGGTCGGGGCGCGTGCAAGCGCGCGCCAGCCTGCCCGCCGTCTTTGCAACGGGCGGCCAAACCTCCGCAGAATGCCTGCGCGTGGCAGCGGCGAAGGGCGAGAACCCAGCCGGCAGCCCGCCGTTCTGCTAGACTACGCCGCTTTTGATTGCCGACGCCCCGGCCGCGCCCGGGGGTTCCCACAACCAGCCAGAGGTTCCCGTGGCCAACGACACACCGCCCAGGATCAGCCCCATCGACAGCGAGCTGCGCGCGCAGCTCGACGCCCGCATCCTCGTGATCGACGGCGCCATGGGCACGATGATCCAGGGCGAGGGGCTGGTCGAGGCGGACTACCGCGGCGAGCGCTTCGCCGACCACGCGGGCGACCTCAAGGGCAACAACGACCTGCTCTCGCTCACGCGCCCGGACGTGGTGCGCCGCATCCACGAGGCCTACCTCGCGGCGGGCGCGGACATCATCGAGACCAACACCTTCAACAGCACCGCCGTGGCCCAGGGCGATTACGGCCTGGAGGCGCTGGCACGGGAGCTCAACGTCGAGGGCGCGCGGCTGGCCCGCGCCGCCGTCGATGCGGCCATGGCGGAAGAACCCGACCGGCGCTGCTACGTGGCCGGTGTGCTCGGGCCGACCCCGCGCACGGCGTCCATCTCCCCGGACGTCAACGACCCCGGCGCGCGCAACATCGACTTCGACACCCTGGTCCGGGACTACCGCGAGGCCGTGGAAGGCCTCGTGGACGGCGGCGTGGACCTGCTCATGATCGAGACGGTCTTCGACACGCTGAACGCCAAGGCCGCCATCTTCGCCGCCGAGGGCGTGTTCGAGGACCGCGGCGAGGCCCTGCCGCTGATGATCTCCGTGACCTTCCCGGACACCAGCGGCCGCAACCTGTCCGGGCAGCGGCCGGAGGCTTTCTGGAACGCCATCGCCCACGCCCGCCCGCTCATCGTCGGCAGCAACTGCGGGCGCCGCTTCGCGGAGGTGCGGCCCTTCCTCGAGGAGCTCTCCAACACGGTGGACTGCTACTTCTCCGCGCACCTGAACGCGGGCCTGCCGAACGCCTTCGGCGAGTACGACGAGCAGCCCGCCGACATGCAGGCGGAGTTCCGCGACTTCGCCCGCCGCGGGTTCCTCAACCTCGCCGGCGGCTGCTGCGGCACGGGACCCGAGCACATCGCCGCCATTGCCGCGGCCGTTGACGGCATTGCCCCGCGCCCCCTCCCCGAGCACCAGCCGGCCTGCCGCCTGAGCGGCCTCGAGCCGTTCAACATCGGCGCCGACACCCTGTTCGTGAACGTGGGCGAGCGCTGCAACGTCACCGGCTCGGCCCGCTTCAAGCGCCTGGTGCTCGAGGGTGACTACGCCACGGCCCTGGACGTGGCGCGCACGCAGGTCGAGGACGGCGCCCTGGTCATCGACGTGAACATGGACGAGGGCATGCTCGACGCCGAGGAGGCCATGGTGACCTTCCTGCGCCTGGTGGCGTCGGAGCCGGACATCTCCCGCGTGCCGGTGATGATCGACTCCTCGCGCTGGTCCGTGATCGAGGCGGGCCTGAAATGCGTGCAGGGCAAGGCCGTGGTGAACTCCATCAGCCTCAAGGCCGGCGAGGCCGAGTTCCTCGAGCAGGCCCGGCTGTGCCAGCGCTACGGCGCCGCCGTGGTGGTCATGGCCTTCGACGAGGACGGCCAGGCCGACACGCTGGAACGGCGCAAGGCGATCTGCCGGCGCAGCTACGACCTGCTCCGGGAGCGTCTCGACTTCAACCCGAACGACATCATCTTCGACCCGAACATCTTCGCGGTCGCCACGGGGATCGCCGAGCACAACAACTACGCCGTGGACTTCATCGAGGCGACACGCTTTATCAAGGCAGAACTCCCCGGCGCCCTGGTCTCCGGCGGCGTGTCCAACGTGTCCTTCTCGTTCCGCGGCAACAACACGGTGCGCGAGGCGATCCACTCCGTGTTCCTCTACCACGCGATCCGCGCCGGCATGGACATGGGCATCGTCAACGCCGGCCAGCTCGCGGTGTACGACGAGCTGCCGGAGGAACTGCGCGAGGGGGTCGAGGACGTCGTCCTCAACCGGCGCGACGACGCCACCGAGCGCCTCCTCGACCTCGCCGAGCGCTACCGGGGCGACGGCAGGGGCAGCGAGCGCAAGGAGGACCTCGCCTGGCGCGAGTGGCCCGTGGCGAAGCGCCTGGAACACGCCCTGGTGAAGGGCATCAACAGCTACATCGAGGAGGACGCGGAGGCCGCGCGGCAGACCGTCGAGCACCCCATCGAGGTCATCGAGGGGCCGCTCATGGACGGTATGAACGTCGTCGGCGACCTCTTCGGCGAGGGCAAGATGTTCCTGCCGCAGGTCGTGAAGAGCGCCCGCGTCATGAAGCAGGCGGTCGCCTACCTGCAGCCCTACATCGAGGCGGAAAAGCGCGAGGGCTCGAAGCCCAATGGCCGGATCCTCATGGCCACGGTCAAGGGTGACGTGCACGACATCGGCAAGAACATCGTCGGCGTGGTGCTGCAGTGCAACAACTTCGAGGTCATCGACCTCGGCGTCATGGTGCACTGCGAGGAGATCCTGCGCGTCGCCCGGGAGCAGCAGGTGGATATTATCGGCCTCTCCGGCCTGATCACGCCGTCGCTGGACGAGATGGTCCACGTCGCTTCGGAGATGCAGCGCCAGGGCTTCGACGTCCCGCTCATGATCGGCGGCGCGACCACCTCAAAGGCGCACACGGCCGTGAAGATCGAGCCGGCCTACGAGAACGACGCGGTGATCTACGTACCGGATGCCTCGCGCAGCGTTTCCGTCGCGACGCAGCTCGCCGGCCAGGGCAAGGACAGCTTCGTGGCCGCGCGCCGTGCCGAGTACGCCGAGGTGCGCGAGCGCGTGGCCAACCGCAAGCCCCGGGCGCCGCGGCTGGCCTACCCCGAGGCGCTCGCCAACCGTTTCAGCCCGGACTGGTCCGCTTACGCGCCACCCCGGCCGAGCTTCCTCGGTGTGCGCAGCTGGGACGACATTCCCCTGGGCGACCTGGTGGAGACCATCGACTGGACGCCGTTCTTCCTCACCTGGGAACTGTCCGGGAAGTACCCGGCGATCCTCGACAACGCGGTGATCGGCGAGCAGGCCCGGGAGCTCTACCGCGACGCCGAGGCGATGCTTGCGCGGATTGTCGATGAGGGCTGGCTCACGGCGCGGGCAGCCGTGGGCTTCTGGCCCGCGAATTCGGACGGTGACGACATTGTCGTCTTCGAGGACGAGCGCCGCGACGCCCCCCTCGCCCGGCTGCACCAGCTGCGCCAGCAGGCGAAGAAAGGCAACGACGACCCGAACTACAGCCTGGCGGATTTCGTCGCCCCGGCCGGTACACCGGACTACGTCGGCGGCTTCTGCGTGACCGCGGGCCACGGCGTGGCCGAGCGCGCCGCCGCCTACGAGGCGGCCCACGACGACTACAACAGCATTCTCCTCAAGGCGCTCGCGGACCGCCTCGCCGAATCCCTCGCGGAGCACCTGCACCGGCAGGTGCGCCGCGAACTCTGGGGCTATGCGCCGGACGAGGAGCTGGACAACGCCGCGCTGATCCGCGAGCGCTACCGCGGAATCCGCCCGGCCCCCGGCTACCCGGCCTGCCCGGATCACACGGAGAAGGCCACGCTCTTTGACCTGCTCGAGGCGCCGGCACGCTGCGGGGTCACGCTGTCCGAGAGCTTTGCCATGGCGCCGGCCGCCTCCGTCAGCGGGTGGTATTTCGCGCACCCGGACGCGCGCTATTTCAACGTGGGCAAGATCGGGCGCGACCAGCTCGAGGACCTCGCCGCGCGCAAGGGCATGGCCGTTGACGAGCTGGCCCGCTGGCTGGCGCCCAACCTGGACTAGGAAGCAGCGATGGAAGACCGGAACGAGAACACGACGCCGGGACAGGACACCGAGGGTGATCCGACCGGGGCACGGGAACCCGAGCCGGAACAGGCGGAGAAGAAAGGCCTGGGCGCCCTGCAGGTGGTGAGCAGCGTGTTCGCCGCCGGACTCGGCGTGCAGAGCAGCCGCAACCGGGAGCGCGATTTCCGCCAGGGGCGCGCGGGCACCTTCATCGCGGCGGGTATCATCTTCACGGCGCTGTTCATCGGCGCCGTGCTGACGGTGGTGAAGCTGGTACTGGCCAGCGCCGACTGAGCGGCGCGAGGGGGCGGAGCCTAGCCGGGCATACCCGACAGCCAGAGGTACAGGCCGAAGACCGCGATGGCGATGATCGCCGTTACTGCTACCGCGTCTGCCGCGCCGTCACTGCCGTTACTCTGGGATGCCATGGGCCTGCTCGTCCTTTCTGAAATCGTTGCTGGATTACCTGCGGTCTCCGGCACTCTCGTGCCGCGAGGGCCCGGCTGACCGGCCGGGCGCGCGCATTATAGCAGGGGCGGTGCTCCGGCCAAGGGGCGCGCGGAAGACCGCGGCCCCGTTCTAAGCTTAAGCGGAAATCGAATAACCAGCGCAAAGCTTATTCTGCTAGAGTGCGCGCAAGTTCCGAGACCCGATTCCCATGTACCGCTACGACGACTACGACCAGCGCCTCGTCGACGAGCGCGTTGACCAGTTCCGCGACCAGACCGAGCGCTACCTGCGCGGCGACCTGGACGAGGCGGAGTTTCTGCCCCTGCGCCTGCAGAACGGCCTGTACGTACAGCGTCTCGCGCCGATGCTGCGCATCGCGGTTCCCTACGGTCTTCTCGATGCGCGGCAGGTGCGCAAGCTCGCGCACATCACCCGGCACTACGACAAGGGCTACGCGCACATCAGCACGCGCCAGAACGTGCAGATCAACTGGCCGCGCATCGAGGACGTACCGGACATCCTCGCCGAGCTCGCCAGCGTGCAGATGCACGCCATCCAGACCAGCGGCAACTGCATCCGCAACACCACGACGGATCCGCTGGCCGGTGTCGCCGCCGACGAGCTCGAGGATCCGCGCCCCTGGTGCGAGATCATCCGCCAGTGGTCCACGCTCCACCCGGAATTCGCCTTCCTGCCGCGCAAGTTCAAGATCGCCGTCTGCGGCAGCCGCGAAGACCGGGCGGCGATCCACAGCCACGACATCGGTCTCGAGATCGTTCCCGGACCGGACGGCGAGAACGGCTTCCGCGTTCTCGTGGGCGGCGGCCTCGGCCGCACGCCGGTGATCGGCAGCGAGATCCGGCCCTTCCTCGAGCGCCGGCACCTGCTTTCCTACCTGGAGGCGATCCTGCGCGTCTACAACCTGCACGGGCGCCGGGACAACAAGTACAAGGCGCGCATCAAGATCCTCGTCAAGGCCATGGGCGTGGAGGCGTTCACCGCCGCCGTCGAGAAGGAATGGGAGCAGCTGCGCGACGGGCCCACCACCCTTCCCGATGCGGAGATCGGGCGGATCGCGGCCTTCTTCAGCGCCCCCCCCTATGCCAGCGTGGACACCGCCGCCGAAGCCGCCGTGCTCGAAGCGCACTGCGCCAGCGAGCCGATCTTCGCCAACTGGGTCCGGCGCAACAGCCACGCCCACCAGGCGCCCGGCTACCGCGCCGTCACCGTGTCCCTCAAGGCCACCGGCAACCCGCCGGGAGACATCTCCGCGGCCCAGCTCGACCGGCTCGCCGACCTCTGCGAGGCCTACAGCTTCGGTCAGTTGCGCACGACGCACCAGCAGAACGTCGTGCTCGCCGACGTCCGCGAGAGCGACCTGCTCCCGCTCTGGCGCGGCCTCCAGGCCGTGGGGCTCGCCTGCCCCAACGCCGGCTACTTGACCGACATGATCTGCTGCCCCGGGGGCGACTTCTGCTCCCTCGCCAACGCCAAGTCGATCCCCGTGGCCGAGGCCATCCAGGCCCGTTTCGAGGACCTCGACTACCTCTACGACCTCGGGCCCCTGGAGCTGAACATCAGCGGCTGCATGAACGCCTGCGGTCACCATCACATCGGCCACATCGGCATTCTCGGTGTCGACAAGAAGGGCGAGGAGTTCTTCCAGGTGTCCCTCGGCGGCAACCAGGGCAAGGATGCGAGCCTGGGGGCGATCCTCGGCCCCTCCTTCCGCCGCGAGGACATGCCCGACGTGATCGAGACCCTGCTGCGGGTCTACCTGGACCACCGCCTGGAGGAAGAAACTTTCCTGCAGACCCTGCGCCGTATCGGCATGCAACCCTTCAAGGAGCGCGTCTATGACAACGGTAACGCCCGCTAGCGGCGCACCGGTACAGCAAAGGCTCATCCGCGACGGCGCCGTCGTCGCCGACGACTGGCTGCCCCCGGCGGAGCAAACGCCGGGCGAGGGCGAGCGGCGGATCCTCACGCTGGCGCAGTGGCAGGCGGCCGGCTCCCCGGCCGGTGCGGCCGTACAGCTCGAGACCGACGACGACCCCGCGGCGCTCCTCGACGCGCTGCCCGGCCTCGCCCTGGTGGCGGTGCATTTCGAGGCCTTCACCGACGGCCGCGGCTTCTCCCTCGCCCGCCGGCTCCGCGAGGCGGGCTTTACGGGCGAACTGCGCGCCCGCGGCTCGCTGCTGCCGGACCAGGCCCACTACCTGCGGCGCTGCGGTTTCAATGCGCTGGAGTTCTCCGACCCGGACCGCCTTGCCCAGGCCCGGGAGCGGCTGGCGGTGTTCAGCACCGACTACCAGGGCGCCGCGGACCAGCCCCTGCCGTTGTTCCGGCGCCGCGCCTGACGTGCACCGCGGCCCGGCAACGGGCTAGACTGCGCCTTTACGCCACGCCGGGGTTACCGTGGAAGGCACGTCCGTCACCTTTTCGTTCTTCCTGATCTTCTCCGGGGCCGCGGTCTTCGCCTCGATCGCCCTGTATACGCGCCAGCCCCTGATCATCGCCTACATTGCCCTCGGCGCCTGTATCGGCCCCTACGGCTTGAGCCTCGTGCCGGACCTGAAGCTGCTGTCGGACATCGGCCACATCGGCATCATCTTCCTGCTGTTCCTGCTCGGCCTCGACATGCAGCCGCGGGCCCTGTTCGCGACCCTGCGCAACGCGACCGTGGTGATGGTGGCGAGCTCGGCGCTGTTCCTGCTGGCCGGCTACGCCGTCGCCCTGCCCTTCCTGCCGACGAAGCTGGATGCGCTGGTGGTGGGCGCGGCAATGATGTTTTCCTCGACCATCATCGGCATCAAGCTCCTGCCGACCACGGTGCTGCATCACCGGCACACGGGCGAGCTGATGGTGGGCATGCTGCTGCTCCAGGACCTGCTCGCCATCATCGTGCTCATGCTGCTCATGGGCGGCGACGCCGGCGGTGCCGGCGCCGCCCTGTCGCTGCTCAGCCTGCCGCTGCTCTGCGCCGGTGCCTGGGTGGCCGTGCGCTACGCCCTGCTGCCGCTCATCGCGCGCTTCGACCGCTTCCACGAGTACATCTTCCTGGTCGCCATCGGCTGGTGCCTGGGGGTCGCGGAAGTGGCCCAGGTGCTCGGGCTGAGCGAGGAGATCGGCGCCTTCATCGCCGGCGTGACCATCGCGACCAGCCCCATCTCCCAGTACATCGCCGGCAGCCTGCGTCCGCTGCGCGATTTTTTCCTGATCCTGTTTTTCTTCAGCGTGGGCGCCCGCTTCGACCTGGGCCAGCTGGACCGGATCCTCCTCCCCGCCCTGCTCCTCGCCGCGCTGGTGCTGGCGCTGAAGCCGGTGGTCTACCGCTACCTCCTCGGCGGCATGAGCGAGAGCCGCAACCTCGCCTGGGACCTCGGCTTCCGCCTCGGCCAGGCCAGCGAGTTCTCGCTGCTCATCGCCTACATCGCCTTCGACCTCGCGCTCATCAGCCAGGATGCCTCGCTGCTGATCCAGGCCACGACAATCCTCACGCTCCTCGCCTCGTCCTATATCGTGGTGCTCAACTACCCCACCCCGATCGCCATCTCCGACCGGCTGCGGCGGGATTAGGCAGGAAATATTGCTACGCGGCTTAGTGGGAGCGGCGCGCCTAACCGGCACACTTGAAGTGAGCTCGAGGACCGTTTCAGCGGAAACGCGATACGCAGGCAGTGATCAAGCAACGTCAGGCCGCGTGATCTTGCGCAGACCAATCCTGGAATGTCCCCTTGGGAAATGATGAAACCGGGTGAACTCCACATAGTCGAGTCCCTTGTAAAAGCTCTCTGCCTGCCAGCTCTGGGTCCAGAGCCAGATCCCCACGAGGTTTTCTGAAGCCGCGAACTCCTCCGCCAGCGTCATCAGCTTACGGCCAACACCCATGCCGCGCAGTTCCTCACTGACCCAGAGCTCATCGATGTAAAGCCAATCCCAGAGAAGTTCAGCGGTCAGAACGGCTGTCACGGCATTCCGCTCCCCCGTGATCGTCCAGTTGACCGCTCGCTTCGAGTAAGCAGGGGCTTCCAGCTCTTCAGAGTGCCTGCTGAAACCCCGTGTAACCGCGTCTCTTGCGGCGGCAGAAAGCTCGCCGTTTCGAAAGGCTATTTCCATATGGCGGTTCCCATGTTCTGGTCCGTGGCTCCTCAGATTAACCGCAAACCTGCGACGAACCGAACGGCCTACTCGTCGAGTCGCGTTCTACGCGATCCAACGCTCGTGTACGCTGCACCACATCTTTTCCCTCGGAGAGGTCGCACCGTGTCAGCACAGACTCAGGGCCGGATTGCCGGCTGCGTTTACCTGGCCGTGGTCGTGTCGGGAATCTTTGCCCTGGCCTGGGCTCCGCGCCAGCTGATTGTGCCGGCTGACCCGGTGGAAACCCTCGCCAACCTGACCTCGCGCCTCCAGCTGTTCCAGGCCATGATCGCCGCCGCGGTCGTCATGGCGGCATTTTTCCTTGCGCTGCCGTTTGCCCTGGCACGTTTCCTTTCACCCGCCGGGCCTCGCGTGACGCGATTGATGATCGGCCTCGTGGCGCTGAGTATCCCCGCCACGCTGCTGGCCGTGATGCATTACGGCGGGTTAGCCGCGGAGATAGCGGGCGGGACGGCAACGCTGGAGAGTCTGGGCGACGCGCGCGCCGGCTATCGACGCTGGATCGGTGTGTCCACGGTGTTCTGGGGTTTGTGGCTCGCGCCGCTTGGGTGGTTGATCCTGAGGTCGCGCAGTCTTCCACGGGTGCTGGGGGTAATTCTGCTGGTCGGCAGCGCAGGTTATCTCCTCGACTCCTTCGCGCCGATGCTGATCCCGGGCTACGGGGACTGGTCGATCGCGAACTGGGTGACGCTGCCGGCCTCGATCGGTGAGCTGGGTACCTGTGCCTGGCTCCTGCTTTTCGGCGCGAGGCCACCTGCGCAAAGGCTCTCCCGGCAATAGAATGCGCGACAGATTGTAAAGGGTCGGAAGCCAGAGTCGGCAAAGCTGGGTTTCAAGGTCGACCTCCGACCGCGAGCGGTCCTTGCCAAGGCCTCAATCCATGGCTTTCAACTTCCCCCAGAAGTCAGAATCAACCGGGTCCGAGGTCATCTTTTCTACCATTCCGACGAACTCTTTGTTGAAGTAGCCGCTGCATAGCGACCAGAGTTCTCGTGCCCTCGGGGTGCCCAGGATAAAGTAGATAACCTCTCGATAGCTGAGCCATGCGTCACCATCCAGAGCACCAGACTTATACTGCAACCATTCATGCTCGCGGGCGCGCATCTGCGCAATGATCCAGAACATCAGCTGGGTTTTCTCTTCGAAGGTTGGTCTCTCCGAGTCAGACATCGCACGGCCCAACCCCGGGAACTCGATGAACTTGTAGACCCCGCCCTGGTCTGTGGTGAGGGCGACCTGACGAGCCTCAGAGAGTAGTAGCTGTGTTCCCTGCCTGACCTGAAGAGCAAGATAAATCAGGGTGATTACAACAAACACGGCCCCAACGATTTGCGAGACGTAGGACCACTCTTCAAGCGCCATATCCCGACCCCCTCCGTCGATGCTCATCGAAACTTACCCGAATCGAGGAAGCGTGTCTGCTTCGGTATCGCGATCAACGGTTGCGATGAGTATACATCGCCCTCACCGCACGACCGCTTCGGGCCAGTGACCGCCGAGGACCCGCCGGAAGCGCAAACACAGCCGATGGCCTGCGGTTCGCAGCGGCGTGACCCGCGGGAAGAAAAAAGCCGGCGCGGGGCCGGCTTCAGCAGGTGCTGCCTGTCAGGCGGGAGCGCCCGTCAGAGCTTGCCTTCCAGTTCCGGCAGGGCCTCGAAGAGGTCCGCCACCAGGCCGTAGTCGGCAACCTGAAAGATCGGGGCGTCCTCGTCCTTGTTGATGGCGACGATGACCTTGGAGTCCTTCATGCCCGCCAGGTGCTGGATGGCACCGGAGATGCCGACGGCGATGTAGAGCTCCGGGGCGACGATCTTGCCGGTCTGGCCGACCTGCATGTCGTTGGGCACGAAGCCCGCATCCACGGCCGCACGGGAGGCGCCGATCGCCGCGCCGAGCTTGTCGGCGATGCCGTCCAGGAGCTTGAAGTTGTCGCCGTTCTGCATGCCCCGGCCACCGGAGATGACCACCGGGGCGGCGGTCAGCTCGGGACGGTCGGACTGGGCCAGCTCTTCGCCGACAAAACTGGACACGCCGGCGTCGTGCACGGCATCCACGGCTTCAACGGCCGCGGAACCGCCCTCGGCGGCCACCGGGTCGAACGCCGTCGCGCGCACGGTGATGACCTTCTTGGCATCGGCCGTCTGTACCGTCGCGATGACGTTGCCGGCATAGATCGGGCGCTTGAAGGTGTCGGCGGCCTCGACCGAGATGATGTCGGAGATCTGCGCCACGTCGAGGAGCGCGGCCACGCGCGGCATCACGTTCTTGCCGCTGGTGGTGGCGGCGGCGACGACGTTGTCATAGCCCGCGGCGAGCTCCGCGACCAGCAGGCTGGTGTTCTCGGCCAGCGCATGGTCGTAGGCGGCGTTGTCGGCAACCAGCACCTTGCCGACGCCCGGCACCTTGGCCGCCGCTTCGCCGACGGCGGCACAGCCGTTGCCGGCAACCAGGATGTCGATATCGGCGCCCAGGGCCTGGGCGGCGGCAACCGCGTTCAGCGTGGCCGGGTTGAGGGTCGCGTTGTCGTGTTCGGCTACTACCAGGGTTCCCATCAGATCACCTTCGCTTCGTTCTTCAGTTTGTCGACCAGCTCATCGACGCTTTCGACCTTGATGCCGGCCTGGCGCTCCGCCGGCGGCTCGACCTTGACCAGCGTCAGGTGCTGCTTGACCTCCACGCCGAGGTCGGCGGGGCTGTAGACGTCCAGCTGCTTCTTTTTGGCCTTCATGATGTTCGGCAGCGACGCGTAGCGCGGCTCGTTGAGGCGCAGGTCGGTGGTGACGATCGCCGGCAGCTTGAGGCTCACCGTCTGCAGGCCGCCGTCGACTTCCCGCGTGACCTGGACCTGGTCGCCGTCGACCTTCACCTCGGAGGCGAACGTACCCTGGGCCATGCCCGCGAGTGCGCCCAGCATTTGTCCGGTCTGGTTGTTGTCGCCATCGATGGACTGCTTGCCCAGGATAACGAGCTGCGGCTCTTCCTTCTCGACCACGCCTTTCAACAGCTTGGCCACCACGAGCGGCTCCACCGGCCCGTCGGTCTCGACCTGGATTCCGCGGTCGGCGCCGAGGGCCAGGGCCGTGCGGATCTGCTCCTGGCAGGCCTTGTCGCCGATGGAGACGGCGATGACTTCCGTGGCGACGCCGGCTTCCTTCAGACGCACGGCCTCTTCCACGGCGATCTCGCAGAACGGGTTGATGGACATCTTGACGTTATTCAGGTCGACGTCGGAACCGTCGGCCTTGGCGCGGACCTTGACGTTGTAGTCGACCACGCGCTTCACAGCGACCAAAACCTTCATGAAAACTCCAGTGTCGTGTGGATGGAAGGGAGTGGGATCACGCGGCAAGCTGACCGGCCGGGACCCGGGATGCGCCCCGGGGGGCGGAATCGGCGAAACATGTTGCCGAGTTTGCGCGGGGGGGTCAATAGGAACGGCGGCCGGCCCGCGGGTCGCCAGGGCGCGGCAAAACAGGCGACAAAGCCCCCCGGTGACGGCTGGGCCGGTGCCGTTGGCCCCGCGTTGCCTGTAAACTGCGGGGCTTTTCGGACCGGCGTCTGGCCGGCGGCGCGGGGAACCATGCTGGAGAGCTTTTTGATCGCCATGGGCAGCTACGGCCGGTGCTACCTGCAGAGCGTCTGGCCCGGGCGCCACGGCGCCGCGCCGCTGCGGCCGCGGCGGCTGCTCTTCCTGCTCCTCTTCCCCCTTTTCCTGCTGCTGCAGCTCGTGCACTGGCTGGCCCTCGCGCTGGACGAGCTGCTCTATCCGGACTATCGCCAGCAGCGCGTTGCGGCGCCGGTCTTTATCACCGGCATCCCGCGCAGCGGCACGACCTACCTGCACCGGCTGCTCGCCGCCGGCGGCACCTTTACCACGGTACGGACCTGGGAGGCCCTGCTCGCCCCGGCGATCTGCCAGCGCCGGCTCCTGCGCGCGCTTGCCCGCCTGGACCGGCGCCTCGGCGCCCCCCTGCATCGCGCCCTCCACGCCGCGACGGCGCGGGCGAGCGGCGACTTTGCCAGCGTTCACGCGGTGGGTTTGCAGGACGCCGAGGAAGACTACCTCTGCCTGCTCCCGGCCGCAGGCTGCTTCCTGCTGCTCATGGCCTTCCCCTTCGACCGCGAGCTCGAGCAGCTGGGCAACCTCGGCGAGCTGCCCCCCCGGCGGCGCCGTGCTCTCCTTGCCTTCTACCACCGGATCATCCAGCGCCACTGCTACAGCCACCCGGGGCAGCGCTTCCTGTCCAAGAACGCGGCCTTCGCCAGCTGGCCGCCCTACCTCGCCGAACGCTACCCGGACGCGTCGTTTCTGCTCTGCGTGCGCCGCCCGAGCACGGCCCTCGCCTCGCAGCTCAGCGCCCTCGAGCCCGCCCGCCGCCTGTTCGGCACGGACCCCGGGGGCGACCACACGACGGCCCGCTTCCGCCGTCTCTTCGCCGCCTTCCTCGACGAGCTTGCCCGCTTCGCCGCCGCCCGGCCCGACTGCGTGAAAATCCTCGAGCAGGGGGATCTGCGCGCGGCGCCGGCCGAGGTCAGCAGGGCCATCGCGGCGTGGCTGGCCATCCCGCCGCCGCCCCTGCCGCCGGCCGAGACCGCGGGGGCCCACCGCTACGCGGCTGCCGCGTTCGGGCTGCAGCCGGACGCGGTCGATGAAGAACTCGGCGCGCCCTACGCTGCCCTGCTGGCCAGCGAGGCGCGCCTGGCGGTGGCGGCATGAGCCCAGTGCCGGAAAACCGCGCCGCAGACGCGGGTGCCCGACCCCTGCGCGTTGCCTTTTTCTCCGACGCCTTCGCGGAGCGCAACGGCACCGGTGCCTACTACCATGACCTGCTGCCGCAGCTCGTACCGGGTCTGGCAGACCTCGCCATGTTCCAGCCGAGCGACCAGCCGCCCCGCCCCCTGCTCTCCATCGCCATGCCCGGCGATCCGAACCAGCGGCTCGAGGGACCGCCCCTGCGACGCATTGGCACGCGTATGGGAGAGCTCCAGCCGGAGGTGGTGGTGGTGGTCACCCCGGGGCTCTACGGCCTCCTCGGCGCGTGGTACGCGCGCCGCCGCGGTCTGCCCCTCGTCGCTGCCTTTCACACGGATTTCGAGCGCCTGGCCCGCCTGTACTGGCCACCGCTGGCGCGCTGGCTGGTCAACCTGGTGGTCGGTACCGCCAACCGGCTGATCTGCCGTCGGGCCAGCCGGGTGCTGATCAACAACGCCGGCCTCACGGATGCGGTGCGGGCCTACGGCGCCGCCAGCGTGCAGGTGGTCGGCACGCCCCTGCCCCGGGCGTTCCTCGAGCGGCCCCGGCGGGCAATCCCGGGGCGCCTCACCCGGGTATGCTTCGCCGGCCGCCTCGCGCCCGAGAAAAACGTGGACCTCGTGATCGAAGCCGCTCGCCAGCTGCCCGATGTGGAGTTCGTCATCGGCGGCGAGGGCCCCCTGCGCGAGGCCCTGGAGGCACAGGCCGCCGGGCTCGCCAACGTCCGCTTCACCGGCTGGCTGGACCGCTCGGCGCTCATCGACCTCATCGACAGCTCGAGCCTGCTGCTCCTGCCCTCGCGCTTCGAGACCTTCGGCTCCATTGCCCTGGAGGCGATGGCCCGGGGCCGCCCGGCGCTGGTCTCGACGGCGGCAGGGATTCACGACTGGCCCTCCCTGCGCCCCGGGCTGGTCCCCTTCAGCCCCGGGGAGAGCCTTGCAGACTGCCTGCAATCGCTGCAGGCTTACGGGCCGGGCCGCTGGGAACTGCTGGAGCGCCGGTGCCGGGCCGCTGCGGCGGCGCTGAACGGCGCGACCATCGCCGAGTGGCAGGCGCTGCTGGCGGCCGTGGCCGGGAATGAACGCAGGGAGAGTGCATGAAACCGACGGCCCTTGTCTCCGTCCACGACGTGATGCCGGACACGCTGCCGGCCGTGCAGGGCTGCCTGGCGCTCCTGGCCCAGTTCGGCATCAGCCGGGCCGCCCTGCTGGTCGTCCCCGGGGCCGGCTGGGACGATGCCGGCGTGGCGGTACTCCGGGAGCTGGCCGATGCCGGCCACGAACTGGTGGCTCACGGCTGGGTGCATCACACGTCCCCCCGCTCGGCCTGGCACCGCACCCACGCGGCGCTGCTTTCGCGCAACGTCGCCGAGCACCTCGCCCTCGACCGCAGCGGCGCAATCGCCCTCACCCACCGCAGCCGTGACTGGTTCACCGGCCGCGGCCTGCCGGCGCCGCAGACCTACATCCCGCCGGCCTGGGCCCTGGGGCGGCTGCGCGGCAGTGCGCTGGAGGAACAGCCCTTCGCGATTCTCGAATCCCTGCGCGGCGTCCACCTGCGCGAGGCAGCCGGCGCCTACCGCTTCGTCTCCCTGCCCCTGGTCGGGTTCGAGGCGGATACGCGGCTGCGCGCGGAAGTGCTCGGCAAGTGGAACCGGCTGCAGCTGCGCCACGCCCGCCGTCGCGGCCGCCCCCTGCGCATCGCGGTGCACCCGCGGGACCCGGAACTCCAGCTGGGTCAGCAGCTGCGCGCCGTCCTCGGCCTGGGCTGGACACCGATCACCTACGCCTCACTCTGTCCGGTGCAAGGGACCGCCGCGCTGTGCGCCTGAGCCGCTTCGGCGAGAAGTTTGCCGGCCGCTCCGGCGTGGTCGACCTGATGACCGACCTCGGCGAGGCCCTGCGCGCCGACCCGGATCTCGTGTTCATGGGCGGGGGCAACCCGGCGCGCGTCCCCGCCGCCGAGGCCGCCTTCCGGACGGCCCTCGAGGGGCTGGTCGCGGACACCGGCGAGTGGCAGCGCCTGGCCGGCGCCTACCAGTCGCCGCAGGGTGACCCTGCCTTCCGCGAGGCGCTTGCGCGCTACCTGCAACAGCACTACGGCTGGGACCTAGGGCCCGGGCACATCGCTGTCGCCAACGGCAGCCAGTCCGCCTATTTCATCCTCTACAACCTCTTCGCCGGGCCCATGCCCGATGGCAGCCAGCGCCGCATCCACCTGCCCCTGGTGCCCGAGTACATCGGCTACGCCGATGCGGGCCTCGCCCCGGACTTCTTTTCCGCCACCCCGCCGGCCATCGAGCAGCTGCCGGACCGGCAGTTCCGCTACCACGTCGATTTCGACCAGCTGGTCGTCGACGACGGCGTCGGCGCGCTCTGCGTCTCCCGGCCCACCAACCCCACGGGGAACGTGCTCGGCGCCGACGAACTGGCCCGGCTCGGGGCGCTCGCGCGGGACGCCGGCATCCCGCTGATCGTCGACGGCGCCTACGGCGAACCCTTTCCGGGTATCACCTTCACCGAGGCGGCGCCCCACTGGGACGAGCACACCGTGCTGACCCTGAGCCTTTCCAAGCTGGGGCTACCGGGTGTGCGCACGGGCATCGTGATCGCCGCGGAGCCGCTCATCCAGGCCTTCGCCAGCGCCAGCACGATCATCAGCCTGGCCGCCGGCAACCTGGGGCCCGTGCTGGCAACCGGGCTCCTCGAGGACGGCACCCTGGACCGGCTCGGCAGCGACGTGCTGCGGCCCTTCTACCGGGCCCGCTGCGAGGAGACCCTCGCCGGCCTGCACCGCGAACTCGCGGGCCTGCCCTGGCGAGTGCACCGCCCGGACGGGGCCTTCTTCCTCTGGCTCTGGTTCGACGACCTGCCGGTGCCCTCGAGCGAACTCTACCGCCGCCTCAAGGCCCGCGGCCTCCTCGCCATCCCCGGCGAGCGCTTTTTCATCGGTCTCGACCCCGCCTGGGACCACGCGCGCCAGTGCCTGCGTCTCTCCTACGCCCAGGACCCGGCGGCGGTCGCCCGCGGCCTGCGCCTGCTCGGGGACGAGCTCCGGGGCCTCTACGACAGCGGCGGGCGCTAGTTTTTGGCCCCCGGGCCGCTTATAATCCCTTTTCTTTTCAATCTCTTACCCCCACTTCCGAAAGGACGCAGCAAAGGACGCAGCGAAGATGCAGGAGTCAGCCGTGGAACGCGAGTCAATGGAATTCGACGTGGTCATCGTGGGCGCAGGCCCGGCCGGGCTGTCCGCGGCCTGCCGCATCATGCAGCTCGCCCAGGCCCAGGAGCACGAGGTCACCGTCTGCGTGGTCGAGAAGGGCTCGGAAGTCGGGGCACACATCCTCTCCGGCGCCGTCCTCGAACCCCGGGCTCTCGCCGAGCTGTTCCCCGACTGGCAGTCCATGGACGCCCCGATCCAGACGCAGGTGACGGAAGACAACTTCTTTTTCTACACCAGCGAAAAAGGCGCCGTGAAGCTGCCGAACTTCGCGATCCCGAAGCCCACCCACAACGAAGGCAACTACATCGTCTCCATGGGCAATGTCTGCCGCTGGCTCGCCCAGCAGGCGGAAAACCTCGGCGTGGAGGTCTACCCGGGCTTCGCCGCCGCCGAGGTGCTCTACCATGACGACGGCCGCGTGAAAGGCATCGCCACCGGCGACATGGGCATCAGCGCCGACGGCGAGAAGAAAGACAGCTACATGCCGGGCATGGAACTCCACGCCCGCTACACGCTGTTCTGCGAGGGTTGCCGCGGGCACCTCGGCAAGCAGCTCATGGAGCGCTTCGACCTCAATGCCGGCCGCGATCCGCAGCACTACGGCATCGGTATCAAGGAGATCTGGGAGATCCCGGCCGAGCAGCACCAGGAAGGGCTCGTGGTGCACGGCCTCGGCTGGCCGCTCAAGGAAAGCGGCTCCTCCGGCGGCGCCTTCATGTACCACGCCGAGAACAACCAGGTGTACCTGGGCTTCATCACGGACCTCAACTACCAGAATCCGCACGTGTCGCCCTATGACGAGTTCCAGCGCTGGAAGCATCACCCGGAGACTCTCAAGTACCTGCAGGGCGGGTCCCGCCTGAGCTACGGCGCCCGTGCCATCACCAAGGGCGGCCTGAACTCCCTGCCGCGCATGCACTTCCCCGGCGGCCTGCTCCTCGGCTGCGATGCCGGCACGCTGAACGCGGTGAAGATCAAGGGCAACCACACGGCCATGAAGAGCGGCCTGGTCGCCGCCGAGGCGGTGGTGGAGGGCCTGCTCCAGGGCGACGACGCACCGGCAGAACTGACCAGCTTCGAAACGAAGTTCAAGGCATCCTGGGCCTACGACGAGCTCTACCGCACGCGTAACTTCTCCGGCTTCATGCACAAGTTCGGCTTCCTGCTCGGTTCCGGCATGGTCTGGCTGGACCAGAACATCTTCGGTGGCAAGCTGCCCTTCACGCTGAACGACTCGAAGCCGGACCACGCTGCGATGAAGCCGGCCGACCAGTGCCCGAAGATCGAATACCCGAAGCCGGACAACGTCATCAGCTTCGACAAGCTGTCGTCAGTCTTCCTCTCCAACACCAATCACGAGGAGGATCAGCCCTGCCACCTGACGCTGAAGGACCCCGAGGTCCCCATCGGCACCAACCTGCCCCTCTACGACGAGCCGGCGCAGCGCTACTGCCCGGCCGGCGTCTACGAGGTGGTGGAAGAGGCCGACGGCAGCAAGCGCTTCCAGATCAACGCGCAGAACTGCGTGCACTGCAAGACCTGCGACATCAAGGATCCATCACAGAACATCGTCTGGGTGACGCCCGAGGGCTTCGGCGGGCCGAACTACCCGAACATGTAGCCGGGACGGCCCCGCCTGTGCGGGGCCTCAGGCAAGGGGGAACCGCTGGCCGGCACTATAAACGACTGCCGCTCCGTCCTCGTCTACCGCGAGGTCCACGAGCCTCGGCCAGGCCTTGCGGCTGAACAGGGCCGTGAGGCCCCGTTCCAGGCGCACCACGGCCGCCCCGGCCGCCTGAGGCTCCGTAAACAGCGGGTGCCCGGCGTCGATAGGCACCTGGCGGCCCGTATTGCAGGTGGCGAGCAGCGTCACCTGCCCGCCCTCTTCTACCGCCTCGACATCCTCCACGACCAGCGGGTGCAGCTCCACGGTGATCCGCCATTTCTCGACCGGTGTCACCAGGTAGTAGGCGCCGTCGTCTTCCCGGCGAAGGATGCTGGCAAACAGCCGTACGAGGGCCTCCCGGCGGATCGGCTCTCCCTCATGAAGCCAGCTGCCGTCGGCGAGGATGCGGATATCGATCTCACCGGAAAGGGGCGGATCCCACTGCTCCACGGGCGGGCCGCCGGGCGCGCGGCGCGCGGCCTCGAGCTGCCGCGAGAGAGTGTCGAGGCTGTCGGTCATGCTCCAGTCTCCAGCGTGGGGGGCGGGCCGGGCCGTCCGGCCACGGGGGAAGAGTTCACGTGCTCGCCGGCCTGAAGGGCGCCCTGGTCGCCTTCCTGGGCCACAAGCGCCCGCTGCCGGCCTTCCCGCTCAGTGATTTTGAGCGCTTGCGGGCGGAAATCCAACCGGGGGACGTGATCCTCATCGAGGGGCGCAGCCGCGTCAGCGACGTCATCGGATGGGTCACCCAGAGCCCTTGGACCCACGCGGCGCTCTACCTCGGGCCGGCGGGGAACCTCGCCGAAGCGCCGGAACTCGCCACGCAGCTGGCCACGACGCCCGAAGAACCCCTCATCGTCGAGAGCGAGCTCGGCCTTGGCACGGTACTCCGGCCCCTCTCCGTCTACCGGGGCGAGCACCTGCGCGTGTGCCGGCCCCGGGGGCTCGGGCCGGAGGCCCGGCGCAAGGTGCTCCGCTACGCCCTTGGCCGCCTCGGCACGCCCTACGACGTGCGCCAGATCTTCGACCTGCTGCGCTTTCTCTTCCCCTGGTTCATCATGCCGCGGCGCTGGCGCTCGACCCTCTTCCAGGCCGGCGCGGGGCCCGGGACGCACACGGTCTGCTCCACGATGATCGCCGAGGCCTTCGCCAGTGCCGGGCACCCGATCCTGCCGCTGGTAAAGCGCGTGGAGGACGGCCGCCTGGTGCTCTACCGGCGCAATCCGAAGCTCTGCGTCCCGGCAGACTTCGACTACTCACCCTACTTCTCGATCGTGAAATACCCGGTGCTGGATCTGCGCAGCTGGGATCGCGAAGAGCTTGCGGAGGGGACAGCAGCGGCCGCCCTCGATGCCGAGGAGCAGGGCCTCTACCTGCCTGAGCCTTTGCGTAGCGTGGCGGCGGCGAAGCCGCCGCCGGAGGATCAGTAGACTTCGATCTCGGCCCCGGCACGCAGGGCATTCTCGAAGGCACCGATGAGGATGCTGCCGTATTCACCGGCGATACTGCGGCGAAGCAGCGCCTCGCGCTGCGCGGGCAGGGTCTCGAGGCTGCCAGGCGTCACACGGGTCAACTCCACCAGGTAGATGTCACCCGCCGGGGCGCCGACCAGTTCGCGCACGGGCGCGTCACCGTCAGGGGCCGGCAGCGTGAAGGCACGCCGGCCGACCGGGCCCGGCAGCGCATTCGCCGCTCGGGTCGCGCCCAGTTCCACCTGCCACTCGTAATCGCCGGCATTCGCCAGACCATCCAGTGTTTCGCCGGCGGCCAGCGCAGCGAGCAGCCGCTCGCCCTCTGCCCGCGCGGCGGCCCGGGCACGCTCGGCGGCAATCCGGGCGGCAATCTGGTCGCGGACGGCTTCCAGCGGTTGCCGCTCGGGCAGGTGATGGGTATCCGCATGGACGACCACGAAGCGTTCCGGCGACAGCTCCAGCACCGGGCTGTTGTGCTTTTCAACGAGGACCTCTTCGGAGAAGAGCGCGCTCTGCACGCGCGGGTCCGCGAAGAGACCGTCCCCCGCGCCGCGGGCGACGCCGCTCGCGGTCTCAACACTGAGGCCGAGTTCGCTGGCCGGAGCCGTAAGGTCTTCGGCGTTGAAGGCGAGGTCCCGGAGCTCCTCGACCACCCGCAGCAGCTCGTCGCGGGCAGCGCCCTCGCGCAGGCGCTGGGCCAGCTGGCCGCGGACTTCATCGAAGGTCACGGCCTTGCCCTCGCGGCGGTCGAGGACCTTGATGATGTGCAGGCCGGCGTCCGTTTCGACCGGCGCCGACACCTCACCCACCGCGAGCTCGGTGATGGCCCGTTCCATGGCCGCCGGGAAGGTATCGCCGGCCGTGTAACCGAGCTCGCCGCCCGCCGATGCCGAACCGATATCGTCGGAGAGGCGGCCGGCGACGGCTGCGAAGTCCTCACCGTCAGCAACGGCTGCCTCGGCTTCGGCGACACGTGCCGCGTAGGCCTCGTCGCTCTCGCCCTCTTCCTGGATGAGCAGGATATGGGCCACCCGGGCCTCGGTGGGCACCTCGAAGGTGTCGCGGGTCAGCTCGAACTCCTCGCGGAGGGCCTCCTCGCTCACGGGCTCCTCGAAGTCCGCCAGGGTGAGCTCGAGGTAGCTGACGTCGACGTTTTCCGGTGTCATGAAGGTATCGGGGTTGTCCTCGTACCAGGCGGCGATGGCGGACTCCTCGACGGTACCGCTGTCATCGAAGCGGTCGACGGGAATCGCGAGATAACGCAGGTCCCGCTTCTCGCCGGCAATGCGCGCCTGCACGGCAAGCTCGGCAGGTGTGGCGAAATCGCTCGCGGCGAGACCGACGCGGAGCTGGTTCGTGACCAGGTCCTCGCGCAGGCTTTCCTTGAACAGTGCCGGGGTGAAGCCGGCCGTGGCCAGCACGCTGCGGAAAAGATCCTGGTCGAACTGCCCGCCGACCTGGAACTGCTCCATGCTGCCGACGATGACACCGATGGTCTGCTCCGATGTCGTCAGCCCGAGTTCTCCGGCAGCCTGCACCAGGAGTTCGCGCTGGATCAGCGTCTCGATGGCCTGTGCCGTGAGCCGGTCCTCATCGAGGAGCGCCGGGTCGGCATTGTCGCCGAGCATGGACAGCAGCTGACGGCGCTGCAGGTTGACGGTCTGCTGCACCTCGTAGGGCGTGATCGCCTCGCCGTTCACCTCGGCGACCCCGCTGTTGCCACCACCCAGGAGGATCGACTCGATGCCGAAGAGAGCGAAGGACACAACGATAAGGCCGATGATGATCTTGGCCAGCGTACCCTGGATGTTGGAGCGGATGTTCTGGAGCATGAGTGGTTGCGGTCGCGTTAGTCAGTCGTTGAGTCGGAAAGGACGGGGGGAGATACAAAAAGAGCGCACCCGGTGAGTGCGCTCCCTGCGCCGGGGCCGACAGCCTGGCCCCGGTACCGGCGGCAGTTCGCGATCAGCTGTTGACCGCGTCCTTGAGCGCTTTGCCGGCCTTGAAGCCCGGCACGTTGGAAGGCGCGATCTGGATCGTCGCGCCCGTTTGCGGGTTGCGGCCCTCGCGACCGGCCCGGTGCTTGACCGTGAAGGTACCGAAGCCGACCAGGGAAACCTGATCGCCTTTCTTCAGGGCCTTGGTGATGTTGTCGATGACGGCGTCGAGCGCACGACCCGCGTCGGACTTGTTGATGTCGGCGTCGGCCGCGATTGCGTCGATGAGTTCGGATTTGTTCACTGTAATCCCCTTTGGTAATGGACGCCGTGCCGGCGTGTTGAGCGTTGTTTTATCAGGCTTCGAAAGGCCCGCGCAGGAAGGACGGCAGGTTATACCACGGTCCGCTGCGCGGTCAACTTGGCCGCGTCGACGGCCGCCTCTCCCACCGGGTCAATGGGTGTTCATGCGCGCCTCGTCGCCCTCCTCACCCTCGCTGGCGGCAGGCTGCCGGGTCGGCGCAGGCGCGAGGTAATCATCGTCGTTCAGCGGCTCCGGCGTCTTCTCCAGGGCGATGGCCAGGACCTCGTCGATCCACTTCACGGCGACAATCTCGAGGTCTTCCTTGATCTTGTCGGGCACTTCCTTCAGGTCGCGCTCGTTCTCCCGGGGAATGATCACCGTCTTGATACCGCCCCGGCGGGCCGCCAGCAGTTTCTCCTTGAGCCCGCCGATCGGCAGCACCTCGCCGCGCAGGGTGATCTCGCCGGTCATGGCGACATCGGCCCGCACGGGAATCTGCGTGGCCACGGAGACCAGCGCCGTGCACATGGCGATGCCCGCACTGGGGCCGTCCTTCGGCGTGGCGCCCTCGGGCACGTGGATGTGCAGGTCGTGGGCGTCGTGGTAGCGCGCCGGGATGCCGAGCACCTGCGAGCGGCTGCGCACCACGGTGCTCGCCGCCTGGATGGACTCCTGCATGACGTCGCCGAGGGAGCCGGTCTTCACGTAGCGCCCCTTACCGGCGACCGCCGCCGCCTCGATGGTCAGCAGCTCGCCGCCCACGGACGTCCAGGCGAGGCCCGTGACCTGGCCGATCTTGTTCTCTTCCTCGGCCACGCCGTAGTTGAACTTGCGCACGCCGAGCAGGTCCTCGAGGCCATCGGGGCCGACTTCGGTGCCCGACTCCGCCTCGCCGAGGGCGATCTTCTTCACCATCTTGCGGCAGACCTTGGCGATTTCCCGTTCCAGCGCCCGCACGCCCGCTTCGCGCGTGTAGTAGCGGATGATGTCGATGATCGCTGCTTCACTCAGGGTGATCTCGCCCTTCTTCAGGCCGTTGACCTTCACCTGCTTGGGCAGCAGGTAGCGCAGGGCGATGTTGAGCTTCTCGTCCTCGGTGTAGCCGGGGATGCGGATCACTTCCATGCGGTCCAGCAGCGGCGTCGGGATGTTCATGGTGTTCGAGGTGCACACGAACATCACGTCGGACAGGTCGTAGTCCACCTCCAGGTAGTGATCGTTGAACGCGTGGTTCTGCTCCGGGTCGAGCACCTCGAGCATCGCCGAGGCCGGATCGCCGCGGTGGTCCATGCCCATCTTGTCGATCTCGTCGAGGAGGAACAGCGGGTTGCGCACGCCGGCCTTGGCCATTTTCTGCAGCAGCTTGCCCGGCATGGAACCGATGTAGGTGCGGCGGTGGCCGCGGATCTCCGCCTCGTCGCGAACGCCGCCGAGGGCCATGCGCACGAACTTGCGGTTCGTGGCCCGGGCCAGGGACTCGCCGAGGGAGGTCTTGCCCACGCCGGGCGGGCCCACCAGGCAGAGCACGGGGCCCTTGATCTTGCGCACGCGCTTCTGCACCGCGAGGTACTCGACGATGCGCTCCTTGACCTCCTCGAGGCCGTAGTGATCGGCATCGAGGATCTCCTGCGCGCGCTTGAGGTCGTGCTTGACGCGGCTGCGCTTCGACCAGGGCACGCTGACCATCCAGTCGAGGTAGCTGCGCACTACCGAGGCCTCGGCGGACATCGGCGACATCATCTTCAGCTTGGACAGTTCGCCCAGGGCCTTCTCGCGCGCCTCGTCGGGCATGCGCGCCTCGTTGATCTTCGCCTCGAGCTCCTCGGCTTCGTTCGGCGCGTCGTCCATCTCCCCGAGCTCTTTCTGGATCGCCTTCATCTGCTCGTTGAGGTAGTACTCGCGCTGGCTCTTCTCCATCTGCTTCTTGACGCGGCCGCGGATGCGCTTCTCGACCTGGAACAGGTCGATCTCCGCCTCCATGAGCCCCATCAGGTGCTCCAGGCGCGGCTTCACGTCGGCGATCTCGAGAATGCGCTGCTTCTCCTCGAGGTCCACGCCCATGTGCGCGGCGATGGTGTCCGCCAGCCGGCCAGGCTCGTCGATGCCGGACAGGGAGGTCAGCACCTCCGCCGGCACCTTCTTGCTCAGGTTCACGTACTTCTCGAACTGGCTGGAAGTGGACCGCACCAGCCCCTCGGCCTCGCTCTCGTCCGGCTCGGCGCCCTCGATCTCGCGCACGTCGGCCACGGCGTAGGCACCCTCGTCGTCCACGGACTCGACCGCGGCCCGATACAGCCCTTCCACCAGCACCTTGATGGTGCCGTCGGGGAGCTTCAGCAGCTGGAGGATGTTGGAAACGGTGCCGACCTGGTAGATGTCGTCGGCGCCGGGATTGTCTTCGGCGGCGTTGCGCTGGGCGACCAGCAGCACCTGCTTGTCGCCGTTCATGGCGGTTTCGAGCGCGTCGATGGATTTCTGCCGGCCCACGAACAGCGGCAGTACCATGTGCGGGTACACCACGACGTCGCGCAGGGGAAGCAGGGGTAGCTGCAAGGCGTTTACATCGCCCATAGGTTTCTCCGGGTCAGTCACCTGTAGTGATCAGTGTTGGGGCGCGGGGGCCACTTTACAAGCCCGACGGGCCCCGGCACCTGCTGCGGCAATGCCGGTGACCCGGCCCCGGGAACGGCCAGGTGCGGCCGGAGGACCGTCAGTCCTCCGGCGACGCGGCGCGGGCGGGCTCGCTGTTCTGGTAGACCAGCAGCGGCTCGGAGTCGCCTCGGATGACGGACTCGTCGATCACGACCTTGGCCACGTCGTCCCGGGACGGGATGTTGTACATGGAGTCGAGCAGCACGCTCTCGAGGATGGAGCGCAGGCCGCGGGCGCCGGTCTTGCGCTCCATGGCCTTCTCGGCGACGGCGCGCAGGCCGTCCTCGCGGAAGTCGACCTCAACCCCCTCCATCTCGAACAGCTTGGCGTACTGCTTGGTCAGCGAGTTCTTCGGCTCGGTGAGGATCTTGACCAGCGCGGCCACGTCCAGCTCCTCGAGCGTCGCGATCACCGGCAGGCGGCCGACGAACTCAGGGATGAGACCGTACTGCACGAGGTCTTCGGGCTCGAGCTCGAACAGCAGCTCGCCGACGTTGCGGTTCTCGTCCTTGCTCTTGACCTCGGCGGAGAAGCCGATGCCTCCCTTCTCGGAGCGGTTGCGGATCACCTTGTCGAGACCGGCGAAGGCGCCGCCGCAGATGAACAGGATATTCGAGGTGTCGACCTGCAGGAACTCCTGCTGCGGGTGCTTGCGGCCGCCCTGGGGCGGCACGGAGGCCACGGTACCCTCGATGAGCTTGAGCAGCGCCTGCTGCACGCCCTCCCCGGACACGTCGCGGGTGATCGAGGGGTTGTCGGACTTGCGCGAGATCTTGTCGATCTCGTCGATGTAGACGATGCCCACCTGGGCCTTCTCCACATCGTAGTCACACTTCTGCAGGAGCTTCTGGATGATGTTCTCGACATCCTCACCCACGTAGCCGGCCTCGGTGAGCGTGGTGGCATCGGCGATGGTGAAGGGCACGTCGAGCAGCCGCGCCAGCGTCTCGGCCAGCAGCGTCTTGCCGGAGCCCGTGGGGCCGACGAGGAGGATGTTGCTCTTGCTGAGCTCGACGTCCTCGCCGCGGCCGCTGCTGCCGTAGCGCAGGCGCTTGTAGTGGTTGTACACGGCGACCGAGAGCACCTTCTTGGCGCGCTGCTGACCGATCACGTACTCGTCGAGGATGTCGTTGATCTCGCGCGGGGACGGCAACCGGTCCTGCTTGTCATCGCCGCCGGCTTCCTGGACCTCCTCGCGGATGATGTCGTTGCACAGGTCCACACATTCGTCGCAGATGAACACGGAGGGGCCCGCAATGAGCTTGCGTACCTCGTGCTGGCTCTTGCCGCAGAAGGAACAGTACAGGAGCTTGCCGCTGTCGTCTCCGCTACCGGAGGATTCCTTACTCATCTAACCGCCTGTGTATCAGCCTGCTTGCCAACGGCCCCGGGCCGCCTCGATCACGGCTCGGGCCGCGTCATTCCACGATGCTCTAGCTATAGCCCAAGGGTGAGGTTTTTTCGGCGCCTTTGCAAGTCGCCGGCCCCTGTGGCCCGGGCCTTCAGACCCCTGCGGGGGCGCTGCCGCGGGCGCTCACGACGGCGTCGACCAGGCCGTACTCGCAGCTCTGGGCCGCATCCATGAAGCGGTCCCGCTCCGTATCGCGCTCGATCACCTCGATGGGCTGGCCCGTGTGCTCCGCCATGAGGCGGTTCAGGCGCTCGCGGATGATCAGGATCTCGCGCGCGTGGATGTCGATGTCCGTGGCCTGGCCCTGGGCCCCGCCGCTGGGCTGGTGGATCATGGTGCGGGCGTTGGGCAGGATGAAGCGCTTGCTCTTCGCCCCGCCGCAGAGCAGGAAGGCACCCATGGACGCGGCCTGGCCGACGCACATGGTGCTCACGTCCGGCTTGATGAACTGCATGGTGTCGTAGATCGACAGGCCGGCGGTCACGGAGCCGCCGGGCGAGTTGATGTACAGGTGGACGTCCTTGTCGGGATTCTCCGACTCGAGGAACAGGAGCTGCGCGACGATGAGATTCGCCATGTGGTCCTCGATCGGCCCCACGACGAAAATGACACGCTCTTTGAGCAGCCGGGAAAAGATGTCGTAGGAGCGCTCGCCCCGGGACGTCTGCTCCACCACCATCGGCACCAGGCCGAGGTTCTGTACCGGGTGCCGTTCGTATCCGCCGGGCTGGTTGGACATAGACTCGCTTCCTCTCGCACGGCGCCCGCCCGCAAGCGGGCGCTGGTTGGCGTCCGCCCCGTGGCGGACGCGGGTTCAGGTTCAGGCGTTGTTTGCCTGCTGGCCGAGGCTGATCGCCTCCTGGTAGCTGCAGGGGGCTTCGCTAACGGTGGCCTGCTCGAGCAGGGACTCGACCGCCTGGTCCTCCAGCACCTTGGATTCTACGGCCTGGAGCTGCTCCTGGTTCCCGTAGTACCAGTTGATGACCTCTTCCGGCTCCTGGTAGGTGGAAGCCAGTTCCTCGATTTCGCCGCGCACCTTCTCCGGGTCCGCTTTGAGTTCGCGGCTGCTGATGAGTTCCGCAAGCAGCAGGCCCAGCTTGACGCGGCGCTCGGCGCGCTCGGCGAACATCTCGTCCGGCAGCAGCGACTTGAGGTCCAGGTTCTCGGCGCTGGCGCCGCCGAACTGCTGGAACATCTGCCGGCGCATACCGTCGATTTCCTGGCTGACCAGGGCCTGCGGAACCTCGAGGTCGTCGTGGGCGTCGAGCAGCGCGTCCATGACCTGCTGCTTGACCCGGGCCTGGATGGCGTTGCGCAGCTCCCGCTCCATGTTCGCGGCCACTTCCTCGCGGAAGGCCGCCTCGTCGTCCCCCTCTACGCCATAGGCGGCGAAGAGTTTCTCGTCGAGGGGGGCGAGTTCCAGCTCGCTCACGCTGTTGACCTTGACCGCAAACTCGACGGCGGCGCCCTGCAGGCTCTCTTCCTGGTAGTCCTCGGGGAAGGTCAGGGCGAGGGTCTTTTCCTCGCCCGCGCTCATGCCGACGATGCCGTCCTCGAAGCCAGGAATCATGCGCCCGGCGCCGAGCTCGAGGTCCGTGCCCTCGGCACTGCCGCCCTCGAAGGGCTCACCGTCGCGGGTACCGGTGAAGTCGATGTTCACCTTGTCGCCTTCCTGCGCGGCACGCTCGACTTCCTGCCAGCTGCCCTGCTGGCGGCGGAACACGTCGATGATGTTGTTCACGTCCTCGTCCGTGACGCTGGCCGCGGGCTTCTCGACCGCGAAGCCGCTGACGTCCTTAAGGGTCACTTCCGGGAAGACTTCGAAGGTCGCCACGTACTCGAGGTCCCTGCCGGCCTCGAGGTTGCGCGGCTCGATGGTCGGCTGGCCCGCCGGGCGCAGGTTCTCCTGCATCACCGCATCCTGGAAGCTCTGGCTCATGACCTCGCCCAGCACCTCCTGGCGGACCCCGGCGCCGAAACGCTGGCGCATGACGCGCATCGGCACCTTGCCGGGCCGGAACCCCGGCAGCCGCACGTTCTTCTTGGCCTGCTGCAGCCGGTTGTCGACTTCCTGGTCAACCCGCTCGGCGGGCACCCCGACGGTCAGCCGCCGCTCGAGGCCGGAAGTCGTTTCGATGGAAACCTGCATGGTCTGTCCTCACAGTGGTTACCGGCGGCGCCCGGCGCCGCACGCTGTCATACTCCGGCCCGCGGGCCGCTTGCACCTGGTGCGGAAGGAGAGACTCGAACTCTCACGCCGTTTAAGGCACTGGAACCTAAATCCAGCGCGTCTACCAGTTCCGCCACTTCCGCCTGAACTCGTCGTTGAACACGCTCTGCGCCCGCCCGGCACCACGGCAATCGCGTCCTCATCTGGACCCAAGTCCATGAAAATCAAGCGGATTTCGGTCGTATTGGCTGGCTGGCGGGCTCGCTTCAAGGCGCGAGATTTTGCCACAAGCCCCCTACCCGTTCAACTGGCCCCTGAACCGGGGAAACGGCCGTGCGAAACGGGTCAGTCCGTGAGGCAGTCCGGGTCGAAGGTCCAGGCACCGTCGAGCCAGGCCAGCAGCTCCCGCGGCGCGGCGCCACCGAGTGCGCCGTAGCGTTCGCGAAGCCGCGCCGACTCGGTTTCCGCCAGGGTATCCCGGGGCCGCTGCTCGAGCAGCGCGGCATCCTCGGCGAGCGCCGCGGCGACGGCGGGCCCCAGGCGACCGGCCAGCCAGTCCGCGGCGCTGGGTAGGCGGCCGTGCAGCTCGGCGAGGCCGGCCAGCGCCGGTAGCGAGAGAACGGGCTGGTTCATGGCGTTGCAGAGATGGCCGGCGCAGGCACTGGCGAGGGCGCCCTCCCGCGCCGGGGGCGGTCGCAGGTACAGGTGCAGGGAGCGCTTTGCGCCGTCGTTGACCGGCCAGTTGTCCCAGAGCGTAACAGGGCGGCCGAAAGCGGCCGCCGCGTCGACGACGTCGGCCTCGTCGATCGCCGTGGCGCAGACCGTGCGGCCGGTCCAGAAGATGTCCACGGTCTCCGGCAGCGTGGCACCCAGCGCCTCGCGGTAGCCGGGCGGCCGCGGGCCGAAAACGCGGTCCAGGACCGGGTCGTCGCTGTAGTAGGTCGGGCAGACCAGCAGGCGCCCCGCCTCGCTCCAGGCCGCCACGTCTGCCACGATCTCGGTCTGCCGGACCGCGAGCTCGGCGGTGTCTCCCGGCATGTCATCGAAGAGGACGGCGAGGAAGGTCGCCCCCAGGTCGTCGAGCTGGCGGATTCGCACCTGCAGGGCCCGGCGCGCCGCGGGGCCGTAGTCCGCGTAGAGCCGGAACGGCGACAGGCCGAGGCCGAAGGCCACGCCGGCGTCCCGGCAGTGCTTCGACAGCTGCGCCAGCGACGCCGCCTCCGCCGCCGGCCACGGTTCTGCCCAGCGCCGCCGCAGGTGGGCATCGGCCTTCGGTGCGTACAGGTAGGCGTCGAGGCCCAGCTCGGCGAGATCGCTGACCAGTTGAAGCCGCTCCGCCGGCGCCCAGGGGCGTCCGTAGAATCCCTCGATGGCCCCGGTCAGGCGGGCAGGCGCGGCGTTAGCAGGCATGGGGATTGGCGGGCTCTGTACTTATAACAAAATGAACTAAATATTCCCCCAAAGGGGCATGGAAAATTGTCACGTTTGAGCGATACTTGTCCTGTGGTCCCATTTCCTCGCAGGAATGTGTGGTCGCAGGAGCAAACCCAATTGCTCTTTGAAGGAAGAAATTCCTTTATGTTTCACTCCTAATGGTCTTCCTGGGCTCCTTTACGGAGCCCACTTTTTTTGTAGAGATTTTCTTTAATTTCAAACAGTTAGCGCGATAACTTAACGCGCTTTCCCGGCTGGATTCTACATGGTGTGGGTCGGTTTTTCCGAGGTGAGCAGCCCCGCCAGGTATTCCTCGATCTTCTTGTTCGCACCGGTGTCCTGCTCGGAGAACTGCACGCCGATGCCGGCCGTGCGGTTGCCCTGTGCACCCCGGGGCGTCACCCAGATCACCCGCCCGGCGATGGGTATTTTCTCCGGCTCCTCCATGAGCGTGAGCAGCATGAAGACCTCGTCCCCCAGCTCGTAGGACTTGTTCGTCGGCACGAACAGGCCACCGTTCTTCACGAACGGCATGTAGGCCGAGTAGAGGACGGCTTTGTCCTTGATGGTCAGGGAGAGAATGCCCTGGCGGCTGCTGTGGTCGTCGCTCACACGCGCGTCACCGGCGAGAATACGGAGCGCAGTTTAGCATCGGCAGCCCGCTCCCCCAAGCGCGCCTCGAGGCCACCGAGCAGCGTCGCCCGCGCCAGCTCCGGTTGCGGGTTGGCGCCCGCCGCCACCGCGCGCAGGGCGCCCTGCACCTCGTCCAGGCCGGTAAGCAGCGCGCGGCCCCGGGGCCCGCGCAGGGCATCCGCTGCCAGCGCGCGCAGCGCATCCTGCAGGCCGCGGGCCAGCAGCTCGAGAAAGGTCTCCAGCGGCAGCTCTGCGAGGGCGGCATCGACGGCTGGCGCCGCGGCGCGCCCTTCGAGCAGCGCCTCGACCGCGGCGCGCTGCTTCATCGCCGTCTCGACCTCGCCCTCGCGCAGGAGCTGCGCGGCCCGCAGCGGCCGTCCGGCGGCGAGCGCTAGCGCCTGCCGGGCGGTCTCCGGGTCGCTCCCCTCGGCCAGCCAGGGCAGGCAGTCGTCCGCGGCCGGCAGCGGAAAACGCAGCACCTGGCAGCGCGAGCGCACCGTCGCCGGCAGGCGGCTCTCGGCGCCGGTGACCAGGAGCAGGTAGGTATTCGCGGGCGGCTCTTCGAGGGTCTTCAGCAAGGCGTTCGCCGCCGCCGCATTCATTCGCTCGGCGGGCGCAATGAGCAGGACCTTGCAGCGCCCGAGCCCCGGCGTCTGCGCGCCGAAGGCGATGGCCTCGCGCACCTGCCCGACCTGGATGACCTGCCCCTTGCCCGTCGGCTCCAGGGCCAGGAAATCGCCGTGCGCACCGGTTGCCGTCAGCCGGCAGGCCTTGCACTCGCCGCAGTTCATCCCCTGTACCGGGTCGGCACAGAGCAGGTAGCGGGCGAGCGCCAGGGCGAAGCGCTCGCCCCCGGTGCCGGGCAGGCCGGCGAGGAGCAGCGCATGGGGCAGGCTGCCACCCGCGTGGCTGGCCAGCAGCCGCTCCCACGCCGCGCGCTGCCAGGGCAGCGGCGGCGTGACCGGCGGCAGTGTATCCGGCGCGTCGCTCACGGGCGCCCTCCTTCGCGGCAGGCCAGGAGCTCGTCGCAGATCAGGTCGAGCTGTGCCTGCACCGCGGCGAGGTCCTGGCTGGCGTCGATCACCCGGTAGCGGCCGCTGCTCTCCCGGGCAAGGCGCAGGTAGGTGGCGCGCACCCGCTCGAAGAAGGCCACCTCCTCCCGCTCGAAGCGATCCAGGTCGCCCCGGCCGCGGGCGCGCTCGATGCCGAGCGCGACCGGTGCGTCGAGGAGCAGTGTGCAGTCCGGGCGCAGCTCGCCCTGGACGAGGGTCTCCAGCTGCTGGACCCAGCGCGCCGGCAGCTCGCGGCCGCCGGACTGGTAGGCGTAGGTCGCGTCCGTGAACCGGTCACAGAGCACCCACTGCCCGGCCTCCAGCGCCGGCCGGATGCGCCGGGCCAGGTGCTGCGCCCGGGCCGCGAAGATCAGCAGCAGTTCGGCGAGGTCGTCGACCGGCTCGTCGCGCACCGCGAGGAGCACCTCGCGGATGTCCTCGGCGAGGGCGCTGCCGCCGGGTTCGCGGGTGGTGACCAGCGGCACGCCGGCCTCGCGCAGGCGGGCGGCCACGTGGTCCAGGGCCGTGGACTTGCCCACGCCCTCGCCCCCCTCCAGGGTCAGGAACAGGCCGCGCCCGGTCATTCAGCCGGGCCCCGGCGTCGAGCGATAGTCGGCGCGGCGCCTGAGCTGGTATTCGCGCACCGCGCGCTGGTGCGCCTCCAGCGTATCGCTGAAAACGTGGCTGCCGTCGCCGCGGGCCACGAAATACAGGGCCGTGCCCTCGGCCGGCTGCAGCGCGGCGCGCAGGGCGGCGAGCCCGGGCAGTGCGATGGGCGTGGGCGGCAGGCCGTCATGGCGGTAGGTGTTCCAGGGGTTGCTGTCATCCTTGAGGTGCTCCCGTCGCAGGTTGCCATCAAACGCCTCCCCGAGGCCATAGATCACCGTCGGGTCGGTCTGCAGGCGCATGCCGCGCTGCAGGCGGCGCGCGAACACGCCCGCGATGCGGCCGCGCTCCTCGGGCACGCCCGTCTCCCGTTCGACGATCGACGCCAGCACCAGGGCCTCGTAGGGATCGGCGAGCGGCACGGCCGGGTCGCGCTCGGCCCAGGCCTCGGCCAGGGCCGCCTCCAGCGCCGCGTGGGCGCGCTGCAGCAGCGCCCAGTCACTCTCTCCGCGCCGGTAGCGGTAGGTCTCGGGGAGGAACAGGCCCTCGGCGGACGGCCGCCCGGGTGCCAGGGCGAGCAGGCGGGGGTCCGCGGGGCCCTCGAGGACGTTGTCCAGCGCCTCTTCGCGCGCGAGGATCGCCAGGGCCTGCGCCAGGGTGATGCCTTCCGGCAGCGTGACCTGGTACTCGATCACGGCACCCTTCACCAGCTGGTCGAGGATCTCGGCCGCCGTCGGCGCACCGGACAGCCGGTACTCACCGCGGTGGATGCGCCCGTCGAGGCCCGTGTAGCGGCCGTACAGGTCGAGGAGCAGCGCGCTGTCGATGATGCCGTCCGCCTCCAGGCGCCGGCTCAGGGACGCGAGCGATTCGCCCGCGCCCACGGTCAGCGTGTAGCCGCCGGCAGGCAGGGTCGCAGGCTGCTGCCAGCGGTCGAGGACCCAGAGGCTGCCGAGGGCAAACCCCAGGCACAGCGCGAGGAGCCCGAGGGCTAGCCCACGCTTGCGCACAGTGCCTCCCGGTAGGCCGCCTGTAACCGTTCGATCACGGGATGTGCCCTCCACTGCTGCTCTTCATGGCGCCCGATGGCTACGATACCGCGCAGGCTGTTGCAGCAGAACAGCGCGTCCGCCGACGCGAGCGCGGCCGGCTCAAGCGCCGTCACCTCGGCCGCGAGGCCCAGGGCCGGCGCCAGCGTGTCGAGCAGCAGCCGCCGGCGCGTGCCCGCGATCCCGCAGGCAGCGAGGTCCGGCGTGACGAGGGTATCGCCGCGGAGCAGGAACAGGTTGCCGCGGGTTGCGGCGACGAGACGGCCGGCCGTGTCGCAGACGAGCAGCTCGTCGAGCCCGCGCTCGCGGCACTCCCGCGCGGCCAGCACCTGCTCCAGCCGGTTCAGGTGCTTGAGGCCCGCCAGGGCCGGCTGGCGCGCCCAGCGCAGCCTGGCGAGCGCGGTGCGCAGCGGCGCGGGCGCGGCGAGCGGGTCCAGTGGTGCCTCGGCGATCTCGATGACGGTGCGCGGCACCGCTGTCGCCGGCGGCGCGTAACCGCGCGGGCCGTCGCCACGGGTGACCGTGAGCCGCAGGGTCAGCCAGCGCTCTGCCGGCGCGTCGACGGCCGCGAGGCTTGAGGCGAGATGATCGCGCCAGGGGGGTTCGGGAATGCCCAGTCGTGCCAGGCCCGCGCTCAACCGTTCGCCGTGCAGCGCCGGCCAGGCCGGCTGCCTGCCGCGAACCAGCAGCGTTTCGAACAGGCCGTCGCCGTAGGCGAGGCCGCGGTCCGGGAGAGGCAGGGACGCCGCCGCACGGCCATCGATGAACAGGCCGGGCGCCACCGGGCGCTCAGTCGAGCTGGCTGAAGACGAGGGAGCCGTTGGTCCCGCCAAAGCCGAAGGAGTTGCTGAGCACGTGGCGGATCGGCCGCTCCCGCGCCGTATTCGGCACGTAGTCGAGGTTGCAGCCCTCGTCGACGTTGTCGAGGTTGATGGTGGGCGGTGCGACCTGGTCGCGCAGCGCGAGAATCGAGATGATCGCCTCGACCGCGCCCGCCGCCCCCAGCAGGTGCCCGATCATGGACTTGGTGGAACTCACCGCCACCTGCGCTGCGGCGGCACCGAGCACGTCCTCGATAGCGCGGCTCTCGGCGAGATCGCCGGCCTGCGTGGAGGTGCCGTGGGCGTTGATGTAGTCGATGGCGTCTACCGGGAGCCCGGCATCGGCGATCGCGTTGCGCATGGCCAGCGCCGCGCCGTGGCCGTCTTCCGGCGGCAGGGTCATGTGGTAGGCATCGCCGCTCATGCCGAAGCCGGTGAGCTCGGCGTAGATGTTCGCGCCGCGGGCCCGCGCGCTATCGTACTCCTCGAGCAGCAGTACGCCGGCGCCGTCGCCGAGGACGAAACCGTCCCGGTCGCGGTCCCAGGGGCGGGACGCGCCTTCCGGATCGTCGTTGCGCGTGGACAGGGCGCGGGCGGCGGCGAAGCCGCCGAGGCCCACCGGGGTCGTCGCCATCTCGGCGCCGCCCACCAGCATCGCATCCGCGTCGCCCTGGGCAATGAGGCGGCCGCCAAGGCCGATGTTGTGCGTGCCCGTCGTGCACGCGGTGACCAGCGCGAGGTTGGGGCCCTGCATGCCGTAGCGCACGGAGAGGCTGCCGCCGATCATGTTGATGATGGAGCCCGGCACGAAGAACGGGGAGATGCGCCGCGGCCCGGCCGTGCGCACGATCTCCGTGTTCTTCTCGATCTGGCCGATACCGCCGATACCGGAGCCGATGGCACAGCCGACGCGGCCGGCATTGGCCGCCGACACTTCCAGCCCGGCGTCCTCCATGGCCTGGATGCCGGCCGCGACGCCGTACTGCACGAAGGTATCGAGCTTGCGGGCGTCCTTGCTGCTCAGGTAGGGCGACACGTCGAAGTCGCGCACGCTGGCGGCGAAGCGGGTGCTGTAGTCGGATACGTCGAAGGCCGTGATCGGCGCCGCACCGCTGCGGCCGGCCAGGAGCGACTCCCAGCTCGCGGCGACGCTATGCCCCACGGAGGTGACCGCGCCCATGCCCGTGACGACGACTCTTCTGCCCTTCAAGGCTTCAGCTCTCCCGGTCCAGCGTTTCGCGTTCCCTGATCGTCATGCCCTGCGCTTCAATCTTCAACCCGTTGCGAAAAGCGCCATAAAAAAAGCCGCCCTATCGCGCAATAGAGGCGGCCTCGGGTCGGGCTGTTACAACAATCAGGCGAGGTGTTCGTTGATGTAGTCGATGGCCAGCTTGACCGTGGTGATCTTCTCGGCTTCCTCGTCGGGAATTTCCGTTTCGAATTCCTCCTCGAGTGCCATCACCAGTTCGACCGTGTCGAGGGAGTCGGCGCCGAGATCCTCAACGAAGGACGCCTCGGTGTTCACTTCTTCCTCTTTAACGCCGAGTTGCTCGGCGACGATCTTCTTTACCCGTTCTTCGATGCTGCTCATGACTGTTGTTGTCTCCTGCTGCTGTAAGGGGTGTACCCGATTGAGACGCCCTCTCAGGGGCCGAAGTTTACAAGTTTTTCCAGGGCAGTAATAGGACTTTTCCGGCCCGCTACGCCATGTACATGCCGCCGTTGATATGCACCGTTTCACCGGTGACGTACGCGGCCTGCTCCGAGCACAGGAAGGCGACCAGCGCGGCGATTTCCTCCGGCGCACCCAGGCGGCCGAGGGGAATCTGCGCCAGCATCGCCGCGCGCTGGTCCTCGCTGAGTTCCCGCGTCATGTCCGTGTCGATGAAACCCGGGGCGACGCAGTTCACGGTGATGTTGCGGCCGCCGAGTTCCCGCGCGAGCGCGCGGGTGAATCCCCCGGCGCCGGCCTTGCTGGCGGCGTAGTTGCTCTGCCCGGCGTTGCCCATGGCGCCCACCACGGAGGTGATGTTCACGATACGGCCCCAGCGCGCGCGGGTCATGGCGCGGGCGCAGGCCTTGCTCACGCGGTAGAGGGCGCCGAGGTTGGTATCTATGACGTCGTCCCACTCCTCCGGCTTCATGCGCATGAGCAGGTTGTCGCGGGTAATGCCCGCGTTGTTGACCAGGATTAGCGGCGCACCGAACTCCCCGGTGACCGCCTTGACGAGACCGTCCACCGACGCCGCGTCGGCGACGTCGAGCACGCGTCCGGCACCCCGGTCACCGAGGTCTTCGTCGATGCGCGCGGCGCCGGCATCGCTGGTCGCGGTGCCGATCACGCGATGGCCCGCATCGGCCAGGGCGTGGGCGATGGCGCGGCCGATGCCGCGGCTGGCACCGGTCACCAGGGCGATGCGGGCTTCCATTGTCGGCTGTTCGCTCATGCTGCTCTCCCTCTCCCTTCTCCTTCCCCTTCAGGCCGCCAGGGCGGCGTGCAGTGCGCAGAGGTCCGCCGGCGCTTCCAGGTACCAGCTCTCGAGGGCGCGGTCGATGCGGCGGTTGAGGCCGCCAAGCACCTTGCCCGGGCCGCATTCGGCCACGCGCTCGACGCCGGCCGCCGCCATGGCGCGGACGCAGTCCGTCCAGCGCACGGGGCTCGAGATCTGCTTGACCAGCAGCGTACGGATCAGCGCTGGGTCGCTCGCCGTTTCTGCGTTGACGTTGTGCACGACCGGTATCGCCGGGGGCTGCAGGGGCAGTTCCGCGAGGGCGTCGCGAAGGCGGTCGCCGGCCGGCGTCATCAGGGTCGTGTGGAACGGCGCGCTCACCGGCAGGGGCACGACGCGGCGGGCCCCGGCTTCCTTCAGGGCCGCGACCGCACTGTCGAGGGCGGCGCGCTCGCCGGCAATCACGACCTGGCCGGGCGCGTTGTAGTTGACGGCCTCGACGATGCCGCTGCCCGCGGCCGTCACCTCAGCGCAGACACGTTCGATGTCGGCGTCCTCGACCCCGAGCACGGCGGCCATGGCACCCTCGCCTACCGGTACCGCGTTCTGCATCGCCTCGCCGCGCAGGCGCACCAGGCGCACTGCGTCTTCGAAGGCAAAGCTGCCGGCACAGGTAAGCGCGGAGAACTCGCCGAGGCTGTGGCCGGCCATCATCGCCGGCGCGGCCCCGCCGACGGATTGCCAGGCACGCCAGAGCGCCACGCTGCTGGTCAGCAGCACGGGCTGGGTCGTCTCGGTGAGGTTCAGCGCTTCCTGGTCGTCGCCACTGACGAGCGCCCACAGGTCATAACCCAGGGCATCGGAAGCCTGCTGAAAAGTGTCGCGCACGCATGCAAAGCGGGCGTGTGCGTCCTTGAGCATCCCTGTCCGCTGCGATCCCTGCCCGGGAAAGACGAACGCGAGGCTGCTGTCGGTCATCGGTGCGCTCCTGGCACTGGCATCGAGCACGTGCATCGGTGGCCGGCGCCCCGGGGACGCCGACGCCGGCGCTGGCCGGCGCGGATCGGGTCAGTCGTCGTTACGGGTCTCGACGACTTTCTTGCCGCGGTAGAAACCGTCGGCCGTCACGTGGTGGCGACGGTGCGTCTCGCCGGACACCGGATCAACGGACAGCGTGTTGCCGCCGAGCGCGTCGTGGGAACGGCGCATGCCGCGACGCGAGCGCGTCTTCTTGTTCTGCTGAACTGCCATGGTCCTACTCTCCTGAGTCCTGGTCCCGCTTCAATTGCGCCAGGACCTCAAATGGGTTGTCTCTCGCCGGCGCCTCTGCCGGAACCTCCTGCTGCACCCCGCCGGGGGCCAGCCTGTCGATGCAGGCCGGGTCGTCGTGGTAGGAAAAGGGCGGCAATGCCAGCACCAGTTCTTCCTCCACGAGTTCCCAGAGGTCGACTTCCTCCTCGCCGGCGAGCACGGGCTCCAGGCTCGCCGGCAGGTGCCGGGCCTGATCGTCACTCCACACCGCGGCCAGCTCGCTGCGCGGCGCCAGCGTCTGGCTGACCGCCTCCAGGCAGCGCTGGCACTCGACCGGCAGCACGGCATCCACGGCGAGGCTGGCAAGGAACCGGCCCTCCTCGTCGCGGTGGAAGTCGATGGACACCTCGATGGTACCGTCCGTGCCCGCGAGGAGCGGCGCCAGGCGCGGGAGATCACCGGGCCGCAGGCTTCCACTGACGCGCGCTTCCCGGGTCGCCGCCCTGCGAAAATCCAGCGTTCGCGGGAGGGGGCCAGTCGACATAGGCGCGCACTATAGGGCCGGCCCCGGTGGTTGTCAAAAAAATCTTTACAGAACAAGGGCTTCAGGGACCCGGCGCTGTTGCCGGCGCCGCGGGCGCTGCCGGCGCCGATCAGCGGGAAGCCATATTTAACTTTTAATTCAGTTTGTTACGCAGCATTTCAAGAAACTGCTCGAGCTCACTGTCCAGCGGTGCCTCGAGCTCGTAGGCGCGCGGCGGGTCACCCAGGGTGAAGCGCAGCCGCCACGCGTGCAGGAAAAGCCGGTCGAGGCCGCCCTTCTCCGCCAGTGCGGCTTCCCGCTCGCCCTGGTACTTCACGTCGCCGACCAGCGGGTGCCCGGCGTGCAGGGCGTGCACCCGGATCTGGTGGGTGCGCCCGGTCAGCGGCCTCGCCTCCAGCAGGGTCGCGTCGCGGAAACGCTCGACCACCCGGAAACGGGTCACGGACCGCCGGCCGGCGGCCGACACGCGCACCACGCGCTCACCCGAAGCCCGGGCCTGCTTCTCGAGCGGAACGTCGATCTCGGACAGCCCGCGGGGCCAGCGCCCGGCGACCAGGGCCAGGTAGACCTTCTCCACGCCGTCACCGCGCAGCTTGGCATGCAGTTCCTTCAGCACCCGCGGGCGTCGCGCGACGAGGATGAGCCCGGAAGTATCGCGATCCAGGCGGTGGACCAGCTCGAGCTCCCGGTCCTGCGGCCGCACCTGGCGCAGGCACTCGATCAGGCCCAGGTTCACGCCGCTGCCGCCGTGCACGGCCAGTCCCGCGGGCTTGTCGATCACCAGCAGGTCCTCGTCCTCGAGGACGATGCGACCGGCAAGGCGCTCGGCCCAGTAAAAAGGCACCGGGGGCGGCTTGCGCCGGGCGGGCTGGTGCAGCGGCGGCAGGCGTACGCTGTCGCCCTCCGCCAGGCGCTGCCCGGGCTTCGCGCGGCCCTTGTTGACGCGGATCTCGCCCTTGCGCAGGGCCTTGTACAGGCGGGTCTTCGGCACCCCGGGCAGTTCGCGCAGCAGGAAGTTGTCGAGGCGCTGGCCGTCGCTGCGGGCGGTCACGGTGACGATGCGCACGCCGCTGCGCTCCGTGGGACGCGCCCTGCCGCCACCGTCGCTGGCGTGCTGCTCACCCATGGTGCGTCCGCTCTTGCCTCTTATATTTGAGTGGCGTGGGAATAGTTGCTATGCTCCGCCCCGTGCGAGGCCCGGCTACTGTAAACACCCCGTGCCGGGCTGGCAAATCGGTCCCGAAAGACCCCGCCAATCGTGAGGTCGCGGTGATCGTCGCACGCCAAGGACCCGGTGCAGGAGGCACGGGCAGCGGCGCGAGACCAAGAGCCGGCGACGCCTTTGGCAGGCAGCTTGCAACCCATGCAGCGCCGTCAAAGCCCCGCCAGAGCCGCGCGCTACGCCAGCCAGGAGACAGTACCTGCCCCCGCCCCCGGGAAGAACCGAAAAAAACCAGGTTATCCGGAAAGACAGAGACAGCATCGCCCGGCGCCCCAGGGCTGCCGGGCCCGGCCACCGGGTGGTGGCCCCCGGCGAGCGGCACGCCGCCGCGCCGGCGCATGTCATAACACCCGTGCGAGCAAGGAGATTCCCAAGCGCCGTGTTCACCAGGGCCCTCCCCAGGTAGACCAGCCGCCACACCGCGAGGCCACGCCCCGCGGAGCCCTGCACGGGTGCCTTTCCGGCGAGCCTTTTTACAAGGTGAGTCGCAGCATGAAGAAAATGCTAATCAATGCCACGCAGCCGGAAGAACTGCGCGTGGCCCTCGTGGACGGGCAGCGCCTGTACGATCTCGACATCGAGAACCGCACCCGCCTGCAGAAAAAAGCCAACATCTACGTCGGCAAGATCACCCGGGTGGAGCCCAGCCTCGAGGCGGCCTTCGTCGACTTCGGCGCCGAGCGCCACGGCTTCCTCCCCCTCAAGGAAATTGCCCGCGAGTACTTCTACCGCAAGGCCTCCGATGGCGAGGGCAAAACGAAGATCAAGGATGTCGTCAAGGAAGGCACCAAGGTCATCGTGCAGGTGGACAAGGAGGAGCGCGGGACCAAGGGCGCGGCCCTGACCACGTTCATCAGCCTCGCCGGCCGCTACATGGTGCTGATGCCCAACAATCCCCGCGCAGGCGGCATCTCCCGCCGCATCGAGGGTGACGACCGCGCCGAGCTGCGCGAGGCGCTGAGCGTCCTCGACATCCCCGACGGCATGGGCGTGATCATCCGCACCGCCGGCGTGGGCCGGAGCGCCGAAGAACTGCAGTGGGACCTCGCCTACCTGCTGCAGCTGTGGGACTCGATCAGCAAGGCCGGAGAAGAGAATGCCAAGCCGGTGCTCCTGTACCAGGAGAGCAACGTCATCATCCGCGCCGTGCGCGACTACCTCCGCGACGACGTCGACCAGGTGCTCATCGACTCCCCCGAGGCCTACCGCCAGGCCACGGATTTCGTCAGCATGGTGATGCCGAAGTACTCGAACCGCATCAAGCTGTACGAAGACAACATCCCCCTCTTCAACCGCTTCCAGATCGAGAGTCAGATCGAGACCGCCTTCCAGCGCGAGGTGCGCCTGCCCTCCGGCGGCTCCATCGTCATCGACCCGACGGAAGCGCTGGTGTCCATCGACATCAACTCGGCCCGCGCCACCAAGGGCTCGAACATCGAGGACACGGCGCTGCAGACCAACCTGGAAGCCGCCGACGAGATCGCCCGCCAGCTGCGGCTGCGCGACATGGGCGGCCTGATCGTCATCGACTTCATCGACATGTCCGCCTCGCGCAACCAGCGCCAGGTGGAGAACCGCATGCGCGATGCGCTGGCGCTGGACCGCGCCCGGGTCCAGGTGGGCCGTATCTCCCGCTTCGGCCTGCTGGAAATGTCCCGGCAGCGCCTGCGCCCCTCGCTGGGCGAGACCAGCGCCATCGTCTGCCCGCGCTGCACCGGCCAGGGCACGATCCGCGACACCAAGTCCCTGGCCCTCTCCATCCTCCGGCTGATGGAGGAAGAGGCAATCAAGGAGCGCAGCGCCGAGGTACGCGCCATCGTCCCCGTGGACGTGGCCGCCTACCTGCTCAACGAAAAGCGCAACGCGCTGACCGACATCGAGCGCGTCACCCGCGCCCGCGTGCTCGTGGTGCCCAACCCGAATCTCGAGACGCCCCACTTCGACGTGCAGCGCCTGCGTGACGACGAGGTGAACGGGGACCACGAGACGAGCTACAAGATCGACGTGGAAGTGCCCGAGGCCGAGCAGATCAGCGACGCCCACGGCGCCGTCCCGCCGCCGCCGAAGGCGATCGTCGAGGCACCCCGGCCGACGCAGCCCGCGCCGGTCGCTCGCGAAGCCGCGGCCCCCGAGGCACCGGCGGCAGAACCCGCAGCGCAGGCCGCCGCGCCCGCCGCCGCACCGCAGGCAGCGCCTGCGCCGGCCGCCGCCCCGCGCGAAGGCCTGCTCCGCCGCCTGGCGGTCACCCTCTTCGGCCCCGCCGAGCCCGTGGCACCGGCCGCACCGGCAACCGAACCGGCCCCGCAGGCCCGCAAGGCGCGCGAAGACAGCAAGCCGCGGAAGGAAGCGCAGGGCGACGAGCGCGGTGAAGAGCGCCGCGAGAGCTCCAACCGCCGCCGGCGCAAGCCGCGCAAACCGCGGGAAGATGCCGCGCAGGACACGGCGAACGACGCCGCACAGGAGACCGCGCAGGAGACTGCGGAGGAGACTGCGGAGACCGCCGCCGACGGGAACCAGGCCGTGGACAAGGGCAGCGTCGGAGAGCAGAAGTCGGGCAGCAGCCGTCGCCGGCGCCGGCGCAAGCCGCGGCGCAACGGCGACAGCGCCAGCGAGGGGAACAAGCAGGCGGAAAACCGCGCGGACGACTACGACACCGACTACAACCCGGACGAGGACGACTCCCTCGAGGCGATGGACAGCAACGAGGAAGACCTCGCCCTGCGCCGCCGCCCGAGCGACATGAAGCGTGCCCGGCCGCAGCGCCGTCGCCGCGAGACCGAGGCCCTGGACCTGCCGGAGAACCTGACCGGCGGCGACGGCGCCAACGTCGAGCTGCCCAAGGCGCTGGCGGACAAGGTCGGCCGGGATGCGCCCGTGCCGGAGGCGGAAGCCGCTGCGGACACCGAGCCCCGCGCAGACGCCGTGAGCACCGAAGCCGGCGAAGCGCCGGCTGAGGCAACGGCGGTTGCCGGGGAAGCACCTGCAGCCACCGAACCCGCAATGGAAGCAGAGGCAGTAAAGGCCACCCGTACCGATGCGGCCGGGGAAGCCCCTGCGGAGAAGCCTTCCGCGGAAACGACGGAGCCGGCTGCCGCGAGCGAAACCGGCCCTGACGCCGGGATCGAGACCGAGAGCAAAGCCGACGACCCGGCCGAGGCGGAAGACGCCCCGGCGGCAGCGACGCAGGAGGCACCGTTACCTGCAGAAGAGCCGACCCGCCCCGAGCCGGTGCGCAGCCAGGCAGCCGCCAACGAGCAGCAGCCCGGTGAAGGCACCGCGGCCAGCACAAGCGGCGACGTCGCCCAGCAGGGCCGTGCGGTCAACGACCCCCGCGTCGCGCCGGCGCCGGTCACGGAGGTGCGCATCGAGACCGCCCACATGACCCTGTTCAGCGACACGCCCGCCCCAGCGGTCCAACCCCCCGCGCGCAACGTCCCGCGGGCGAGCAACGACCCCCGCGGCCCGCGTGGCAACGAAGACGCCGCCGGGCAGCAGGCCTGACGGCAGCGGCACCGCCGGCGGTTGTTAGCCGCCGGCGGTGCCGTATAATCGCGCATTCACGGTGGGCTGGCTGAGTGGTCTAAAGCGGCGGTCTTGAAAACCGTTGAGGGGAAACCCTCCCGGGGTTCGAATCCCTGGCCCACCGCCATACTTCAAATTATTTCAATGGATTACGGTGGCGAAAAGCCTCTGCCTACCAAAATACCCGCCATAATTCAGATGCTTGTGACACGCAAAGGCCCCCGTTCTGCGCATAGGTGGGGAAAAGGCCTATGAGGCTGGAGATTCCAGCAGGGCTGACTCTGCGTCCGAGCACTGCGTCGGCAGTGAGTCTGCACACAACAACTGTATTCAACTATTACCGCCAGACGTCTTGAACATCGCCCAAATGAACACAGCCCCGCCTAACCAATTAGAAGCAGGATATGGCTCACTGTCGAGAAACAGATGGGCAAGCAGGAGCATGCCCACGGCGCCCCATGCGACACCCTGCCAAATCAGCTTGTCAGTCCAACCGTTACAAGTACGCCCTGCGCTGGCCACTAAGCGCTGATATGTTTGCGCAGCAGGTGGCAGCGTAGCGCGAGCGGGGCGGCCGACTCTAGGTGTTACGTGGCGCATCACCGGATTGCTTCGAGCAGAGGCGATCGCTCGCCTGCAATCTGGAGCGCGGGTGTTGGGGGATCTCGACCCTTGTTGCGGCGTGTTTCGAGACGCCCGGCGACTGGGCGTCCCTCTCGGAAGGAGGCTCTAAATCAGCGGTTTGGGGGATGAAGAGTTTCGCCCTACAGAATTACCCACCCCCCTGCGGATATAACGGAGGTTGGCTGCTGGTCGCACGCCCGGCGCAAGTTCCATGAGCTGCTCGAGCGCAACGAGAGCGCGATTGCCGAGCGGGCGCTGGCCTGCGTCGGCACGCTCTACGAGAGCGAGCGGCGGGGCAGCGAGTTACCCGCGGCAGAATGCCAGCGGTTGCGCGACACCGAAGCGCGACCCGTCGTTGAAAAACTCCGCGACTGGCTCACCGGCCAGCGCTCACAGCTGACCAATGGCACACGCACGGCCAAGGCCATCGATTACAGCCTGAAACGCTGGGCGGCGCTGGTACGCTATCTCGGCGACGGGCAGCTGCCCATCAACAACAACTGGGTGGAGAACCAGATCAGGCCTTGGGCGCTGGGGCTCAGCAACTAGCTGGTCGTGGGCTCCCTGCGCAGCGGCCAGCGCGCGGCCAACGTCATGAGCTTGACCCAGTCGGCGAAGATCAACGGCCTGGATCCTCAGGCGTACCTGCGGGATGTGCTTGAGCGCTTGCTGGCGACGAGGCACTCCGAAATCGATAGCCTGTTGCCGCACAACTGGAATCCGCCGATCCTGGTGTGATCACCGGACGGTTACTCTTCTGAGGCCAGAAAGCCCGGCTAGACGGGCATTTCGTGCAGGCATTAGGCGAGCCGATTGCGAGGGGGCCACTCCAGGCATTCGGCAATCTGGCAGGCTGATCGACGGCGCGCCTGGCAATCCGCTCCGGCGAAGAAAAACTTGCACGACGCAAGCAAGCTACTATGCTGAGGGTTAGCACGGGTAGGCAAGACTGTCGGGAGCATATAGGCGCCTCAGCACAGGCCGTTCTCGACGCTATAGCCCTGCGCAACCGCGACTCGCGGGAATGCCTTGATAAAAGAAATAAGGAGGCACCATGAAAAATCCCATCGTTATCCCTCTGCTGCTTGTCGGCTTGTTCGCGCTGGCATCCACCACGTCTGCGGGCGAAGCCAACCTGACACGGTTCGGTCCCAAGACCTTTGAGCGTGAACGCGGAAAACCACAAGACTACTCGGCAACCTTCAATGCCATCGACGGTCCGGCGGACCTCGTCATCTATGACGACGGCATCAAGAATGCGCGGATCAAGATCAATGGCGTCGATGTGGTCAGGGCAAGGGATTTCCGGGGCAACGGCGAATTCACCGTACCGTTGCATCTGTACCCGGAAAACACCATAGAAGTGAGTGTCAGGGGTAAACCTGGCGGCAGACTCGCTGTCCGCGTCACCCAGTTCACGGAGGCAGAAATCAACGTCCGCGCGAAGATGTACTTCGGCGTGAATACCAGCGACATCATGGCACAGCGCGACTTCTACACCACGCTGGGCCTCACCGGCGAAATTTTCCCCGCCGGTCCCAAGAGCTGCAGGAGCTTTGCGCGATCGCTGGGGTTCGAGGATAACTACCTGATCTTCGTCGCGCTCACCAGCTTCAACGGTTTTCCGCCATGGATCGACACGGTGCAGTTCCGCGAGGACTCGTTCCGCGACTCCCCGCCCTATGCCAACCTGAACCACATCGGCATGGCCTACGCGACCTATTCGACGACGGACCTCGATGGCGATTATGCATACCTGCTAGGCGAGGGCGTGGAATTCGTATCGGCCCCGGCGACCGCGCCCAACGGCGAGCGGTTCGTGTTCTTTAAGGACCAGGATGGCACCTTCCTGAAGCTCATCGAGGAGCCAGGTGACAGCACGGCAGGGCCCGACTTGCAGCGGCTGGTAAACACGAACATGAACGTCGCAGACCTGGAGAGATCGCGGGAGTTCTATCGCTTGCTCGGTTTCACCGAAGAGGAGGACGGCTCACAACAGGGCGGCGGCCCGTTTGCAGAAGCCCATGGCTTCGACGATCCGATCGCGTTTGAAGGCGTCGACCTGAGCCTGCCTGGCGGCGACGTGCCTCCCTTTGGCGGTGACCCGTCCGCCACGCTGCAACTGCGGCAGTGGATCGAGCCCTTCAACTTCGCGCGCCCCTATTCGCCTCCGGTGAACCATCTCGGCATCGATCGTATCGCTTTCTACGTCGATGACCTGAACGCGACCATCGACGAGATGAATCGTCTGGGCTTCGAGCAGCTCGGCCCGATCGGCGGTGGCGCTGGCGGAGTCGGCAGCATCGGCATCGTCTTCTTCTTAGATCCCGACGGAATCAAAGTCGAATTCTGGGGCCCGATCAGCGAGCCTAATCCTGACTCCGACTGTTAGAGACAGGCGGCCGGTTTTCAGGCCGCCGACAGGGCTCCGTCACACGAGGATGATGAGGCCCTGACGAAGCAGTGGCTTCCCACCCGGGAAGTCCAGATGATAAGAAAAGGGAGAACCAAGATGACGTTGGTTGCAATCGTAGAAGAGCTTCCGCGCGCCGTGCGGCGGCGCTGGCTGGCCGTCCTCGTGAGCCTGGGTATGGGTCTTGCACCGGCCTTCGCCTTGGCGGACAACCTCCAGGCCAAGGAGGAGATCATCGACCTCATGCTCTGTTATGCCGAGGGCACTGATACGTTCGGCGAACCGGGCAACCCCGACGCATTCGATGAGGGCTTGGCGATCTACGAGGAGTGCTTCACGGACGACGCGATCTTCAACCTGTGGCCGGCCGGGGCGGACTTCAACGAGCCCGCCGCGGTGTCCATCACTGGACCGGACGCCTGGGCTTCGATAATCGTCGATCCTGCCGTGCCAAGAGATGTGGAAACAGGCCTGTCCATTTCCCGCGGCCAGCACATGCTCAGCAACTTCATGGTGGAAAGGCAGGGCCGGACAGCCACACTCACCGCCTACCTCAGCGCCACAAGGACGGTCTTCGATCCCAGCGAGGAAAACCCCGCGGCCGGAGTGGTCACGAACGTGTCTGTCGCCAACGGCACCTACACCTTGTACGTGGAGAAAATCCGCGGAAAATGGTTGATCAGCCAGCTAGACCTCAAGCTGATCAGCCTTGCCGAGCATTTCAGCGCGGAGTGACCGGCAGCCACGCGCCCTCGCCGCGGGCGAAGCAGCTATACAAGTTCAGGCCAGCTCTACCGAAACGCTGATTTCGACGGGGAACACCGCTGGCCCGAATTGGTTGTAGTTGGCCAAGTCTGCTGCATCGCAGCCATAGCCGATCGCGCCGTAGCCGGCCCGCTTGGCGGGCTGGCCCACCGCCACAATGCAGGAAGGGGGTGCCATCAAGCACCCTGGCCTCAGCGATACCCACGTACAGGGCGTCGTAGCAGGTCAGGGCAACGACAACCCTCAACGGCGGTCGGCATCCCGCGCATTGAGCACATCATCAACCGCAAGCTCGGTGGCAGCCAGGGCCTCGCGCTGCCGGATCCGGTCGCTCACCTCTTCCAGGGTGGGATGGGGGGCCAGTCGCTCGCGTTCCTGCGGCAAGTCCTCCTGAATCGACTTGCCTTGCCGTGAAGCCCGGGCCGCCAGTTGATCGCGAACTGCGGGGGAAACATTGCGTATGGTCAGCTTTACGGTCATGCATTCAGAGTAGCTTCCCTGCAGGCAGAGCGCGATCAAATCGCGATGCCGGGCCATGCGCGGTCGCGGCAGTATTGCACCTTTTCCAATGCCAGGCAGAGCACCAGCCTGGCATCACGCGGCAACGTAATCTGCCCTTTTGAGGTCAGCTTTGATACCCCCATGATACGTCTCGTTACTTCAGGCAAGGAAGCCTGACTCCGTTGTTCCAGATGAGCAACGGCAAAATAAAGGCACAGGGGTGAACTGGTGGAATAGCCGCACGGAAACCGCCGGCCAATGAGCGCACACTGCTCTACCGGCTATGCATCGTGCAGCCGACCCGCGACATAAAAGCCGTAGCTCACATACGCTGAAAATCGCTCGTAAAGCGAAATCTCGCGCTGTTCGGCTGCAACAATATCCCTTGCGGCCGCAGAATGGTTCTGGGCATCAAGAAACGCATCGAACCGCGCCTGCAGCGGCCGGTAGTAATTGTCGAGCCAGCAACGCTCCGGCAGGGGAAAGTAGCCGAGCAGCGTGTAGCCCGCCGCCTCCAGCTGGGCGACCTTGGCCGATGCCGTGTCGACCTCCGCGTACTCGTTCAGCCAGTGCTCCTCAAGCTCCGCCGGCCGCTCCTGTGTCAACCAGGGAGGCCTCGAGCGTCTCGATGCGGTCCGCCAGGCCGGCTTCCCAGGCCCGGGCCTGCAGCCGCTCAAGGAACGGGGAAAGGAAGTCGACCGCCGTGATACGCGCGTCGAGTTCACGCGCCAGGACCAGGGCCGAGGCGCCCGTTCCGCAGCCGATATCGGCGACGGCCAGTCCTTTGCGCTCCGCGAGGCCCGCCAACGTGATCGCCAGGTGGGTCTCGTCATCGCCCCCTGGTCCCTGGCGCTCACCGCCGTGATGCAGTTCGAGAAGCAGTGCGAGTTCGTCCATACGCGTCCCACCGGTGGCCAGCCCCGATCATACTGGTATGCTCGGCTCTGCCCTACTACTCACAGCAGTGATAGTCGCTACACCGATGGAAAGCATGCGCAACTATCCAACCTCATCCCACTCCGGAGACCGATGGATGTGCGAAACCCTGGTTATCGAACAGGTGGGGGCCATCGCCCGCCTCTGGCTAAACCGCCCCGATAAGTTGAACCCCCTCTCCGTTCAGACGTTACGGGAGCTTACCGCCGCCGCCCAGGCTCTCGATGCCGACCCCGAGGTCCGGGTGATCATCGTCGGCGGCCGCGGCCGCAGCTTTTCCGCCGGCGCGGATCTCGCCGGCTTTCCGGGGCCCGGTGAAGCCGGCGCCCGGGAGGCGGCCGATGCCGGCCGTATTATGGCCGACGCGCTGGAAGCGGTACGGCCGATCACCATCGCCCGGCTGCACGGCTGGTGCGTAGGTGGGGGGCTGGTGCTCTCCGCCGCCTGCGACCTGCGCGTCGCGGCCCGCTCAACCCGTTTCTCCATCCCCGAGGTCGACCTGGGCATTCCGCTGGCCTGGGGCGGCATCCCACGCCTGGTGCGCGAGATCGGTCCGGCGCTGACCAAGGAGCTGGTGATCACCTGCCGGCCCTTCGATGCCGACGAGGCCCTGGACGCCGGCTTCCTGAACCGCGTCGTGGAAGACGACCAGCTGGACGCCGCCGTGGATGCCCTGGCGGAGGAGGTAGCGAAGCGCCCCGCCCTACCTGTCCAGGCCACCAAGCGCCACGTGGATGCGGTGACCGCTACCCAGGTAGGCCTTTCCCGGTCTTGGTCGGATGCCGACAGCCTGCTCGCCGGCTTGCTCGATGATGAGTGCGAGGCAGCGCGATTGCGGTACCTTGAGGCACGCAGCAAGGCGGTGCGTTAAACCAGCCGCCCCAGCGCGTCAGATACTGCTCCCCTGCCGCTCCCGGGCCTCTTCGTCCATATCCTCCGGCCCCATGATCATCTCCCGGTAGCTGCCCCCCGCAGGGATCATGGGATACACGTTCTCCTCGGCCGCCACGATCACATCGAGGAGGTACGGCTCCGACGGGTCAGCCAGCAGCCGCTCGAAGGCCGCATCGAGCTCACCCGGGTGCGACACCCGCTCTGCGCGCACTCGGTACCCGGCGGCGATGGTGGGGAAGTCCGGGTAGATGTCCGCCTCCCCCGCCGCCTTTACCGCCATGGGGTCGGCGAGGCCCGACTCGGCGCGGTGGCCGTCGTAGATCATGTCCTGCCACTGCCGCACCATGCCCAGCCACTGGTTGTTGATGACGACGACCTTGACGCCGATACCGTAGCGCCGGCAAGTGGCCAGCTCGTGCACGGTCATGTTCAGGGAGCCGTCGCCGTCGATGTCGATCACCAGGGCATCCGGGCAGGCGACCTTGGCGCCGATGGCGGCGGGCAGGCCGTAGCCCATGGTGCCGAAACCGGAGCTGGACAGGAAACCGCGCGGGCGCCGGCTGCGGTAGTGCTGCATGGCCCACATCTGGTGCTGGCCGACGCCGAGGCTGACGATGGCGTCGCCGCCGGTCAGCTCGCTGAGGCGCGCGATGGCATACTGGGGGCTGATGCAGTCATCGTGGCGCGGCAGCGGGTAGGGAAAGTCTTTGCGCAGGCCGTCGAGGTAGCCGAGCCAGTCCTCGCGGTCCGTCGCCTCCGCGCAGGCCACCAGCTGCGGCAGGGCCTGTGCCAGGTCGGCGCAGAGCGGCAGCGTGACGGTCTTGTTCTTGTTGAGCTCGCCGCGGTCGATATCGATGTGGATGATCCGCCCCTCGGCGATGAAGGCGTCGACCCGGCCGGTCACCCGGTCGTCGAAGCGCACGCCCAGGGCGAGCACCAGGTCCGCCTCGTTGACGGTGACGTTGGCGACCTTTGCCCCGTGCATGCCCAGGCAGCCGAGGGCCAGCGGGTGATCCGGCGGGAAGATGCCGTGGCCCATGACCGTGGTGGCCACCGGGCAGGCCAGCGCCTCCGCCAGCTGCTGCAGTGCCGGGCCGGCGCCCGCGGCGACGATGCCGCCGCCGGCATAGATCACTGGCCGCCGCGCCTCGCCGATGAGGCGACAGGCCTCCTTGAGCTGGGTTTCGGCGAGGCCGCCGATGGCCGGCTCGGGCGGTTCGATCACCGCGGGGATCGGCGGCGGCGTGTAGTTGCCGGCGGCATCCTTCGGGTAGTGCTGCTGGATGTCCTTGGGGATGTCGATGAGCACCGGCCCCGGGCGGTTACCGCCTGCCAGCGCGAAGGCCTCGCGCACCACTTCGGGTATCTCGCTCACCCGACGCACCAGCGTGCTCTTCTTGGTGATCGGCCGGGTGATGGAGACGATGTCCACTTCCTGGAAGGCGTTCTTGCCGAGGAGCGGCGTGGGCACGTTGCCGGTGATCGCGACCACCGGCGTGGAATCGCTGTTGGCGTCGGCGAGCCCGGTCACTAGGTTGGTCGCGCCCGGGCCCGAGGTGGCCAGGCACACGCCGATGCGGCCGCTGGCGCGGGCATAGCCCTGGGCCGCGTGCACCGCCCCCTGCTCGTGCTCGGTGCGCACGCAGCGGATGCCGGCGCCGGCGAGCACGTCGAAGATCTCGAGGTTGGCGCCACCGGGATAGCCGAAGAGCAGGTCGACCCCTTCAGCCTTCAATGCCTGCGCCAACAGCTCGGCGCCGCGGGCGGCACCGGCGCGCTGGCTGGGCAGGATATCGTCGAGGCGGCCGCCGGTGACAGAGGCCTGGTCCCCGTAGGTAATGTTGTCGACGCCCATGGCGGTGCTTCTCTTTCTTTCGGCGAGGAGCCGACAGGATAAACCGATGCGCGGGTGAGCGTAATTTGTTCTCTGCGCGCTTGCGGTATTACTTGGTATGATTATTATTCATTATCCAGCACTTGAGTATTTTTCATGCCGCAAAACCCCATCAAGCTCGACAAGCTGGACCGGCGCATCCTCGCCCTGCTGCAACAGGATGCCGGCCTCAGCGCCGCCGAGATCGCCGACCGCGTCGGCCTCACCCAGCCGCCCTGCTGGCGGCGCATCCGTCGCCTCGAGGACAGCGGCATCATCGAGCGCCGCGTCGCCCTCCTCGATCAGCGCAAACTGGGCCTGTCCGTCACGGTGTTTGCCCGGGTCAAGCTTTCGGCCCACGGCAAGCGCTCGCTGCCGGAGTTCGAGGAACAGATCCGCGACCTGCCCGAGGTCCTCGAGTGCCACACGGTCATGGGCGACTACGACTTCCTGCTAAAGATCGTCACCCGCGACATCGACAGCTACGAGACCCTGTTCCGGCAGAAGCTGTCGCAGATGCCGACTGTGCAGGAGATACACTCAAATGCTGCGCTGTCTCGGGTGAAAATCACCACTGTGCTGCCACTAGAGCAAGCCGACCTCACGATATAATCAAGCCAAAGAAACAACGCAGTTTGACGAAACACGGTGCGCCGCACATGCTCAGACAAAGGCAGGAGAATCGAGACAATGGTCGGAAAAGGTAAGCATGTCAGGCTTTATCGCGATGGACGAAACCAGACATTACGTATACCCCGGGACTTAGAACTGGAGGGTAATGAAGCCATCCTGCATAAGGAGGGAGATCGACTGATTATCGAGCCGAAGCACAAAGGCCACCTCCTGGACCTCCTGGCAAGACTTCAACCTCTGAAAGAACAACTCCCCGATGTGGATGCCGACCTGCCAGCGCTATGACGTTCATGTACGGGGTGGCATAGCCGGTGGAACCCCCAGCTGCCGAACTCTGTTGAGAGCCGCCACTGCCTGGAGCGCTGGCCAGCTCTGACAACCTGACAGTGTTCTCCACCAACCGTCTCGAATGCACCTGCGCGCAGGCTGAAACGGGCAAGCAGTTCAGGCTGCCAGAAACGCCCCACCCACCAGCGGCGGGCGGGGTGCAGAAGCGCTAGAACATCAGCCGGATGCCGGCCTCGATGCTCTCCCCCGGTTGCGGGGCGTAGTTGCGCAGGAAGGAGGTACTGAGGCGGATTTCCTCGTCCGTGATGTTCTTCAGCTTCACGAAGGCGAGCAGCTCGGTGTCGCCGGCGAAGCGGACGTTGTAGTCGATGCCCGCATCCCAGCGCGTGTAGCCGTTCGTCTCGGTCTCGAAGTCGCCCGGATCCTCCTGGTCCTCGGCGTTGAGAACACTGACGTAGACCCCCAGGGCATCGCTGCGCCAGGACAGCTCGCTGCCGATGCGCATCGGTGGCAGCCGCGGAACATCGCCCGCCGAGTCGAACTCGCCGGTGATCATGTCACCGAAGAGGCCAAGGGCGAGGTCGCCGCCGGCAAAGCTCGCGACGTCGAAGCTGGACTCGAACTCCACCCCGTAGAACTCGGCGTCATCCTGCTCGTAAACGTACACGGCCGTTTCATCCACGGCCTCGCCCGTGTTGAGCAGGAAGATGTAGTCGTTGAAGGTGTTGTAGAAGAACGTCAGCTCCGCAAAGGCTTCCTCCGTCTGCCAGTTCAACGACAGGTCAGCGTTGTAGGACACCTCCTCGTCGAGGTCCGGATCACCGATCTCGATGATCCCGGTGGCGGCGTGCGTCACCAGCTGTTCCTCGCTGTTGTTGAGGTTCGAGAACAACTCCTCCGTGGACGGCGCCCGCGCCGAGCGCGACAGCGAGAGGCCGGCGCTCCAGTTGGCACTGATAGTGTAGTTTGCCGTGCCTGAAAGACTGAAGCTCGTAAAGTCCTGCGAAGCACCGGTGGCCGGGTCGCGCTCTACGTAGTCTGCGCGACCGCCAACCTCGAACAGCCAATCCGCGGTGTGGAAGTCCTGAACGTAGAACAGGCCCCACTCGGCCGAGTCCGTTGCCGGCACGTAGGCCTCATCGCCGATCGCCTCGAACTCGTCGGCACGCCACTGCAGGCCGAGAACCCGGTGATCAGCGCCCTCGCGCACCAGTTCCAGGCGCCCCTCCCAGGTCTCGCGATCGAACTGCGTGCCGACCTCCATTCCCTCGAGCTCCACGTGCTCGTAGTCGGTGTAGGTCAGGAAACCGCGGGCGACGTCGATGAGGCCGGGGGCCAGGTCGTGCACGTGGAGCTGCATGTCATAGCGCTCCTGCTCGAGGTCGATACGGATATCCTCCTCTTCGCCGTGCGCGTGCTCCTCACCCTCGTGCTCTTCTCCTTCGTGCTCTTCTTCGTCGCCGTGGTCATGCTCATGCGCCCCCGGCGGGATGCCGTAATTGGTCTCGAAGCGGTTGTAGGCCAGGCCGACGAAGTTGCGCTCGCCGAAGTGGTAGCTGCCGCCGATGGTGTAAACGTCGGAATCGCCGTTGGTATTGGCGATGAAGCCGTCGGAGTTCTCGAGCTCTTCCTCGTGGTCGTGCTCGTCATGCTCTTCGTGATCTTCCTCGCCGTGCTCTTCGTGGCCATGCTCGAGCCCGAGCAGCTCTTCCTGGCGCTCCACGGCTGCCTCGTCAATGGCCAGCCCCGGTATCTCGAGATCGTCGAATTCGCGGAACGTCCCGCTGACGTGGAACGCGAAGTTGCCGCCCCCGCCCTCCAGCTTGACCACCCCGGTATCCATGTCGGCGGCCTCGTCGTAGCGGTACTCCACGGCCCCCTGTACACCCTCGATGGGCTTGGCCGGAATGCGGTTGTCCAGCGTATTGATCACACCGCCGATGGCGCCGCCGCCGTAGAGCAGCGTCGCGGGGCCGCGCAGGACCTCCACGGATTCCGCGAGCATCGGCTCGATGCTGACCGCGTGGTCCGGGCTGAGGCTCGATACGTCTGCGGCGGCGATGCCGTTGCTGAGGTTGATCGTCCTCGGGCCACCCTGGCCGCGGATCACGGGCCGGCCGACGCCGGGGCCGAAGGACGAGTTGGAGATGCCGGGCTGGTCGCCCAGGGTTTCACCGAGGCTGCTCGCCGCGAGCCGCTTGAGTTCGTCACCGGACAACACGGTGACGGGGAGCGCGGTCTCGGCCGCTTTCTTGTGGATGGGCACGGTGACGATCACGTGCTCCATCCGCGAATCCGGAACGGCCGCCATGGCCTGGCTGGCGGCGCCGACGCAGGCCGCAAGAAGAGTGCGTTTCATGTCTGTCTCCTGAAGGTGGAATAGAGGGTTTCAGTCAGGAGACAGCAGGGGGACCTCGCGCCTGGAGATGATAGCGGATGGAAACCGGCGTCAGCCGGGCAGGTTGCAGCGCGCGCGGCGCGGCGGCAGTCGGGACCGGCAGCGCACCGCTGCTGGAGACGACCGCGTGGCCGCTGTAGTGCTGGCACTGCGAGCAATCGCCGACGGGGTCGTCAGCGCCGTGCAGGTGCCCCAGACCCTCGGTCTGAACCGCGACAAACACGCCCAGCAGCGCCGCCAGTAGCAGTGCCGGCAGCGCCCGAGGGCCTCGCAGTTTGTCGCGCAGGTGTTTCATGGCGGGCAAGCTTACCCCAGTTGTCAAGGGACACAAAGCGAGCGGCCGATGCCGGCGCCTCACTGCCGTCAATGCAATCCGGCCTACTCGTCTCCGGCTTCCACGCAGGAGAAGATCAGCCCGGTCTCCAGGTGCGCGACCTCCGGGCGGGTGGTGAGCGCGTTCATCGCGAAGTCGCGCAGCGCATCGGAATCGCGCACGCCGACGTGCACCAGGAAATCGTCGGCGCCGGCGACGTGGTACAGGCGCATCACCTCCGGCAGGCCGAGCACGTAGCCCTGGAAGGCGGCGACGTCCGCCGCCGTGTGCTCGCGCAGGCGCACGGCGATCAGCGCCTGCAGCCCGACGCCAAGGGCCCCCGGGTCGATGGCCGCACGGTAACCCCGGATGATCCCCGCGCGCTCGAGCTGGCGGGTGCGCACGAGGGTCGTGGAAGGCGCGAGGCCCACGCGCTCCGCCAGGGCCTTGTTGCTCAGCCGCGCATTGTTCTGCAGCTGGCGCAGGATCTCGAAGTCCGTTTCGTCCAGGTTGGCGTTTCGGGCCGAAATCGAATTTTCTTCGTCAACAATCGCAACCATGGAACAAGGCTCAGAATCCGAGTCGCTAAACAGAATTTCACCCAGCATAACAGCGACCATGGAGTACCGCCATGTCCAGCCAGGACCCCATCGAAGCCCTCGCCCGCCTCCGCCACGAGTTCGGCGAGCACGGCGGCGTGAACATGTCCATCGAGGCGAGTTCCACCTTCACGGTGGTAGACCCGGCGACCATGCCCGACATTTTCGCCGGTCGTAAGGGGCCGGAGAGCGGCGGCTGTTACCTGTACGGCCGCCACTTCAACCCCACGGTGTATAACCTCGGCCGGCAGCTGGCCGCCCTCGAGGGCACGGAGGCCGCCTACTGCAGCGCCAGCGGCATGGGCGCCATCTCCGCGGTAATCCTGGCGCTGTGCAACGCCGGCGACCACGTGGTGGCGAGCCACACCATCTACGGCGGCACCTGGGCGCTGCTGCACGACTTCATGCCGGCGAAGACCGGGGTCACCACCGCCTTCGTCGATACGACAGACCTCGCTGCGGTGAAGGCCGCGATCACCGACCGCACGCGCCTGCTCTACGTCGAGAGCCAGTCCAACCCCACGCTGCGCGTGGCCGACATCCCGGCCCTCGCCGCCATCGCCCGGGAGGCCGGCATCCCGCTGGTGGTGGACAACACCTTCACGCCCCTGGTGCTTTCCCCCGCCCGCCTCGGCGCGGACATCGTGGTCCACAGCCTGACCAAGTTCATCGGCGGCGCCTCGGACCTGATCGGCGGCACCGTCTGCGCTAGCGCGGCGTTCATCGGCAGCCTGATGGACCTGCACACGGGGCCCCTGATGATCCTGGGGCCGACCATGGACCCGACGGTGGCCGCGAGCGTGTCGCTGCGGGTGCCCCACCTGCCGCTGCGCATGGCGGCGCACAGCGAGCGGGCCCTCGCCCTGGCCGAGCGAACGGCGGCGCTCGGCGTCCCCGTGGCCTACCCCGGCCTGCCGTCACACCCCGACCACGCCCTGCTCGACAAGCTGCGCCACCCGGACTACGGTCACGGCGGACTGCTCACTATCGACGCCGGCTCGGAAGAGAAGGCCATGGCGCTGATGAACACGCTGCAGAACGACCACCAGTTCGGCTACGTGGCCGTCAGCCTCGGCTACTTCGATACGCTCATGTCCTGCTCGGCCACGAGCACCTCGAGCGAGATGCCGGAAGACGCACTCCAGGCCGCGGCCATCAGCCCGGGCCTGGTGCGCATGGCGGTCGGCTACACGGGAACACTGGAGCAGCGCTGGGCACAGCTGTCGGCCGGCCTGCACGCCACGGTGCTTGCCTGAGAAGGCGGGCGCAGCAACGGAACGGACGACTGCCTAGGGCGACGCCTCCTCGCCTGCCTGCGGCGCTGCCTGCATGGCGAGCAGGCATTGGTAACACAAGCAGCCTTCCCAGCGGCTGGCGATGGCCGCCCGCTGCTCGTCGCTGAGCGTGACCGCGGCGCAAGGGCAGGCCCTGCCCGAGCCCGCCATGCACTCGAAGCGCGCGCCGCAGCGCGGGCAGGTGGCGTTTCCGCTGTCTTCCATGCTGTAACCCCGCAGGTGCCGGCTGGTTTCCCCGTCAGTGTAGACTGCAGCGTCGACGCCCTTCAAAAAAACGGCCGAACAGGGAATAGCACGATGACAAACTGGCGGGCGAGCACCATGGCGGTACAGCACTGCGTTCTCGGGCTGCTGCTCCTGGCGCTTTCTGCCGCGAACGCCAGCGCGGCACAGGCGACCCCGCCCCGCGAGCTGTTGCTGGAGAACGTTCGCGTCGTCGACTTTTCCGATCCCGGGGCAGCCAGCTACGATGAGACCAGTCTCCTGCTGCGGGCCGGCCGCATCGCCTACGTCGGCGCCGCCGCACGCGCAGAGGCAGGCTCCGACGCGGTGGTCCTGGACGGTGCCGGCAGAACGCTGCTGCCGGGGCTCAACGACCTGCACGTGCACCTGTGGGACGAGGCCGAGCTCGGCGCCTACCTCGCCCACGGCGTGACGACGATTCGCAACCTCTCGGGCATGCCCTTCCATCTCGAGCTCGCCGCGCGCATCGACCGCGGCGAGGTAGCCGGTCCCAGGCTGCTCACCAGCGGGCCCATCCTCAACAGCCGGGGGCCGAACCTGCAGGTGAACCACCAGGTCGTAGAGGACGGGCCCGAGGCCCGGGCCGCCGTGCGCGCCCAGCACGCGGCGGGCTACCGGCGGCTGAAGGTCTATTCCAACCTGAGCCGGGAGGCCTACGAGGCAGCCCGGGACGAAGCAGCTGCCCTGGGCATGGACCTCACCGGCCATCCGCCGGAGGGCCGCCGCGGCCCGGGCGTGCCCTTCGACAAGCCCTTCGCGATTGCCTTCGAGGAGGTGCTGGACGACGGCTTCGAGACCCTGGAGCACGTCGAGAGCATCGCCTGGCACGGCCTGCGCGGCCGGCAGGACCGGGATGGCGCCCGCGAGCTCGCCCGCCGCATTGCCGCTGCTGACGTGCCGGTCACGGCAACGCTCGTCGCGCACCACAACCTGTACCGCGCGGCCAGCGAGGGGGCCGCATTCCTCGAGCGCCCGGGGACGGAGTGGCTGAACCCGGTAATCCAGGCCGCCGAAGCCCCCGTGCACGAGGCGTGGCTGGCCGCCGATGCGGGCGCGGCGCTCGAGGCCGACCGCTTCTACCGCGACGTCGCCGGGATCTTCGACGAGGAAGGTGTCATCCTCGTCGCGGGGAGTGATGCCGGCATCTTCAGCAACAGCCCGGGAATCTCCCTGATCGACGAGATCCGGCTTCTCGTTGCGGCGGGCCTCACCCCCTATCGCGCCTTGCGCAGCGCCACCCGCAACGCCGCCATCGCCCTCGGCGAAGCGCGCAGCGGTTGTACGAGCAGCGGCTGCACCGCCGACCTGGTCCTCTACGACTGTGATCCCCTCGCAGACATCGAGTGCCTCGCGGAACCGCATACCGTCATCCGGCAGGGCCGGGCCTACCCGCCCGCGGCACTCGCGGCTCTGAGGGCGCAGGCGGCCCTGCCGGATACCCGGCGCACGCTCGGCAACCTGCGCACCGGCCTGGCGGCGCAAGGAGGCGACCCGTCAGTCGTCGATGACCTCGGGCCAGGCGGCGACTAGACCCGCTGCAGCAGCACGACGGATCCAGGCGCGGGGCTGGCGGCTAGACACGGCAACGCGCCCCGCCCTACGCGGGCGCCAGCGCCGCTGCATCGACGACGCGGTTGCGGCCCGCATCCTTGGCCGCGTAGAGCGCCAGGTCGGCCCGCTCGCGCAGCGCCTGCAGCGTGCCGGCGCCGGGGGCATGCGCGGCGACGCCCACGCTTACGGTTACCGCGGGCGCCTGCAGTTCCGCCTCCACACTGCGCCGCAGGCGCTCCGCGACCTGCATGGCGCCGTCCCGGTCCGCATCGATGAGCAGCAGCGCAAACTCCTCCCCGCCGATCCGCGCTGCACAATCGGTACGCCGGGCACAGCGGCCGATCACGCGACCGAGCTCCGCCAGCACGCGGTCACCCACCGCGTGCCCGTGAACATCGTTCACGGCCTTGAAGTGGTCGGCATCCACCAGCAGCAGGGCCAGGCTGTGCCCGTGCCGGTCAGCGCGCAGCAACTCCTGGTCGAGGACGGCCTCGAAGCGGTGCCGGTTGGCGAGGCCCGTCAGTGCGTCGCTGAAAGCGAGGCGGTGCTCCTTGCGGAGGCGGCGCGCCACGCCCCAGGCGAAACAGGGCAGGGCGATCACGATACCGACCGCTGGCAGGTGCACGATCCAGTCCGCCGGCGGCAGATGGCCGGCGATGCGCAGCGTATTCAGCAGCGCGCTGCCATGAGCCACCGCCCAACCCACGGTGAAAACACCGGCAAAGGGATGCCGCCGACCCCACAGCCAGGCCGCGAAGAGCGAGTTGAACACGGGCGCCACGCCGGTCAGCAGGAGGAACACCGAGGACACGAGGATGGCGGGCAGGCCCAGGAAGAACAGTGTCGGCGCCAGGAAGCTCGCCCACTGCAGCACGCGGAGGCCCTTGTCAGCCCGCGGGTAGAAAGCGGCCAGCTGGAGGAAACGGCGGAAGAACAGCGCACCGGACCCGAACAGCAAGCCGATGGTGGCGATGTGCGCGTAGTAGAGGACGGAGGTCGACAGCGGTGCAAGCCAGCCCGTGAACAGGCCGTTGAGAAAACCGATGTAGGCACCCCAGGCGGCGAGGTACACCGCCATGGCCAGGGCCGTACGGTCGCGATAGAGGACGACACCATAGAGCAGCCAGAGCAGCGTCAGCGCGAGGGCACCGAACAGGAACCCGTAGGCGGCGAGAATGATGCCTTCTGAGCGCGCGTAGGCGGCGGGCGACCAGAGGGAGAACGCGAAGTTCATGTTGGCACTGCTGCGCAGCTCGACGAGGATCGTGCGCGACTCCCCCGCGTCGAAGGTCAGCGGGAAGTTGGCAAGGCGCCGCGGGTAGGTCGAGTCGGCCCGCGGCACGCCATCGCCCGCCAGCCGCATGCCCTCAGCGCCGTAGAGCGCAACGCGGTCCGTGGGCGCGTAGTCGTGAGCGAGCACCACCGTGCGCCGCTCCGGCTCCGCGTTGCTCAGGCGCATGGCGGCCCAGAACGTATCGCCGGTGATACCGGCATTGAGCGCGCCGTCGGCAGTCGCGTCCCCGCTGCGCAGGCGCGCCAGGGCCTCCGCCGGGGCCAGCGTACCTGCCGGGTCGCGCAGCACCCGCACCGCCGCCGCCGGGACCGGGGCATGCTCCGCGGGCAGCGCCATCGCCGGCCAGGATTCCTGCGCCGGGACCTCGGTGCAGAATAACCCCAGGAGCCCCGCAACGAGGCTCCTGCACAGGCTCAACAGGTCGAGCTTGGCTGCTGCTGACCGCCCCCGCGCCCGGCTCAGGCCGTGCGGGTCCCCGCCCCGCTTCGCTGGCTGGGCAGCAGCTCCTCGAGCAGCGCCGGGTGGCGCTTCTGCAGTTGCCGGTAGACCGCACCGTTCAGCTTGCGCAGCTCCGTGCGGTTGCGCGGCCTCTGCTTGCGCAGGTAGCGGCGGAAGTCGTCCGCAGTCCAGGTCGCGGGCTCGGCGCTCTCTGCGGGAGCGGGCGCCGGAGCCGCCGCCGGACGGGACGCGGCCGCGGGGGACGCGGTCTCCCCGGAAGCCTGACCCGGCGCAGCGTCCGGGCTGTCGAGGTCGCCGGCGAAGAGGGCCTGAACCCGCGCCCGGTCGCCGGCGGCGACGCGGGGCAGCAGGCGGGCTTTCAGGTCACCGTCCTTCAAGCAGGCCTTGAGGGCCGCCTCCCCGAGTGCGGCGAGCGCCGCATTGCGGCGGGATTCCCATTGCTTCTGCTGGAGGTTGTCGGCAATCGCGCCCACCAGCGAAAAGCGGGTGAGCTGCCCGGCGACAGCCTCCTTCATGCGGATGAAATGCGCCTCGAGGCCGGGCGCGTCCTGGTCTACCACGGGTCTCTCCTCTCCTATTTCCCCCCACAGGCAAGTCTAGAACGCCGGCGGGAAATTGCAGGGCTTTTCAGTCACCCCTTGCCAACCTCAAGCCGCCCTCGTGTCAGTCCAGGACGCGCTCCAGGAAATCCTGGAAAGCGGCCCAGGACTGTTCATCCGCGCCAGCGCGATAGCGGTCGCTGCCGAATACGGTAAACGCGTGCGGCGCGCCGCCATAGGTCGTCATCTCGTGGGGAATCCCATTCTCTTCCAGCGCGGCGGCGAGGGCCGCAAAATCCTCGAGCGTCACCGCGGCGTCGGCACTGCCGTGGTAAACGGCGACCGGGCCGGCCACCGCGCGGTAGTCCTGCCCCTGCGGCGTGCCGAGGCCGCCATGGAACGTCGCGAAGCCTTTCAGCGCGGCGCCCGAGCGGGCGAACTCCAGCACCGCCGCGCCGCCGAAGCAGTAGCCCATGGTGACCGCATTACCCACATCACCGCCCTGGCGCTGCGCTTCCGCGAGCGCGCCGCGGATGAGCGCGCGCATGCGCTCGCGGTCCTTGTACAGCTCACCGGTGTGCTGGCGCTTGTCCTCCACCTTCGTCGGGCGCACGCCTGCGCCAAACAGGTCGGCGGCGAACACGTCGTAGCCCAGCTTCGCCAGCATGTCCGCGCGCTGGCGCTCGTAGTCGGTGAGACCGTCCCAGTCGTGGATGAGAAGCACGAGGCCCTTGGCGTCGCCGGCAGCGGCGAAGTACCCTTCGAAGGGTTCGCCGTTGACCGTGTAGGACACGTCCGTTCCAGCAGCGTGAAGTGGCGACGCGGCCAGGGTCAGAAGGATGGAAAACAGGAAGAGCAGGCGAACCATGGAGAGCAACCTCGCTGTGCACGAACTCCTCCACACCTTAGGCCAGCGCCGCGCGTCACTGCAACCACGGCCACTCCCAGAGCCGGCGCGGTGACCACGCTCGACTGGTGGGTCATCGGCTCCTACCTCGCGGGCATGCTGCTCCTCGCGGTGGGCCTCGGCCGGCACCAGCACTCGCGGGAAGACTACTACCTCGCCGGCCACGGCCTGCCGGACTGGGCGCTGGCCACCTCCATCATCGCCACCCAGTGCTCCACCAACAGCCTGCTGGGGGCGCCGGCCTTCGTGGGCTTCGCCGCAGCCGGCGGGCTGCTCTGGCTGCAGTACGAGCTCGCGGTACCGCTGGCCATGCTGGCGCTCTGCTTTCTGTTCGCGCCGGTTCACGCCAGCGGCGTCATCTCGATCTATGCCTTCCTCGAGGAGCGGCTGGGACCGGCGGCCCGCCGCCTCGCCAGCGGCTGCTTCCTCGTGTTCCGCGGCGTCGCCACGGGCGTGACCGTGTACGGCGTCGCCTCGGTGCTCGGCCTCATCACCGGGCTCAGCTACCCGGTCGCGGTCTGCCTGCTCATGGGCATCACCATCGCCTACGACGTGCTCGGCGGCATGCGCGCGGTGGTCATCTCCGACGTGGTGCAGATGCTGCTATTGATAGCTGCCGTACTGTTCACCGTCGCGTGGCTGGCCGAGCCGCTGCTGGCGGACCTGGACGGCCTCGCGCCCCGCCTCGGCCCGCTAGTCAACGACTGGGGCCTCAGCACCGGCAATGACTACGGTTTCTGGCCCATGCTGTTCGGCGGTTTCTTCCTCTACGTGGCCTACTACGGCTGCGACCAGAGTCAGGCCCAGCGCCTGCTGGCGGCGCGGGACCAGCGGGGGCTGGAACGCGTGCTGGTGCTGAACGGCCTGCTCCGCTTCCCGCTCGTGGTGGCCTACTGCCTCCTCGGCCTGGGCCTTGCCGCCTATGCCGCGCGACAGCCCGAGTTCCTCGCCTCGCTGCCGCGCACGGCGGACGGCAGCGCCAACATCAACCTGGTGTTTCCCGCCTTCGTCTCCCGTGAATTCGCCCCAGGCTTTGCGGGCCTCGCCATCGTCGGCCTGTTCGCCGCCGCCATGTCCTCCATCGACTCGGCGCTGAACAGCCTGTCCGCGGCCACGCTGGAAGACTTTATCGACCGCGACCGGCTGCGCGGCGAGGAGCAGCTGTTCCGCCTCTCGCGTTGGGTCACCTTCGCCTGGGGCGCGGCCGCCGTGGCCTTTTCCTTCACCGTGGAACACATCGCCCCGACGGTGCTCGAGGCGATCAACAAGGTCGGCTCCATGGCCAACGGCCCCCTCCTCGCCCTGTTTCTCCTCGCGCTGTTTGCGCCGGCGGCGCGCGGCGCCCCGGCGATCCTCGGTTTCCTCGCGGGCATCGCCGGCAACGCGGTCATCGCGCTGGCGCTGCCGAGCGTGTCCTGGCTGTGGTGGAACGTCTCCGGCCTGGTGCTCGCGCTGGCCATTGCCCTGGGCCTGGCGGCGGGTGGTCAGCGCGAGCGCGTCCGGCGCCTCGCGGCGCCCGCAGGGCGCAGCATCGCCTGGCTCGCGGGGGGTGCGGGCTCGATCCTCGCCGCGCTCGGCGCTGTCCAGCTCCTGTCGCGAGGGCTCGGCTGAGGGCGCCGATCGCGCTTGCAAAGCGGCCCACAGCCCCCATACTCTCTACTGCATGGCAGGGAACCCATGGCGGCTTTCCCGGTCCTACTACCGCACGTATCCCAACGGAGTTAACGATGGAGAACAGAAGCCTTTACAACGTTGCCAGCAGCGGCATGGAGCAGGTGGCAAGCACCAACAAGGTGCTGCGCAACACCTACATGCTGCTGGGGATGACCCTGCTCTTCAGTGCCGGTACCGCGGGCCTGTCCATGGCGCTCGGGCTCGGCCACGGCGCCGCCCTCGTGCTGACGCTGGTCGGTTTCGGCCTCCTGTTCGTGGTCAACCGCCTCGCAGACAGCGCGAAAGGCCTGCCCGCGATCTTCGCCTTCACGGGCGTCATGGGCGCCTCCCTCGGCCCGCTGCTCAGCTACTACCTGTCGATGCCGGGCGGCTCTTCGCTCGTGCTGCAGGCGCTCGGCGGCCCCGCGATCGTATTCTTCGGCCTGTCCGCCTATGCGTTGACTACCCGAAAGGATTTCTCTTTCCTCGGCGGCTTCCTGATGGTGGGCCTGCTGATCGCCGTGGTGGCCATGATCGCGAACATCTTCCTGGCGATCCCGGCGCTGTCGCTGACGATCTCCTCGGCCGTGGTGTTCATCATGTCGGGCCTGATCCTGTTCGACACGAGCCGCATCATCCACGGCGGCGAGACCAACTACATCCGCGCCACGGTGGGCCTGTACCTGAACATCTACAACCTGTTCATCCACCTGCTGAGCCTGCTCACGGCGCTCGGCGGCGACGACTGACGGCGGCTCCGCCCGCGTCCCGAGACCCCGGCCCCGCCGGGGTTTTTTGTTTATAATCCGCGCCCATGCACTACGCCCTCCTCGTGCTCGCCCCGCCCCAGGCCACCGCCGTGCACCGCGCCGCCATCGGCCTCTGCGAAGCCGCGCTGGATGCGGGCCACGCGCTGCCCCGGGTGTTCTTTTCCGATGCGGGAACGCAGGTGGCGCTGGCCAGCGCCGTACCCCCGGGCGACGAACCGTCACCCCGGGAGGGCTGGCAGGCGCTCGCCCGCCAGCACGGCGTCGAACTGGTGGCCTGTATCGGCTCCGCCGTGCGCCACGGCGTGCTGGACAGCGACGAAGCCGCGCGCTTCGAACGCCCGGCCGCGACCCTGGCGGAGGGCTTCGTGCTCGGCGGCCTCGGGCTGCTGGTGGAGGCCACCGCCGCCGCCGACCGTACCCTGACCTTCGGCGGCGGCGCGCCGTGAAACCCACGCTGCTGGTCATGAACCGGGCGCCCTACGCGGGCACCCTGGCGCGTGCGGGGCTGGACGCCGCGCTCGCCTACGCGGCCTTCGACCAGCCGACGAGCGTGCTGTTCGCTGGCCCCGGCGTGCTGCAGCTCGCGCCCGCGCAAGAGCCAGCCCCCATCGGCCGCAAGAGCCTGCGCCGGCTGATCGATTCGATGCCTCTTTATGACCTCGAGGCGGTCTACGCCGACGCCGACGCCCTCGCCCGCCACGGCCTGGCCGCCGGCGACCTGCCGGCCTTCGTCACCGTGCTCGATGCCGCGGCGCAGCGCGAGCTGCAGGAGCGGCACGCGCACCTGTTGTCCTTCTGATGGCCCTGCACACGGTCAACCTGCTGCCCGGCGACGACGCCACGCCGGCGGCCCTCGCCCAGCTCCGGGACGGGGATGCGGTGCTGTTCCACGGCGAGGGGGCCTGGCACGCGGCGGCGCCCGCGCTGGATGCCTGGGCGCGCACCGGCGTGACGCTGCACGTGCTCGCCGCAGACCTCGCCGCCTGCGGCCTGGCAGAGCGCTGCGATCCGCGCGTTGCCGCGGTGGATGCGGCGGGCTTTCTCGCCCTGACGGAGCAGCACGCGACGCAGCGTGCCTGGTTCTGAGCCGTGACCGTGGCCCTGCCCCCGCTGGACAAGGACGGTTTCCTGCGCGACAGCACCGACTGGAACCGCGAGGTGGCGGCGGCGCTGGCCGCGGAAGAAGGCATTGCCCTGGACGATCCCCACTGGGAGGTGCTCGAGCTCCTGCGGCGCTACTACGCGACCTACGACAGCTCCCCGGCCATGCGGGCGCTGGTGAAGTACTGCCGGCAGGAACTCGGGGCCGACAAGGGCACGAGCCTCTACCTGCTCAAGCTCTTCCCCGGCTCGCCGGCCAAGGTCGGTGCGCGCCTCGCGGGCCTGCCGCGGCCGGCCAACTGCCTGTGAGCCTGCCCCGCTTCGAGCCCGATCGCTACGACGCGCTGCTGGCGGACAAGGCCGCGCGCGTCAGCGCCCTGCTCGCGCCCTTCGAGCCGCCGCCGGCCAAGGTGGCGCCGTCGCCGCCGGAGGCCTTCCGCATGCGCGCCGAGTTCCGCTTCTGGCATGACGGCGATGACAGCTTCTACGCCATGTTCGACCCGGCAGCGCCGAAGGAGCCGCTGCGGGTCGACGACTTCCCCATCGCCTGTACCCCGATCCGCGAGCGCATGGAGCCGCTGCGCCGGGCGCTGCGCAGCGATGGCGACCTGCGGCGCAAGCTGTTCCAGGTAGAGTTCCTCGCGACCACGACGGGCGAAGTCCTCGTCACCCTGGCCTACCACCGGCGCCTGGACGACGCCTGGGAAACCGCGGCGACCGCGCTTGCAGCGCAGCTCGGGCTGGCGATCGTCGGTCGCAGCCGCGGGCAGAAGGTGGTCATCGGCCGCGACTGGGTCACGGAGCAGCTCACCGTCGACGGCCGCACCTGTCGCTACCGGCAGCGCGAGCAGGCCTTCACACAGCCCAACGCGGCGGTCAACGTGGCCATGCTCGAGTGGGCCTGCGCGGCCGCGGGCGAGCTCCCGGGCGACCTCCTCGAACTCTACTGCGGCAACGGCAACTTCACCGTGCCCCTGGCCCGCCACTTCCCGCGCGTGCTTGCCACGGAACTGTCCAAGGTGTCGGTACGCGATGCCCGCCACAACCTCGCCGACAACGGCGTCGACAACGCCGCGGTCGTGCGGCTCTCGGCCGAGGAGATGAGCAGCGCCCTGCGCGGCGAGCGCGCTTTCCGCCGCCTCGCCGAGCTGCCGGTACCGCTCGAGGACCACGACCTGCGCACCGCCTTCGTGGACCCGCCGCGGGCCGGCCTCGACCCGGCGACCCTGGCCAGCCTGCGCCGTTTCGATCACCTGCTCTATGTCTCCTGCAACCCGGACACCCTGGCGGACAACCTCGCTGCGCTGCACGACGACTACCGCATCACCCGCTTTGGGCTGTTCGACCAGTTCCCCTACACTGGGCACATGGAGTGCGCCGTCGCCCTCGCGCGACGCTGACGCACCCGCCACCACCACGACGCGTGACGGAGGTTCCCATGGAACGGCTGGACGACGCCGCCGTCGAGGCGGCCCTCGACAAGCTCACCGGCTGGCGCCGGGACGGCGACCACCTGCGCCGGGATTTCAAGTTCGCTGATTTCAACGCGGCCTGGGGCTTCATGAGCCGGGTCGCGCTCTGCGCGGAGGCGATGAACCACCACCCGGAGTGGAGCAATGTCTACAACTCGGTGAGCATCGGACTGTCGACCCACGACGCCGGCGGCCTGACGGAGCTCGACCTGAAGCTGGCCGAGGCGATCGACGGCTGCGCGGGGGAACGCTAGAAGCGCAGGCCGAACTCGAGCAGGCGCCGCCCCAGCACGTCATCGAGGCGGCTCTCGTCCCGCGCGTTGACCTCGATACTGCGCAGACCCAGCTGTTCGTAGACATCGCGCTTGCGCAGCCGGCTGCTCAGCTCGCCGGCGGGCACGTCCTCTTCCCAGCAGTCGATGTAGATGCGTCCTGCCGGCAGGTAGAAATCCGCGCGGAGTGGCTCGTCCACCGGCAGGTTGCGGGCGTGGGCGTGGGTCAGCTGAGCGAGGTAGAGCCAGTTGCAGACGTGCATCTGCAGCGGGCTGTGCAGCACGTGACCATCGATGCCGGCGTAACCTTCGACGGCGACCCGGCCGGAGCTCGCGAACAGGTCCGGCTCGGCGCTGTCGTCCACCCGCGGCGCGCCGTGCTCGGAGAAACGCCCCAGCTCCCGGTGCACGACCGCCTCGTCGATGATCTCGTGGGGCCAGCTGACGTAGAGCGCGCCCGAGTCCTCGCTCTCTTCCTGCTGGCCGCCGAAGCGGCGGCCGAGGTCCGTCAGTTCCCAGCCCAGCAGCGTGTGTTCCTGCAGGCCGAGCTCCGCCAGTGCCCGGTTGATGGTCTGCGGATGCAGCTGCGGGTAGTAGCGGCGCATGCCGCGCGCGGTGATGCGCTGCCGCGACTCGATGGCCGCCAGCAGCGGATGGGTGGCGAGCGTTTCCGGCCAGACCACGTAGCGGCCGAAGCGCTTGCTGTTCTGGTAGGCACCGCCCTCGAACTCACCCTTCGGCGTCAGCAGCCAGTGGTCACCGCTGCGCTCGATCCAGCCGTAGTCGCGCAGCGTGGCGAACAGCTGCTGGATCGGCAGGTGCAGCTTCTTGGCCAGCGCGGAGGTGGAGAGCAGGCCGCCCTCCCCGCGATCGTCACCCAGCGGCGCCATAGCGCTCGCCGAGGGCGGCGTAGAGCCGCTCGGGGAAGTCAGCGGCGCTGCCGTCGAGGCTGCCGAGCAGTTCGTGCAGGTGCTCGTTGTCTTCGCGCCCGCTCCAGGTCTTGCGGTAGCTGCCGTCCTGGTAACCGTTGTCCTGGCGGAAGAAGTTGAGCACGTTCTTGCCGACGTAGGCGGTGTAAAGATCCTCGAAGCCGAGGTCCGCCGTGGCCATGAGATCGCGGAAGGCCGTCACCGAAAAGCGCCGGGAGGCCAGCGCCTCGGCCGCCAGCGCCTCGGTGGCCAGGCGCAGGTCGTCGGTGGCCGGTGCCGCCTGCTCGATGTCGGCGGCAATGCGGCCGGCGAGCGCGGCGTGGTCGTCATCCTCGAGCAACAGCATCGACAGGCCGAAGTGCCAGATATCGACGATCTCCAGCCGCACCTGTTCCATGGCCGGCTGCTGCCGCTTCCACCACTTGTAGCCGTAGTGCTCGAGCAGCTCCGCGCACTCGATCCAGGTCGCCCGGTACCAGGCGAAACCCTGGGCCCGCCACTGGGGATGGACCCGCGTATTCATGCGGTCCTGCATGGCGAGCATGGTCTCGAGTTGTTGCTGCACGCGTGGTCTCCGGTTCACGGGAGAGCGCAGTGTAGCAGCGGCTGCGGGGGGCTCCCAGCCTGCCGCTCAGCCCGATTGCTCCGGCGACCCTGCTGTGGCCCCGGCCGGCCACTTCGCCTGCACGATACGGAAGCGCCCGGCGACGAAGGCGAGGTCGGCGAGACAGGCGTTCCCCGCCGGGTTGAGGCCGGTGACGTGGTAGTCGGAATAGGCAGCCGCGAAATTGATCGGCATGCCGTGCAGGTTGCAGGCCACGGAGGCGCCGGCGTCGTGGTAGGCGTCGATGGCGCGCCCGATGAAGGCCTCGTCCGTGCTGTACACGTGCGCGGTGATCGCACCGCACTCACGGGCGTTGCGGGTGGCGTCGGCGAGCGCCTCCTCCGCCGAGCCGTGGCGGATGACGAAGGAAACGGGGCCGAAGACTTCCTGCCGGTACCAGTCCGCATCATCCGGCGTCGCGGCGATCACCAGCGGCGTCGCGGTGCGCGCGGCGGGAAACTCCGGGTGCGCGTAGGCGGCCGAGTCGCGCAGGATCCGGCCGGCGGCCGCCGCGCGCTCGCGGCAGGCATCCACGGTCTCCTGCACCGGGTCGTCGAACAACGTGCCGCAGAGCGTCGCCGCCCGCCGCGGCTCGGCGAGCCAGCCGTCCACGGCCTCGCAGAGCGCCTGTTCCACCGCCTCGACCGGCACGGTTTCCCCGCCCACGCGGACGCCGCCGGCCGGCAGGTGGATGTTCTGCACGCTGGTGCACATCTGCGCCGACGCCTGGCAGAGCGACTGGGCGATGGCCCGGGCAGTGGCGGCGAGGTCGTCGGTGGACTCGAGCACCACGGAGTTGCAGCCGGCGGTTTCCGTGAACACGAGCTTGCCGGGGCAGTTCTGCTCCAGCCAGCTGCCGAACGCCGGGCTGCCGGTGTAATCGACGATCGCGGTCTGCGGCTGCGCGAGCAGCGCCCGGGTCGCGGGCTCCGCGCGGGTGTCCGCGACCAGGGTCACGAGGTTCGGGTCGAAGCCCGCTTCGGCCAGCACGGCGCGACAGGCCGAGACCACCAGGGCCACCGGCAGCACCGCGCGCGGGTGCGGCTTGAGCACCACCGGGTTGCCGGTGGCGAGGGAGGCACACAGAGCCGGGTAGGCATTCCACAGCGGAAAGGTCGCGCAGCAGATCACCACCCCGACACCGCGCGGGCGCAGACGGTACGCCTTGGCCAGGTCCGCGACGCCATCGCGGCCGAACTGGCGCTGCCAGCGGCCCGTCCGCGGCACGTCGGCCATCGCCTTGTGCGCGTAGGCGAGCGCTTCGAGCCCCCGGTCCAGGGCATTGGCGCCGCTGCCGGCGAAGGCCATGACGTAGGACTGCCCGGACGTGTGCATGGTGGCGTGGGCGTTCTCGAACAGCTGCTCGCCACAGCGCGCCAGCATCTCCAGGCACAGGCCGACCCGGGTCTCCGGCTCTGCCGCCGCCCAGGGGCCGCGCGCCGCGTCGATGGCGTCGAAGAGCGCGGGCACATCGACCTTCGGGTAGCTGATACCCAGCGGTTCCCGCGTGTAGGGTGACACTTCTTCGCCGATGCGGCCGGTCTCCGCCGGCTGTTCCAGCGGGAACGGCTTGCCCAGCAGCGCCTCGAAGCGTGCCCTGCCCGCGGCCGGCAGCTCCTCGCCGTGAAGCTTGCTGCTCGGGTTCTCCGGCCAGCCGCTGAAGTGCCTGCGGTCCGCGCAGGCGGTGAGGGCCTCGTCGAACAGGGCCCGGTGGCGGGCGAGGTAGTCGGTCGTCATCGAGTGAGTCCTCCTGCGCGCTGTGCAGCGGCCGCTGCGGCGTTCTGTCCGGCTTCCGCCGGTTCCTGCTCCCCCGCGAAGGTCAGGGCGACCTCGTAGGCCTCCAGCGGCTCGCCGCACTGGTCGCAGCGCACGCGGCTGTGCAGGCGCTGGCCGCAGGGGTCGTGGCGCAGCAGCATCGGCGGGCCGAGGCCGTCCCGGTCACACCAGCGGTCGCCCCAGTGCAGCAGCGTCTGGAAAAAGGGAAACAGGTCCCAGCCTTTCCCCGTGAGCCGGTACTCGAAGCGCCGGGGCCGGCGCTGGTAGGCCTGCGCCGCAAGCACGCCCGCATCCTCGAGCAGGCGCAGACGGTCGGCGAGGGTATTCGTGGCCACCGGCAGCTCGCGGTGGAAATCGTCAAAGCGGGCGATGCCGTGAAAGGCGAGCGCGATCACGTTCGCGGTCCAGCGGTCGCCGACCAGGGTCACGAGGTGGCGGTAGACATTGCGGGCACCGGGCACGGCGCTCGCGGGCAGCGTGGAGCGCCGGCGGGTCTTCACCGGGCGCTCGTCGGTGGTCGCGCCGGGCCCGGGACTGTAGGCGACGGCGCGGCCGTCTACCGGAGCCCTGCAGGCATCGCAGGCCAGCAGCGGGGAGAACGCCTGGCCGCAGCGGCGGTGATGCAGCGTAAAGTCCTGCGCCGCGGGCACCGGGTGGTAACGGCGCTCCCAGGCCATGGCCATGAGCGCGGTGTCGTAGAGGTCGAGGGACTTGCGGGTGAGCCGGTAGCGACCGTCGCGGCGGCGCAGGCAGTCGATGCCCTGCAGCCATTTGAGCCGGTCCGAGAGCACGCCGCGGGAGGCGCCGGTCGCGGCCAGCAGGTCGCCGAAGGTGGAACCGCCCCAGAAGGCCTCCTGCAGGATCAGCAGGCTCCAGCGATCACCGATCTCGTCCAGCGCCCGGTTGATGGAGCTGGCGCGGGTAAGGAGTACGCTCACGGCTCAGGCGCGGTACAGGTCCTCGCCGCGCGCCCAGGTGGCGTGGAAGCCGTAGGGCACGCGCCGCGGCAGGTGCACCCGCGCTACCGGCCCCTGCTCGATGTCCCGGGCATCGAAGACCAGGCAGTCCGACTGCCAGCTGTTGGAATCGGTCACCAGGGTGATCACGTAGCCGTCATCCTCGGCCCGTTCGCGCCCGGCGCCGCGGCGCGGCGCGAACACCGCCTCGCTGCCGAAGACGCCGTCGCCGTAGGGGTACTGCCAGCGACAGCCGCTGTCGTTGTCGTATTTCACCAGTCCGGTGAAGCGCAGCGTGTGGCCGCCCTCGTGGGACAGGGGGATGCGCTGGTGATAGGCATAGCGGCTCTTCTCGCCGTGGAATAGCGGATTGGTCTTGTTGAACTCCGTGTTCAGGTCGTCGATGTCGCCCTCGCGCACTTCGCCGGTGCGCAGGTTGAAGCGCCAGCGATAGTTGTTCGCCTCGAGACGCATGTAGGCGAGCATGTGGGCCAGTTCCCCCTCACCGGGCTTTGCCTGCGGCATCGGGTTCACCGAGCGGCAGCCATCCATGATGACCCAGTCGCCCTCCTCCCAGCAGTTGCTAACGTGCAGGATGTAGCAGGGCTCGCACTCGAACCAGCGCACGTTGCCGCCGTCGCCGTAGCGCGGGACGATGCCGAAGCGCGTGGGGATGTCGCGGTGGAAGGTGAGCACGCGCAGGTGGTGCTTGCGCAGCACGTCCATATCGTGGAAGAACGGCAGGTCGTGAACGATCGCGTAGCGACGGGTGAAGCCGATATCGTGCGGCAGCCGCGGCCCGGGCAGGTCGATGGCCGTCTCGTGCACCAGCCGGCCCTGGCGATCGGCGATACCGTAGGTCATGTAGGGCGGCTCGTCGCCGTAATCGAAGAAGATCAGTTCCCCCGTGGCCCAGTCGACCTTGGAGTGGGCCGACATGCGCGCGTGCCGGCGGCCGGGCAGGACGAAGCCGCCCTCCGTTTCCAGCGTCTGGCCGTCGAGGCGGCAGGGATTGCCGGCGTTGTACCAGAGCGAGACGAGATCGCCGTGGTAGAAGACCAGGTCGGTGTTGGAGGTGTCCTTGATGCCGAAAGGCGAGACGCTGTAATCGAAGGGGCCCATGACGCCCGGCGACACGGAACTGCCCCGGGCCCGCTCCTCGGCCAGCGCATCGGTACCGACCCAGCGGTTGCGATAGCTCACGGCGCCGTCGAGGAAATAGACGCCGTGCACCATGCCGTCGCCGTCGAAGGGGTGATAGCGGTTTTTCGGCGGCAGCAGCGGGTTCGGCCCGTTGCGCAGGTAGGCGCCCTCGAGGTCGGCGGGGAGTTCACCGCTGACCCGCAGGCCCTCCGCCGAGAGCTCCTGCGTCACCGGTGCGTAAACCCCGTGCAGGTAGGGGTTGTCGAGGCCGTAGATCCACTCCGGCGCATCGTCGAAGTGGGTCACACCCCCGACGCAGTGGTTCACGGTGGGGTACTCGGGGTGCTGTGCGGGAAGGCCCATGGCGAACTCCTGCCTGGCTGGCTGACTAGCTGTTCGTCGTTACTCTGTACCGAGTATAGGGCGGCAGTTCTGTTATGCAAGTTGCCTATGTTCCGAATAAACGCTGCATTCCCTGCAGCGTTTGCGGGACACCTTGCGCTGCCCTAGACTGCAGGTCTAATTACAAAAGTGACTCTGTAAACAGGGGCCCCGACGACCGATGACAGACTGCCTTTCCCGCCTCCGCCTGCCCGTATTCCAGGCCCCGATGTTCCTGCAGTCCGGGCCCGCCATGGTCATCGCCAGCTGCCGCGCCGGCATCGTCGGCTGCTTTCCCTCGGTGAACGCCCGCTCCGAGGCCGACCTCGCGCAGTGGCTCGAGGAGATCACCGGCGCCGTCAGCCCGACCGATGACGCCCCCTGGGCCATCAACCTCATGATGCACCGCTCCAACAGCCGCCGCCACGCGGACCTCGAGCTGGCCGTGCGCTACCGGGCGCCGCTGGTCATCACCGCCCTCGGCAGCCCCCGGGAAGCCGTGGACGCGGTGCACGGCTATGGCGGCCGGGTCTTCGCCGACGTGATCGACCCGCGCTTTGCCGCCAAGGCGCTCGAGGCCGGCGTGGACGGGCTGGTGCTGGTCGCCGCCGGCGCCGGCGGCCACACCGGCCAGATCGCCGGCTTCGCCTTCGTGCAGGAGGTGCGGCGCTTCTGGGACGGGCCCATCGTCCTCGGCGGTGGTATCAGCACCGGCCGCGCCGTGCGCGCCGCCGAGGTGCTCGGCGCGGACTATGCTTACCTGGGGACCCGGTTCATCGCCAGCGAGGAAAGCATGGCAGACCCCGAGTACAAGGCGATGGTGGTCGCCGCCTCGAGCGGTGACATCGTCTGCTCCGACGCCCTGACCGGGGTGCGTGCCAACTGGCTGCGCCAGAGCCTCGTCCGCGCCGGCTACGACCCGGACGCGATGCCGAGCCCCGGGCAGATCGACGTCATTGCCGCAGCCGGCGACGCGAAGCGCTGGCGCGACGTCTGGTCCGCCGGCCAGGGCGTCGGTGCCATCGACGCCGTACAGCCGATCAGCGCCATCGTCGACGACCTCGCCCGGGACTACGAAACCGTGAAGGGGGCCGCCTGAGATGAAGACGAGCAGCGCGGCGCGCATCGCCGCCGAGCGCGGGGCCGGGTACTGGGGCGATGACACGCTGCACAGCCTCCTCGCGGGCCTCGCCGCGGAACACGGCGGGCGCGCGGCCGTGGTGGACCCGCCGAACAGCGACGCGCTCGGGGCCGGGCCGCCGCGGCGCCTGACCTTCGCCGACCTCGACCGGGAGAGCAACGCCCTCGCCCGGGCGCTCACGGCGCGCGGCCTTCGCCGGGGCGACGCCCTCCTCGTGCAGCTGCCCAATACGCACGCGCTGGTCCTGCTCTATGCCGCGGCGAGCAAGCTGGGCGCCATCCTGTCGCCGCTGGCCGTGCAGTACGGGCGGCACGAGATCGCCGGCTTCGCCGGAACCCTCGAGCCGCGGGCCTTCATCAGCCAGCGCGCGCTCGGCGAGCGCCCGCTGCTGGACGAGGGCGCAGCAGCGCTGACCGGCGTGCCCGCGTGGGCAGTCGACGAGCTGCTCGCCGAGGCTGCCGACTGCGAGGACGGACCCGCCGACTGGGGCGGGGATGCAGACGACATCCTCACCGTCTGCTGGACGTCCGGCACCACGGGCACACCGAAGGGGGTGCCGCGCTCGCACAACATGTGGCTGGTACAGGGCCGCACCACGCAGACGGCCGGCGGCTACCGCCCCGGCGAGGTGCTGCTGGCCCCCTTCCCCTTCGTCAACATGGCGGCCCTCGGCGGCTTTCTCTTTCCCATGGCGCTGCTCGGCTGCACCGTGGTCCTGCACCACCCGCTCGACCCGGCGCTCTACCTGGCGCAGCTGCAGGACGAGGGGGTCAATTTCACCATCGCCCCGCCGGCGCTGCTCAACCGGCTGGCGCAGCAGCCGGCGCTCTGGGAGCAGTTCGATTTCAGCGCCCTGCGCGCCATCGGCTCCGGCTCGGTGCCGCTGTCACCGGCCATGATCGAAACCTTCGAGGGCCGCTACGGCAAGCCGGTGCTGAACTTCTACGGCTCCAACGAGGGCATCGCCCTGTTCGCCACGCCGGACAGCGCCCCGGCGCCCGAACAGCGCGCAAAACTGTTTCCGCGGCTCGGGGTGGCCGGCATGCCCTTCGGCGGCTACGGGGCCGAGGTGCTCAGCACCCGCGTGGTCGACCCGACCACCGGCGCCGCCATCGACGCACCGGGCCAGCCCGGGGAGCTCTGCATCGCCGGCCCCGGCGTCTTCGACGGCTACCTGGGTCACGACAACCGCGGCCTGTTCAGCGACGACGGCTTCTTCCGCACCGGCGACCTGGTGGAGATCAGCGGTGACCCGCCCCATTACTACCGCATCGTCGGGCGCTGCAAGGACATCATCAACCGCGGGGGCATGAAGCTCTCGCCGAGCGAGCTCGACACGCTGCTCGAGGGCCACCCGGACCTCGCCGAGGCCGCCGTCTGCGCCTATGCCGACCCGGACCTCGGCGAGCGGGTGTGCGCCTGCCTCGTGCTCGCCGAGGGGGCCGGCGCGCCCTCCGTGGAGGCCCTCGGCGGCTGGCTCGAGGAACGGGGCCTGGCGCGCTTCAAGCGCCCGGAGCGCATCGAGCTCTTCGACACCCTGCCGCGCAACCCGCTCGGCAAGGTCGTCCGCAATGAACTGGCGGCTGCGGTAGCAGCCCGGGGAGGACCCGCGTGAACCACGTCTACATCCTGGGCGGTGCCCAGAGCGACTTCGCCCGCAACTGGGCCCGCGAGGGCCTGGACCTGTACGCCCTGTTCCGCGAGACGCTGGAGGCCGGCGTGGCCGATGCGGGCATCGAGCCGGCGCAGATCGAGGTCGGCCACGTCGGCAACTTCGTCGGCGACCTGTTTGCCCGCCAGGGGCTGATCGGCGGCTTCTTCGCCCACGTCTACCCGGAACTCGCAGGCATTCCCACGTCCCGTCACGAGGCCGCCTGCGCGTCCGGCTCCATGGCCGTGCTCGCCGCCATGCGCGACATCGAGGCCGGGCACTACAGCGTGGCCTGCGTGCTCGGCCTCGAGCTGATGCGCAACGTCGACGGGCGCACGGGCGCGGAGTACCTCGGGGCGGCGGCCTGGCAGGGCCAGGAGGCGCAGGACGCGGAGTTCCCCTGGCCGCACCTGTTCGACCGCATCACCGCGGAGTACGAACAGCGCTACGGCGTCCGCGAGGAGCACCTGGCGCGCATTGCCGAGATCAACTTCGGCAACGCCCGCGACAACCCGAACGCGCAGACCCGCAACTGGACCTTTGCCGAGGGCTGCTTTGGCGCCGACGACCAGCTCAACCCGGTCGTCGACGGGCGCATCCGCAAGCTCGACTGCGGCCAGATCACCGACGGGGCCGCCTGCGTGGTGCTCGCCAGCGAGAACGTCGCCCGCGCCCACGCCCAGCGCCAGGGCCTGGCGCTCGCGGACCTGCCCCGCATCAAGGGCTGGGGCCACCGCAGCGCACCGCTGCTGCTGGAGCGCAAGCTCGCGCTCAGCGCCGGCCAGCCGCTCATATTCCCGCACGCGGCGAAGACCCTCGAGGACGCGCTGCACCGGGCCGGCTACGCCGAGGTAACCGACGTCGACGGCCTCGAGACCCACGACTGCTTCACCATCACCGAGTACCTCGCCCTCGACCACAGCGGCCTGACCCCGCCCGGGCAGGGCTGGCAGGCCGTGGAGGACGGACGGATCGCCCGCGACGGCAGTTTTCCGGTCAACGCCAGCGGCGGGTTGATCGGCCTCGGCCACCCGGTGGGCGCCACCGGCGTGCGCATGGTGCTCGACGGGGCGCGACAGGTCAGCGGCCGCGCCGGCGCCTGCCAGATCCGCGGGGCCGAAAACCTGCTCACCTTCAACGTGGGCGGCTCCACCACCACCTGCGCCAGCTTCGTGGTCGGGGTGGGCGAATGAGCGACGCCTGCCTCTACCAGTGGGTGCGCAGCCCGCGCACCCGGGCGAAGGACACGGGCGGCCTGCACGGGCTGACCCCGCAGGCGCTCCTCGGCCAGCTCTACGGCGCCCTCGCGACCCGGGCGAAGCTCGACCCGGCGCTGGTCGACGACGTCATCCTCGGCTGCGTCACCCAGCACGGTGAGCAGGCCGGCAATATCGCCCGCTCGTCGCTGCTGCACGCCGGCTGGCCCGACCACGTGCCCGGGCTCACGGTGAACCGCTACTGCTCTTCCGGCATCGACGCGCTGGGCCTCGCGGCGCTGAAGGTCCGCGGCGGCGAGGCGGGCGCGGTGCTCGCCGGCGGGGTCGAGATGATGTCGCGGGTGCCGATGCTCGCCGACAAGGCACGTGTCTTCCTGGACCCGGGCTTCGCGGCCGAGTGTCGCATGCTGATGATGGGCAGCGGCGCCGACCTGATCGCCACGCTCAACGGCGTAAGCCGCGAAGCCGCCGACGCGGTCGCGCTGGCCAGCCAGCAGCGCGCGGCGCGGGCGCGGGAGGCGGGCTACTTCGCCCCTTCCATCGCGCCGATCGAGACCGCGGTCGGCACCGCCAGCGTGGACGAATGCATCCGCGAGAACCTGAGCGCCGAGGACCTCGCCGCCCTACCCCCGGCCTTTGCCGAGGCCGGCGCCGCCGGGGTCGACCGCTACCAGCTCGCTGCCAACCCGCAGCTCCAAGCGATCGCGCACATCCATACGGCGGGCAACTCACCCGCAATGGCCGACGGGGCGGCCCTGCTGCTGGTGGGCGACGCCGCCCTCGGTGAGCGCCTCGGCCTCGCACCGCGCGCCCGCATCAGCGCTGCCTGCACCGTGGCGGCAGACCCGCTGCAGGTACTGACCGGTTGCCTGGCAGCGACCGAGACCCTGCTGGCGCGCACGGGCCTCACCGTCGACGATGTCGACCTGTTCGAGGTCCACGAGGCCTTCGCGGCCGTTTCCGTGGTCGCCCGGGAGCGGCTCGGCATTCCCGACGACAGGCTCAACGTCAACGGCGGCGTGATCGCACTGGGCCACCCCATGGGTGCGACCGGCGCGATCATGGCCATCACCCTCCTCGACGAACTCGAACGGCGGGGACTGGCGCGCGGCCTGGTCGCCGCCGCCGGCGCCGCGGGCAGCGGCAGTGCCCTGCTGATCGAGCGGGTAGCGGACGGCCGGGCAGCCGGGTGAATCGTCCGAAACCCGGCCGTAATTACTTTGTAATGAAAGTATTGTAAGCCCCGCCGCTCTGCGGTCTCGACCTAAAAAAATGTTCTAAATCGGCAACTTACTTGCATTTTGCCCTGACTCCTGTATCATTCAGGGCAAATTTGATTTGGGACTAAACCATTACACCCGAAAATATCGATGGGCCCCGGAAGACCGCAAGCCTCCGGGTCCCGACAGTCGACGATGGCGCAGCTGTTCACCGCCTGATCAGCGAGTGCCCCCCGCTCGACGAGAACTCCCTTTACTGCAACCTGCTTCAGTGCGACCACTTCGCGGCGACCACCGTCGTCGCGGAACAGGATGGCGACGTGGTGGGATGTATCTCGGGGTATCTCGTACCGGCGCGGCCGGACACGCTGTTCATCTGGCAGGTCGCCGTCGGCGCCGCCGCCCGGGGCCAGGGTCTCGCCCTGCGCATGCTCCAGCACCTGCTCGAGCGCCCCGCCTGCCGCGCCGTGCGCTTCATGGAGACGAGCATCACGCCCGACAACGGCGCCTCCTGGGGGCTTTTCCGCAAGCTGGCGGAGTCCCAGGGCGCACCGCTGGCCGACAGCGACTGGTTCGACCGGGACCGGCATTTCGGCGGCGCCCACGACAGCGAACAGCTGGTCCGGATCGGCCCCTTCGCGGCCGCCGAAGAGCGAGCATCCACCCTTAACGAACGCAACGAAGAGAGGAACACGGCATGAACATCTTCAAGGAAACTGAATCGGAAGTTCAGAGTTATGCACGCTCCTTCCCGCGCGTCTTCCACCGCGCCCAGGGCGAATACATCTATGACGAGGACGGCAACGCCTACCTCGATTTCCTCGCCGGCGCCGGTGCCCTGAACTACGGCCACAACAACGCCGTGCTCAAGGAGAAGCTCCTCGCCTACATCGCCGAAGACGGCATCACCCACGGCCTCGACATGCACAGCCGTGCCAAGGCGGACTTCCTGGAAACGCTGCGCGACAAGATCCTGAAGCCCCGCGGCCTCGACTACCGCGTGCAGTTCACGGGCCCGACCGGCACCAACGCCGTGGAAGCGGCGATGAAGCTCGCGCGCAAGGTCAAGGGCCGGGAGACGATCATCTCCTTCACCAACGGCTTCCACGGCGTCAGCCTGGGCGCCCTGACGGCGACCGGCAACGCACACCACCGCGGCGGCGCGGGTACGCAGCTCGCCGGCATTGCCCGGGTACCCTACGACGGCTACCTCGGCAAGGGCGTGGATACCACCGCCTACCTCGACAAGCTGCTGTCTGACGGCAGCTCCGGCATCGATCACCCGGCGGCCGTGCTCGTGGAGCCGGTCCAGGGTGAGGGTGGCGTGAACGCCGCCTCCGCCCAGTGGCTGCGCAACCTCGAGAAGGTCTGCCGCAAGCACGACATGCTGCTGATCGTGGACGACATCCAGGCGGGCTGCGGCCGCACCGGCACCTACTTCAGCTTCGAAGGCGCCGGCATCAAGCCGGACATCGTCACCCTGTCGAAGTCCATCAGCGGCTACGGCCTGCCCATGGCGGTGGTACTGCTGCACCCGGAGCTGGATGCCTGGAAGCCCGGTGAGCACAACGGCACCTTCCGCGGCAACAACATGGCGTTCCTGACGGCGAAGGCGACCATCGACGAGTTCTGGTCCGACAACGCCTTCAGCGACAGCGTCAAGCGCAAGGGAGCCTACGTGGCCAAGCGCCTGCAGCGCATGGCGGACGAGTACGGCGAGGGTCACTTCTCCGTGCGCGGCCGTGGCATGTTCCAGGGCCTCAACTGCGTCTGTGGCGAGCTCGCCGGCAAGATCGCCGCGCGCTGCTTCGAACAGCGCATGATCATCGAGACCTGTGGCGCGGAGGACGAGGTCATCAAGATCTTCTGCCCGCTGACCATCTCGGACGCGAACCTCACCAAGGGCCTCGACATCCTCGAGAAGGCCGTAGCCGAGGTCTGCGCCGAGACCGATGAAATGCCCGAAGCCACGGAAGTGTTCGAGCTGCGCCGCGCCTCCTGAGGCCGGCCCGGTCAGCGAACCCGTGAGCACCCGAAAAGCAATAGGAGTCTAGGAATGATTGTCAGGACCCTGGCGGAGGCGCAGGCCTCCGGCCGGCGCATCGTGTCGCCGGACAACAACTGGGAAAGCACGCGCATGTTGCTCAAGAACGACAACATGGGCTTTTCCTTCCACATCACCACGATCTACGCCGGTGCCGACTTCCGCATGCATTACAAGAACCACCTGGAGTCGGTGTACTGCGTGAGCGGTGAAGGCGAGGTGGAGACGCTGGCCGACGGCAAAAAGTACCCGATCGCCCCCGGCACCCTCTACATCCTCGACAAGCACGATGAGCATGTCCTGCGGGCCTTCAGCGAGATGACCATGGCCTGCGTGTTCAACCCGCCCCTGTCGGGCAAGGAAGTGCACAACGCGGAAGGCGCGTACGAGCTGGACGCGGAGGAGATCGACGCGTGAATACCCACACGGTAGAAAAGATCGGCGGGACGTCGATGCTCGACTACCGCGCAGTTCGCGACAACATCTTTCTGCACGGCGGCGACAGCGACAATCTCTACGGCCGCGTGTTCGTGGTGTCGGCCTACGGCGGCATCACGAACCGCCTGCTCGAGCACAAGAAGAGCGGGCGCCCCGGCGTCTACGCGCTGTTCTCCGGCAGCCAGCAGGACTCGTCCTGGCGCGAGGAGTTCGAGACGTTGCGCGAGGAGATGCACACCCTGAACGCCGAGCTGTTCGAGGACCCCGCCGAGACGAAGCGCGCCAACGGCTTTATCGACGAGCGGCTCTACTCCGCGGAAGCCTGCCTGCAGAACCTGGCCAAGCTCTGTGACCACGGCCACTTCAGCCTCGAGGCACACCTCGACACGGTGCGCGAGATGCTCGCCAGCCTCGGCGAGGCGCACAGCGCCTGGAACACCGCGCAGCTGCTGCAGCGCGACGGCGTCAACGCAGTCTTCGTGGATCTCACGGCCTGGCGCAGCGAGGAGCACCTGCCGTTGGACGACCGCATCCGCGAGGCCATGGCGGAGATCGACGTGAGCACGACCATGCCCATCGTCACCGGCTACGCGCACAGCGACGACGGCCTGATGGCGAGTTTCGACCGCGGCTACAGCGAAATGACCTTCAGCCGCCTGGCCGTCATCACCGGCGCCAGCGAAGCCATCGTGCACAAGGAGTTCCACCTGTCCAGCGCCGATCCGAAGGTCGTCGGCGAGGACAAGGTCGTCCCCATCGGCCGCACCAATTACGACGTGGCCGACCAGCTGGCCAATCTCGGCATGGAGGCCATTCATCCGAAGGCGGCCAAGGGGCTGCGCCAGAGCGGCATTCCCCTGCGCGTGAAGAACACCTTCGAACCGGAACACACGGGAACGCTGATCACCTCCGAGTACGTGAGCAGCAAGCCCTGCGTGGAAATCATCGCCGGCCGCCGCGGCGTATACGCCCTCGAGGTTTTCGACCAGGAGATGGCCGGCCAGGTGGGCCGCCACGACCAGGAGATTCTCGCGATCATCCGCCGCTACAAGGCGGGCATCGTGTCGAAGGACATCAACGCGAACACGATCACGCACTATCTCAACTGCAACCTGAAGACGGTGAAGCGCATCCGTCGCGAGATCGAGGCGCTGTTCCCGAGCGCCGAGCTGGATCAGCAGCGGGTCGCGATCGTATCGGCGATCGGCAGTGACATGCAGATCCCGGGGATCCTGGCGCGCACGGTGACGGCGCTCGCCGACGACTCGGTCTCCGTGCTGGCCATGCACCAGTCCCGCCGCCAGGTGGACATGCAGTTCGTGGTCAACGAGAACGACTACGAGCGCGCTGTCGTAGCCCTGCACCGCAAGCTGGTGGAGCCGATCGACCACGGCCGCGCCATCTCCCTTGCCTCCTGACCGCCGCCTGACGGCCGCCTGAGGAGCGCGCACCCATGGTCGCGTCCTTCGTCCTCTGCCTCCTCGGATTCACCCTCATCGGCATCTCGTCGGCGCGGGCGAGCCGGGGCACCCGGCACGACTACTACCTGGCCGACGGCAACGTGCCGCCCTGGCTGGTAGGGCTGTCCGCGGTCGCCACCAACAATTCCGGCTACATGTTCATCGGGGTCATCGGCTACACCTACGCCACCGGTTTCCCCGCCATCTGGCTCATGCTCGGCTGGCTCCTCGGCGACTACCTGGGCTCCACGTTCATTCACGCCAGGCTCCGCGCCGCGACGCAGGGCTGTGACGAGGTGTCCTACGCGGGCGTGCTGGCGCGCTGGCACGGCGAGCGCAACACCGCACTGCAGCGCACCATCGGCGCCATCTCCCTGCTCTTCCTGATCAGCTACGCCGGCGCGCAGCTGCTCGCCGGCAGCAAGGCCCTGCACGTGCTGTTCGAGTGGCCGCTCTGGGCCGGGGCCGTGCTCGGGTCGGTGCTCGTCGTCGCCTACTGCTTCGCCGGCGGCATCCGCGCCTCCATCTGGACCGACGCCGCCCAGTCGATGGTCATGATCGTGGCCATGACCCTGCTTCTGGTCGTCGCGGTGATCGAGCTGGGCGGCTTCGGCGCCGCCTGGGCCGAATGGAAGGCCATCCCCGAGTTCACGCGCTGGACGCCCCAGGCGCCCGAATTCCTCGGCTGGACCGGCGGGCCGCTGTTCGTGCTCGGCTGGATGGCGGCGGGGCTTTCGGTCATCGGGCAGCCGCACGTCATGGTGCGCTTCATGACCCTCTCGGAGGGGCCCACGGGCATGCGCCGGGCGCGCACCTGGTACTACCTCTGGTTCACCGCCTTCTACTTCGCCGCCACGGCCGTGGGCCTGCTGTCCCGCCTGTACCTGGCGGACAGCGGCGACTTCGACGCCGAGCTCGCCCTGCCGACCATGGCGCTGGAACTGCTGCCCGGGGTGCTCGTAGGGGTCATCCTCGCGGGCATCTTCGCCGCCACCATGTCGACCGCGGATTCGCTGATCCTGTCCTGCTCGGCCGCCCTCACCCACGACCTGTTGCCGCACCGCATCGAGCGGCCGCTGCTGATCAAGGCGTCAACCGTGTTCATGACCGCGGGCGCGCTCGTGCTCGCCCTGTCCGGCAGCGACAGCGTGTTCGCGCTCGTCATCCTGTCCTGGTCGGCGCTCGCCAGTGCCTTCGCGCCGCTGCTCATTGCCCTCGCCCTCGGCGCCCGCCCCTCGCAGGCGCGCGCGCTCACCGCCCTCGCAGTCGGCCTCGGGGTCTCGCTCCTCTGGCGACAGCTCGGGTGGGAATCGGTGGTCTACGAAGGCCTGCCGGGCATCGCCGCCGGCCTGCTGGTGCACGCGGTACCCGCGGCCGGGCGCAAGGCGTTGCGCGCAGCGCAGTCGTCGGCCTGAAGCGTTCAGGCCGGGGCGTCTTCTCCGGCTGCCATCGGCAGTAACAGGTCCTCCAGGAAAAAGGCCGACAGCGCGGCCCGCCCGGTGACGCCCGCCTTGCGGTAGACCGCCCTCGCCTGCTCCCGCGCCGTGCGCTCGCTGGTGGACCGCACCGCCGCGATTTCCTTGTGCCCCAGTCCCTTGAGGAGCAGCAGGGCGACCTCCTGCTCCGCAGCGGTCAGTTCCCAGCGCTGGAACTGTTCCTCGATCGCCGCGCCGAGCCCGCGCAGCACCTGCTGGTTCTCGCTGCGCCAGCGGGTGGCCTCGGCCTGCGCCGCTGAAAGATCCGATTGCAAAGTGGATACCGCCGCTCGCGCGGCCTGCAGGCGACGCCAGAGCAGGATCGCGCCGCTCAACGCCAGGATCAGGACGAAGCCCTCCGCGAGGAGGTGGGCCATGCCGCTGCCCTCGCCGTAGTCCGCGACCAGGTCCGAGGCAACGAGGCCTGCGATGACCACGAACAATACCAGGGACGCGATCGACAGCCGTCCTTCCTGTGCGTCATCCGACTTAAAGCTCGACAAATCAACCACCTGCGACCGCCTGCGTCATGCGGCGCATTGTAGCACCGGCCGCGTGGTACGACGATGAAAGGCAAGCGAAAGGTACGCAGGAGCGATGCCATGAACGATGCAACGACGAATTCCCCGAACCACGAAACGCCGGAAACGCCGCCCATGGAGCCCGGCCGGGAGATCAAGGTCTGGGACCTGCTGGTGCGCCTCGGACACTGGACGCTGGTGATCGCGTTCACCATCGCCTGGTTGACCGGCGAGGAGGAAAGCGCACTGCACATCTGGTCGGGTTACATCATTGCCGGTGTGGTAGCGCTGCGCCTCTGCTGGGGTGTCGTGGGCACACGGCACGCCCGCTTCAGCGATTTCGTGCGCGGCCCGCGGGCGGTGTTCGCTTACCTGCGCGGCCTTGCCGCGGGGACCGCCCCGCGCTACCTCGGCCACAACCCGGCCGGCGGTGCGATGACGGTCCTGCTGCTGGTTGCGCTCGCCGTTACCACGGTCAGCGGCATGATGGTTTACGCGATCGAGGAGAACGCAGGGCCCCTGGCCGGTTTCGTCGCCTCGACGGACGCGCCGTCGCCCGCCCTCGGCCTCGTACCCATGGCCCTGGCCGATGACGATGAAGAGGAGAACGGCCACCGGGTGCATGAGGAGGAAGGCGAGGAACTCTGGGAAGAGATCCACGAGGTCGCGGCCAACCTGTGCCTGGCCCTCATCATCCTGCACATCCTGGGGGTCATCGCCTCGAGTCTCGCCCACCACGAGAACCTGCCGCGGGCGATGGTGACGGGCAGGAAGCGCGCGGAGAACTGAGAACAGGCTGGTGCCCGGAGCCGGGCTCGATGGTCCGGCATCCCGGCCGGCACGCGTGCCGGTTCGACCGCCGAATTTTCAGGCTGGTGCCCGGAGCCGGGATCGATGGTCCGGCATCCCGGACGGCACGCGTGCCGGTTCGACCGCCGAATTTTCAGGCTGGTGCCCGGAGCCGGGATCGAACCGGCACGGCCTTTCGGCCTGGAGATTTTAAGTCTCCTGTGTCTACCAATTCCACCATCCGGGCGCGCGCCGCAGCATAGCACAGGCCGCGCCCGCGGCGCCTTGCGGGACGGGCCGCCGTGCTAGACTGCCGCCGTAGCAACGGCACCGGGATCCCATGGCGGTCGCACGCGCGTTTCTTATCGCCCTCCTCGTCCTCGTCGGCGTTGCCCTGGCCGGCGGGGCCGCTGTTTTCCTGTCCGACCGGGCGCTGTTTGCCACCGCCGGTTACCTCGTCCGCACCTTCACACCCTACCGCCTCGAGCTGGAGGCGCCGGTGCTGGACCGGCGTGCCGGCAGCCTCACGGTAGCGGGCGCACGCTTGTTCCAGCAGGGGCACGACGGTCCGCCGCTGCTGGCGGTGCAGGCGCTCGAGCTGGGCCGGCTGCCGGCTCTTCTCCGCCGCGGCGATGTACGCGAGACCACCGTCTCGGCCGCCAGCGTTCAGGCCTACGTGGACTCCACGGACAGCACCGAGGACCCGGACCCGGCGGACTGGCTGCGGCAGACCCGCTGGCTGCCGAAGACGCTGGACGTCGGCGTGCTGCACGTGATCACCCGCAGCGAAGACGTGCGTATCGTGCCCCTGCGCAACAATCACGGGCACTGGGACGAAGCCGGGACCTTTTCGCTGACCAGTACGGCCACGCTGCCCCGGAAAACACTGCAGCTCGCCTGTACCCTGGAGGAGCCGGCACCGGACTCGCTCGATCTCTCGGCGACCATCACCACGCCCGCCGACGAGAGCCAGGTGAACCTGCGTGGCTCCCTCGCCGCGCGCGGCGGCGACCTCAGCTACCGCTTCTCGCTCGACGGCGACTACCGTCGCGTCGAGACCCTGCTGCAAACCCTGGATGACCAGGCCTACGGCTTCGCAGGGAGGCTGCGGCTGCAGGGGGCACTCACCGGCAACCTCGAATCGGCGGACCTGGCCGTGAGCGAACTCGCCCTCGACAACCACCCCGACTACGACTTCAGCGCCACCGGCAACCTGCGCTGGCGCCGCGGTGAGCCGGTCACCGCTGCCCTGTCGGCCCGCGGCACCATGGACGACCTCGGCCCCTTCGCCGCGCTCCTCGGTACCGACCTCTCGGCGCTCGGCACGGTGGACGCAGCGCTGGAACTCGACGGCACCCTGCGCCGCCCCCGGGTCCGTCACTTCGAGTTCACCAGCCGCAGCGATAGCGGACTGGCGCTGACGATCCTGCCGACCGACGACGCCCTGTTCCTCGACGAGCAACTGCCCACGGATATCGCCCTCAGGCTGCGCGCCACCGGGCCGTCGGCCGCTTCGCTGAACCCCTGGGTGCAGGACCTCCCGGTCGAGACCGGGCCCTGGACCGTCACGGGCACGGTCCGGCGCCGGGGCGATGCGCTGACCGTTGACGGATTGACGCTCAACGTGGAAGACGTGCTGGGCGGGCGCGTCAGCGCCGGCGGCGCGATCGACAGCATTGCCAGCGCCGGCGACGACGGGCTGCGCTTTGCCGGACTCGACCTCGCGCTGGACGCCAGCGGCCTGTCCCTCGCCGCGCTGGCCGCCACTGCCGGGGCACCGCTACCGGCGCCCGTGGACGGCGACCTCTCCCTCACCGCGACCCTGGCGGGCGACGACCATGCGCTGGCGGCACGCGCGATCGACGCCAGGGCCGACGTGGCCGGGGGTTCCACCCGGGTGGAGGGAACCGTGGAGCAGCTTATGGCGCTCGAGGGCGTGGACCTGGCGATCACGACTCGCGGACTGGACCTGTCGACGTTGACCGACAGCCTGCTGCCCGAGTCACTGGACAGGCTCCTGGCCGGAGGGCGGGTCAGCGGTCGCTATCACCTTCGCCACGACAGCGACGACTGGCGCCTCGAGAACCTGGACCTCGCCCTGGCCGGTGCGGAGCGCATCGACCTCGCCGTGACCGGCACCGTCGAGCAGCTGGCCCGGGCTCCACGCGCCCAGCTCGAGGCCCGCTACCAGATCAAGCGCCCGCCCGACGACACGGGCATCGGCCTGCCGCCCGGGGACGGCACCGCCGTACTGGATCTCAGCGCCGAGCGTCAGCTCGTGGGCCTGCATGCGTTTCTCGGCGAAACGGACCTGACCAGCATCGTCGAGATCAAGCGCGACACTGCCGGCATCACGGGACTGCGGGCGGAGGTGAACGCGCCGCGGCTGCACCTGCCGGACCTGGCCCGCATGCAGGCGCAGCAGCAGCTCGCTGCCGACGCCGGCGGCCGGAATGGCGCGGGGGCCCGGGCAAAGGACGACCGGCCCTTCGCCCGCGTCCCCACCTACCCCGTCGAGCTGCGTCTCGACATCGGCGACATTACCGGCAGCAACACGCGGTTCAGGAATTTCGTTGTCGGGCTTCGCGGGGCGGACCGCCGCTTCACGCTCGGCCGCTTCGACGTGGAATACGCGGGCGGCGCCGTGCAGCTGCGCGGCGTCGCCGATTTCAGCGGCGACGAGGCGGCTATCAGCGTCGCCGGTGAAGCGCTCAGCCTGCCGATCACCGAGTTGGCCGAAGACCTCGGCTACGGTGGCGAGATCGAGGGAATCATGAGCCTGCGCGGCGGGCTTACCACCCAGGCCGCCTCCCTCGACGCCCTCGTGCCCAACGTGGATGGCAGCATCGCCGGGGCCGTCGCCGACGGCTACATCGAGGGCGCCGCCTTCGACCTGCTGATGACGGACCTCGTCTCCTGGCTGTTGCTCGGGGGCATCCTGCAGGAAAACACCAACTTCGAATGCGGCATGGCGAAGTTTCTCATCGAGGACGGCGTTGCCCGCAGCGAGGGCATCTACCTGGCGACAAAACACATGATCGCCGAGGGGAAGATCACGCTGGACTTCCCGCAAAAATCGCTCGACGTGCGCATCGATCCCCGGGCACGGTCCCGCGCGGTACAGATTCCCTCCTCGGTGCGTATCAAGGGACCGATGAACAACCCGGCAATCATTCCTTCACCGATCGCCGCAACGCTCGATGCCTCCGCCAAGCTCCTCTTCCTGGTTCCCGAGCTCGGCATGAAACTCCTGGGCATCAAGCCCGGCAAAGGTAGTCGCGGAAACCCCTGCGCGCCGATCTTTGCAGCCGAGGATGGCAGCGCCCGCTAGCGTGCTACACTCGCGCCGGTCGCAATAAGTACAGGAAAATCCATGGCCTCCGCGCGCGGCGAGTTCAGTTCACGCTTCGGATTCATCATGGCCGCCGCGGGCAGTGCCGTCGGCCTCGGCAACATCTGGGGCTTTCCGACCCAGGCCGCGAGCAACGGCGGCGCGGCCTTCCTGGTCGTCTACCTGCTGCTGGCCTTCACCCTCGCCTACCCGGCCCTCATGGCGGAAATCATCATCGGCCGCCACGCCCACGCCAATGCCGTGAATGCCCTGCAGCGTATTGCCGGCGGGCCCGTGACGCGGCGCCTCGGCGCGACCACCGGGCTGGTCGGCCTGGTCGTGGCGAGCTTCATCCTGAGCTTCTACGCCATCGTCGCGGGCTGGATGATCGCCCACTGCCTCGGCTCCCTGGCGGCCCTCGTCGGTGCGGACGGGGTCGCCAGCTGGCTGACGTCCTTCTCCCTCGGCCGTAACGCGAGCTTCGTGGTCGTCTTCATGCTGCTCACCATCGGCATCATCGCCGAGGGTGTCCACGATGGCATCGAGCGCTGGTCCAGCCGGCTCATGCCCATCCTCCTGGTGACCCTCGTCTGCCTCGTGCTGTACGTGCTCACCCTCGACGGCGCCATGGAAGGGCTGAAGGTCTACCTCCTCCCCGACTTCTCCGCAGCCCTGTCACCGCAGCTGATCATCAACGCCCTCGGCTCGGCGTTTTTTTCCCTGTCGCTCGGCGTCGGCACGATGCTGATCTACGGCTCCTATATCAACGACGGGGAGAACCTGCCCGTCGTCGGCGGCCTGGTGACCGGCGTGGACATCGGTATCGCCGTGCTCGCCGGCTTCCTGGTGCTGCCCGCCATGTACGTGGCCCTGCACAACGGCGTGGAGATCTTCGACGCAGCCGGCGGCCTCATCTCCGAGGACACGCTGATCTTCACGGTACTGCCCGAGCTGTTCACCAGCATGGGCGTCGCCGGCGCCTTCGTGTCGCTGCTGTTCTTCTTCCTCATGAGCATCGCCGCGCTCACCTCGTCCATCTCCATGCTGGAGGTCCCGGTGGCGTATACCATCGAGGAACGGGGGACCAGCCGGCGCAGCGCGGTATTGATCATCGGGGGTATCATCACCGTCATCAGCCTGCTGATCCTGCTCAACTTCGAGACGCTCTTCGGCCTCGTGGTCACGGCGACCACGCGCTACAGCCAGCCGCTGCTGGGCTTTTTCTTCTGCATCTACGCCGGGTGGATCTGGCGCCGGGACCAGCTGCTCGCGGAGCTGCGCAAAGGGTCCCCGGAGATTGCCGGCACCCTGTTCTGGCGCATCTGGCCCTGGCACGTGCGCCTGGTGTGCCCGTTGATCATTTTCGGCATCTTCGCGCAGAACCTGTTCGGCTGAACCGCCGTGGCCCGCTTTCTCGTCGTCTTCCTGGTGCTGCTCGCGGTCCTGTTTACGGTAGAGCTGCTCGAGCCGGTGCAGCAGCACGTGGTGCAGCCGTTCACCGCCGCGCTGGCTGACATCAGCGCCGCCCTCATCATGCCCTTCGATGACCAGGTCACCGCCAGCGGCCGGGTGATCCGGCACACGGGCAATTACTTTGCGGTGTCCATCGAGGCGGGCTGCAACGGGGTGGAGGCGGCCATCGTGCTGATCGCAGCGGTCATCGCCTTCCCGGCCCGCTGGGGGCAGCGGCTCGCCGCCATCGCCATCGGCTTCCTTGCCATCCAGGCCATGAACATCCTGCGCATCATCAGCCTCTTCTACCTCGGCATGTGGAACATGACCGTGTTCAGCTGGACCCACCTTTACCTTTGGCCGGTGCTGATCATGCTGGACGTGCTGGTGGTATTCCTGTTCTACCTGCGCGTGGTGAACCGCGAGGCGATGCCGGCGTGAGCCCCCTCGGCTTCTTCGGTCGGGTGCTCCTGCTGCTGGTGCCAGCCTTTGCCGCCTGGTACCTGCTGGGCGCACTGCTCGCGGCGCCGGCGGTTTGGCTCGTGTCGGAGATCCTCCCGGCCTGGCTGCCGGAACTGGTGGCCACGGTCTACCTCGACGGCGCGACCATGACCGTGGTGTCGAGCCTCGGCGAGGCCGGCGGCAGCTTCCTGCCGGCCGAGCAGGCCGGCGGCGCGCTCGGCTTCCGCATCGATTCGCGCGTCCTCAGCTACTCCATGCCCTTCTTCGCGGCGCTGCACTTCGCCACGCCGCTGCCCGGGCGCTGGGAGCGCTTCGCCCGGGGGCTCTTCGTGCTCTGGCTGCTGCTCGTGCCCGGGCTTATCAGCACCGCAATGAAAGACTTGATGCTGACGCTGGGCGACGTCTTCCTCGCCGCGCCGGGCACGCCGCCGGCCGACGCCGTGGCGCTGGCCTACCAGTTCAACACGCTGATGGTGCCGCCGCTCGCGCCGATACTGCTCTGGGGCTGGGCGGCCCGACGCTCGCCCGCCATTCAGGCGCTGTTCCCGGCGCTCTTCCCCGCCGCGCCGGCAGCGGGCGCCGTGGACGGGGGCGACGCCAACGCGCCCGGCACGTCGCCGAAACGCTCGCCGCTGGAGCGGTAACGCCAGGGGCGGCCGTCGCAGGTCGCGTAGTTCGCGCAGTCCGCCGTGCAGCCGCGGCACGGCAGCTGGTGGCCGGGCTCAGGCGGCATCCTCGACCCCCCGCGCGCGCTCCTCGCGCAGCAGCGCCTGGAAGTCCTCGCCGCGCTCCTCGAGCACCGCGTGCAGCGCCTTCTCCATGAGGTGCCGGGCCTGGCCGGTGTAGGCGTAGATGCAGGCGTGAACCGCGGCGTCGTGCCAGTTGTCCACGGAGCAGGCCGCCGAGTACTCCTCGAAATGAACGAGCGCGCGGATGAGGTCCGTGATGTGTCGCGGGCACTCGCAGTCCAGCCGGCTGCGCAGGCGGCGGGCCGCCGAGAGCTCGAGCTCGCTGAACTCCCGCGGCCGCGAGGCGACCAGCTCGCCGAGGTCCGACTCGCCGAGGCGAACGGCCTTCTCGGCGCTGCTGCGGGAGATCTCGAAGGCGAGGTAGGCCGGGTCCGGCGGCAGCGTGGTAACGACGAGGCCGCGGCTCTCCAGCTCCTCCAGCCAGCGCTCATTGCCGAACTGGTAGCAGACGATGGTGCGTCCGGGCTGCAGCTGGTCGACTACCGCCTGCAGCCGCGCCACGCTGGCATTGGCGAGGTTCGGACACTCCACGACCAGCGTGTCGAGACTGCCGAGCTCCGACAGCAGGGCGTCACCGAGCTCCGCGAGGCCGAGGCGGGCCAGGCGGGCATCGACCCCGGTGATGCAGCCCTGGTGCCCGTCGAGCCACTCGCACAGCTGCTTGCCGACGAAGGCCACGCGGGGCTTGCGATCGGCGAGCAGTTCGCGGCTGTTGCGGCCGCGCTGGCGCAGGAGCATTTCCAGGGTCTTGCGCTCCGAGGCGGCAATTTCGCCGATCCGGGCGCCATCGCGTACGAGGGCCGCTACCAGCTGCAGGTGCTCGAGGTCCGCCTGCGTGTACTGGCGGCGCCCGGTAGCCGATTTGTGGCTGGCGCCGAGGCCGTAACGGCGCTCCCACACGCGCAGGGTGTCCGGTTTTAATCCTGTGAGCCGCGCAACCGTACCAATACCATAGAGCGGCCGGGTTTCCAGGTGGGCGCCAGCGTCGGCGCCCGCGGTTGGGCCGGCCTCTGCCGCCGGCGTCGAGCTGTCAGTTGCCTGTGCCATGATCAGGTCCTCGCTGGGTGTTTCACGACAGGTTACGCGACAAAACCTGGTCCAGATCGGGCAAAACCGCCCACTGTAGAGATTTTGTCGCGCTTATACCGGGACAAACCGGCGAATTTCCTGTCCAAACCGCTACATTCGACCGTATTCCTGAACAAGACGAGCCAGAAGAGAGGTATCCCGTGGATTCAGTCTTGGCAGACACCGAAGAGAAAGATCTCGAGCGGCTTTTCGCCGAGGCGCGGCGCTATCCGCTCCTCACCGCGGAGCAGGAGCGCGAGGTGGACACGCGCAAGTGGGCGGCCGTGCACGGGCTGCAGGCGCTGTTTGCCCGCGATGCGGCCGCTCGCCACTACCTGCTCGAGTGGGCGGGGAACTGTGCCCTCGCGCCGCTGGACATCGCCCGCTTCGACAATCGCGAGCACCACTTCATCCTGCGCCGGGAGGTGGCCGAGTACCTGCCCGGTGGCAAGGCACAGGAGGCGATGCAGGCGCTCGCCGCGGGGCTGCGCAAGGGCCGTTCCGAGCGGCACCTCGCGAAGCTCATCAGCGACCTGAAGCTGCCAGCAAGCCTCACCGTGGGCCTGGCCGGGGTCATCCTGCGCCTCAACGGGCAGGAGGTGCCGTGCAGCGTTGCCAACGCCCTGCAGGACTGGCAGCAAAGCTGGCAGCGCATCAGCCGGCGCGCCCGCCCGGCGCTCGATGAGACCGCGCGCATGACCCTCGAGTCCCTGATCGAGGAGTACACGGACGCGCGCGACACGCTGACAATGCACAACCTGCGCCTGGTCTATTCGATCGCGGGGCGCCACCGGGGCAAGGGCGTCAACTTCCTGGACCTCATCCAGGAGGGCACCCTGGGCCTGATCCGCGCCGCCGAGAAGTTCGAATACGACAAGGGCTTCCGTTTCAGCACCTACTGCTTCAACTGGATTACCCAGTCGGTGCGCCGCTTCGTCGGCGACACCGGCGGCCTCGTGCGCTATCCGACCCACGTGCAGGAGCAGGTCGGCAAGCTCTACCGGATCAAGTTGAACCTGGTGAACAAGACCGGGAACGAGCCCGGCGACGAGGAGCTCGCGGAAGCCGCCGGCCTCAGCGTCGAGAAGACCCGGCAGCTTCTGCAGCTGCGTAATCTCGGGGTGTCCCTGGATACGCCGCAGTACGAAGACGACGACAGCACGCTGCTGGACACGCTTTCCGGCGGGCCCTTCCAGCACACGGAGGCGCGGGCCGAAACCGATTCGCTGCACGAGCGGCTGCTCTCGGAGCTGACCAGCCTGGAGCCGGCCGAGCGGCAGGTCGTGATCGCCCGCTGGGGCCTGCACGAGGGGCCGCCGCTGTCCCGGGCGGAGATCGCCGACAAGATGGCCGTCTCGCGGGAGTGGGTGCGCCAGTTGGAGCGCTCGGCACTGAACAAGCTGAGCCGCAGCGAGACGGTGCGAACCGCGTACGAGGATTACGGCGCCGTCAGCTCCTAGCGGTCTACCGGGCGGGAACCGCTAGGGTTTGCCGACGAGCTGCCCCACGGCGCTATCGATATCCGGGTAGTGGAAGCTGAAGCCCGCCGCTTCGAGGCGCTTCGGCAGCACTTTCTGGCCGGCGAGCAGCAGCTCGTCGGCCACCTCACCGAGCATGACGCGCATAACGAAGCCCGGGACGGGCATGCCCGGCAGCGTGGTGAGCTTGCGCCGCAGCGCGGCGCAGAGGCCGCGGTGGGTCACCGGACCGGGCGCGGTGATGTTCACCGGTCCGGCCAGCGTCTCGTGTTCGAGGAGGAAGGCAAAGGCCGCGATCACGTCGGCCCGGTGCACCCAGCTCAGGTACTGACGGCCGCTGCCCAGCCAGTTCGCGATGCCGAAGCGGAACGGGCGCGACAGCTCGACGAAGGCGCCGCCCTCGCGGTCGAACACGACCCCGAGGCGGGCGAGGCAGACCCGGGTGCCCAGCGCCTCGGCCTCGCGGGCCGCGGCCTCCCAGTCCCGGCACAGCTCGGCGGAAAAGCCCTCGCCCATGCTGCTGGCCTCGTCGAGGGTCTCGTCACCGCGGTCGCCGTAGTAGCCGATGGCACTGGCGCTCACGAGAACCGATGGCGGCCGGGACAGGCGCCGGCACAAACCGACCACTGCGGCCGTTGTGTCCAGGCGGCTCGCGACCATTTCCCGCTTGTAGGCCTCGCTCCAGCGCTTGCCGTTCAGGGAGGCGCCGGCCAGGTTGATCACCGCATCGACGCCGGCGTCGTCCGCGATCGCGTCTAGGCTCTGCACGTAGCGAACCCCACCGCCGTCGGTGTGCGCTCCGCGGGAAAGCACCGTGATCTCGTGCCCATCCCCGCGCAGCCGGGGCACCAGGGCCGAACCGATGAAACCCGTTCCGCCGGTCACTAGCACATGCATGGTCGAGCCGCTCCTTCTGCTCTTTGGCCGTGTCTTCCTGCTCCGCCGCCCGCGGGGGAGCAAAACCTGGACAGGGCGCGCAGGCGCACCCCCTTCCCCGTATAGTAGCCGGATGGCCGCCCCGCTACAGTCAGACCTCGACCAGCTGCTCGCGTTTCGCGCGGCGAGCCCGCGCCTGCTGGTGCTCACCGGCGCCGGCATCAGCGCCGGCTCGGGTATCCCCACCTACCGGGACGCCGAGGGGACGTGGCTGCGGGCCACGCCGATCACGCACCAGGAATTCCTCCGCGACCCGGCGCGGCGGCGGCGCTACTGGGGCCGTTCGACCGTGGGCTGGCCCGGCGTGCGCGACGCCCGCCCGAACGACGCCCATCGCGCCCTCGCCCGCCTGGAGCGCGCCGGCGCGGTGGAGCTCCTGGTGACCCAGAACGTGGACCGCCTGCACCAGCGCGCGGGCAGCGCCCGGGTCATCGACCTGCACGGGCGCCTGGACCGCGTGGCCTGCCTGCACTGCGGCCGGCACGGCGACCGGGAGGCGCTGCAGCAGCGCCTGCTGCGCGACAATGCCTTCCTCCGCGAGGGGCGCGGTGACGCGCGCCCGGACGGCGACGCGGAGCTGCCGGACGCCGACATCGACCGCCTGCGCGTGCCCGACTGCGACCACTGCGGCGGCGTGCTCATGCCGGACGTGGTGTTCTTCGGCGGCAGCATTCCCGCAGCGCGGCTGACGGCCTGCCGCGAGGCGCTGGCAGCCGCCGATGCGCTGCTGGTCGTGGGCAGTTCGCTGCAGGTCTACTCGGGCTTCCGCTTCTGTCGGGACGCCGCGGCGGCCGGAAAGCCGATTGCCCTCCTCAACCCCGGGCGCACGCGGGCCGACGACCTGGCGCAGCTGCGGCTGCGCTCCCCGGCCGAGGTCCTGCTCCCGGCCCTGGCCGATGCACTCGCCCACGATACCGCGGAGGCGGCCAGCGCATGAGCGACGCACCGATCATCTACTGGTTCCGCCAGGACCTGCGCCTCGACGACCTGCCCGGCCTGTGTGCTGCCGCCGCCACCGGCCGGCCGGTGCTGCCGGTCTACCTGCTCGACGACGACGCGGCCGGTGAGCGCGCGCCCGGTGGCGCCAGTCGCTGGTGGCTGCACGGCAGCCTCGCGGCGCTCGCGAAAGACATCAGGAACGCCGGCGGCACCCTCTACCTGCGCCGCGGCGACACGCTGGCGCTGCTGGAAGAGCTCTGCGAGCGCACCGGCGCCACCGCCGTCTACTGCTCCCGCCAGTACGAGCCCTGGGCCGTCGCCCTCGAAGAGCGCCTGAACGAAAGCCTCGGCGCGAAGGACATCACCGTGCGCCGCTACCCCGGCACGCTGCTGTTCGAACCGGGCAGCGTGCTCACGAAGAACGGCGACCCGTACAAGGTGTTCACGCCCTTCTGGCGCGCCTGCCGCGCGGCGACGCCGCCGAAAGCGCCGCTCGCGCGGCCGGATGCCATCGCCTGGCAGGCGGCCCCGGATAGCGGCGATACGCTGGACGACTGGGCGCTGCGGCCGAGCAAGCCCGACTGGGCCGCTGGCTGGCACGACTACTGGGAACCCGGCAGCGCCGGGGCACAGCGGCGCCTGCAGCAGTTCCTGGAGGACGCCGTGGACCGCTATGCCGAGGACCGCGACCGGCCGGACCGGGACGGCACCAGCCGCCTGTCGCCACACCTGCACGCCGGCGATATCTCACCGCGCACGGTCTGGGACGCAGCACAGCGGGTCGCTGGGGGCCACGGGGCCGCGGCAAAGGCGGTAGACAAGTTCCTCGCCGAGCTCGGCTGGCGCGAGTTCTCCTACCAGCTGCTGAGCTTTTTCCCGACGCTCGGCGAGAAGAACTTCAAGGCCGACTTCGATGCTTTCCCCTGGGCGGATGACAGGGACGGCCTCGCCGCCTGGCAGGCCGGGCGCACCGGTTACCCGCTGGTCGATGCCGGCCTGCGCGAGCTGTGGGCGACCGGCTACATGCACAACCGCGTGCGCATGGTCACCGCCTCTTTCCTCACCAAGCACCTGCGCGTGCACTGGCGCGAGGGCGAGGCGTGGTTCTGGGATACGCTGGTCGATGCCGACATGGCCAACAACTGCGCCGGCTGGCAGTGGGTCGCCGGCTCCGGCGCCGACGCGGCACCCTACTTCCGCATCTTCAACCCGGTGGCCCAGGGCGAGAAGTTCGACCCGGACGGCGCCTACGTGCGCCGCTGGGTGCCGGAGCTGGCGCAGCTGCCCGACAAGTACTTGAACAAGCCCTGGGAGGCGCCGAAAGACGTGCTCGAGGCCGCGGGTGTCGAACTGGGCAAGGACTACCCGGCACCCATTGTCGAGCACAAAGCCGCCCGGCAGGCGGCGCTCGATGCCTACGCCGAGATCACCGGGAAGAAGTAATCCCCCTCTAGCCCCGGCGCGCCGCCAGCAGCTGCTTCTGCAGCCCCTCGATACGCCGCGACGCCGCGAAGGGCGACAGGTCCGGTACGGTGTGCCCCTCCTTGCCGAGCAGGTCCAGCTGCGCGTAGAACCAGTACATGGTGCCGAAGGTGTCGAGGGTGCGCAGGAGCTTCGAGCCGCGCAGGAAGCGCAGCGGCTTCGGCAGCAGGCCCAAGTCCGCCTCGTAGCTCGGCAGGCCGTCGGCGCCCGCCAGCAGTCGCGCCGGGCCGTCGGTCTGCACGCACAGGGGCCGGCCGAGGCCGATGAGGTCCACGCCCTCGGCCAGGGCCTGCTCCATCGCGGCCCGGGTGCGGAAGCCGCCGGTCACCATCAGCGGCACCTTCACCGACTCGCGCATCGCGAGGGCAAAGTCGACGAAGTAGGCCTCCCGCGCGCGCGTGGACGCCGCCACGGCCTGTTCCTCCGCGGGCTCCAGCCCCTCGACCCCCAGCAGCCGCGGCTGCTCGTAGGTACCGCCGGAAATCTCGATCAGGTCCACGCCGGCTTCCTCCAGCCAGCGCGCCACCTGCAGGCTGTCCTCGAAGGCGAAGCCGCCCTTCTGGAAATCGGCGCTGTTCAGCTTCACGGCGACGGCAAAGCCCGGCCCGGTAGCTGCGCGCACCGCTGCGATGATGTCGAGCAGCAGGCGCGCCCGCTTTTCGGCGGAGCCGCCATAGGCGTCGTCCCGGCGGTTTGCCCGCGGGCTGAGAAACTCCGAGAGCAGGTAGCCGTGCGCCGCGTGCACCTGCACACCGCCGAAGCCCGCCGCCTGCACCGCGGCGGCGGCCGTCGCGAAGCGTCCGGGCAGCTCGCCGATCTCGGCCTCGGTCAGCGCCACCGGCTCGCCGAACTGCCCGCCGGGAAGCCCCAGCTTGATCGCCGACGGCGCTTTCGGATGCGGGTTGACCTTCTTCATGGTCTGGCGACCGGCGTGGCTGAGCTGCACCCAGGCCGCATTGCCCGCGCTGGTCGCCGCCGCGGCCCAGCGCGCCAGCGCCGCCTGCTGCGCCTCGCCACGGGCACCGTCGATCACCACATTCCCGGGGCGCTCGAGGTGGTCGCGGTCGACAATCACGTTGCCGGTGATCAGGAGCCCCGCCCCGCCCTCGGCCCAGGTGCGGTAGAGGCGGCAGAGCGCGTCCGTGGCAATGCCGTCGGCTGTGGCCAGGCCCTCGGTCATGGCCGCCTTGGCGAGGCGGTTGGGCAGCGTCGCGCCGCAGGGGAGCGTGAGCGGTTCGGCAAGCGGGCTCTCGGCCGGGCCATCGGAACGGGTTGCTGCTGTGGTCATCGGGCTCTCTCCCTGGTGCGGGCCCTCATGGTAGGTCGAGAGACGAGGGGTGTACACGCCGCCGAGGCGCGCTAAGCTGTCCCTCGCCGCGGGCCGTCCGGGAACCGGGGCTCAACGGCACCGGGAGTCGATCGCCGATGGAACAGACAAGCACCCTGGCACCGCGTCGCGCCATGCGCGCCGACGACTGGTTTCACTCGGTGATCAACCTCCTGATCGGCGCCCTGCTGGGTTCGGCCGCGACGGGACTGGCGCAGTTGCTGCTGTCCGGGGCCTTGGTGATGGCCATGATCATGACGGTCTTCGCGGTCACCATGTTCCTGATCGTGCTGGCCTCCGACAAGCTGCTGGACCGGTTGTTCACGATCGGTATCCGGCCGGCGAACAACCCCGGGCCGATAGCGCGAAAGCCCCTGCCCCGCGTCCTCAGCTTTCCCGCCGGGTTCCTGCTGGGGATAGCACTGGCTTTGCTGGGTATCGACGTGACTCTGCCCTTCGGCACGGTGTAGCGTCTGGCGCCGTCGGTTTCCCCGCCGCTCGCCGATCCGCCTGCGCTGAAGCGCAGAACGATGCGCTGGTAGCCCTGCGAGGCGAAGCTCGGCAGCCTGCGCAGATCACTCTCCGTCTCGTCCAGCGCCAGGGCGTCGCAGTTCGCCAGCAGGGTCTCGAAGGCAATCCGCGCCTCGAGCCTGGCAAGTTCCGCGCCGGCGCAGAAGTGCGGACCGTAGCCGAAGCCCATGTGCTTGCGCACGTTGGGGCGCTCAGGATCAAAGCGTTCGGGCTCCGGGAAGACTGACGGGTCATAGCCGGCGGCCGCCCAGAGCGGCACTACCATGTCACCCGCGGCCACTGGCTGGCCACCGATTTCCGCTGCCCGGGTGGCGCGGCGGTAGGTGCACTGGATGGGCGGGTCCCAGCGCAGCACTTCCTCCACGAAGGCCTCGATCAGCCCGGGTTCGCTGCGCAGGCGGGCAAGGAGCTCGGGGCGTTTCAGCAGCACGAGTATGCCGTTGCCGATAAGGTTGGTCGTGGTCTCGTGTCCCGCGAGCAGCACCTGGTCGATGATCGGCAGCAGCTCCTCCGTGGTCAGCGGCGGCTCGTCGTCCTCCCGGGCGTTGACCATCTCGCTCAGGAGGTCATCCGTCGGCTGCGCACGGCGCGCCTCGATGCGCGGAATAAAGTAGCGGTGGAACTCCACCACGGCCCTCGCCACCCGCCGCCGCTGGTCGTGGTTTAGCACGTCGATGTTCCCCGAGATCATCAGGTCACCCCACTCCTTGAAGGTCCAGAGATCTTCCCGGTCGACGCCGAGCACGTCGGCGATAACGGTAACCGGCAGGGGCACGGCAAACTCCCGGAACAGATCGACCCTGCCGCGCTCAAGGAACGACGCGACCAGGTCCTCGGCAACTGCGCGGATATGCGGTTCGAGGGCGCGCACACGGCCCGGGCTCAACGCCTTGCTCAGCAGCTTGCGGTGACGCGTGTACACCGGCGGGTCGGCGGTGAACAGCGCATTAACCATCGGATGCGCCTCCTCGAAGATCGCCTCGACGTCGGGTTGCACGGGGTCCGTACCCACGCCCATGTGCCGTGGCCCCTGCCCGTCCTGCGTGATGCTCGAGGAGAAGGTGGCGGTGTCCCGCGCCAGCGCCACGAGGTCCGCATAGCCACCCACGGCAGTGCCGATGGCGGGATCGACGGCGGTGCCGCCACGACCGTGCAGCGTGCGATAGGTTGCGTAGGGGCACTGTACAAACTCGTCAGCGGAGAGATCGAATTCGTGAGGGGTGGACTTTGCCATCACTGCCGGCCTCGTTGTTATTGTTGCAGGCCGGCATGATTGGACGAATCAGGGCAGGTTGCAACCCGGAGCGGCCGGGCCGCGGGCTGAGGCCCGCGGGACCAAGGCCCCCGGCCGGCCGTGTTCAGGGCGCGGCGTCAACGAGACACTCAGGGTGTTTCCACCAGCAGCCAGAGGCTGTCATCCCTGCGCTCCGTGCCGTAGCGGCGCGCCCCGGACGGTGCTGCAGGGCGCCAGAGGGGCAACCACTCGCCTGGGGCGGCGAGCAGGGTGCTCTCGTAGCGGAGCAGTCGATCGCCTTCCCTGCGGGCGACGGTCAGCGTCACCCGTACTGCCCCTCCCTCGCGCTCCGCCACCAGCCGCAGGCTTTCTGCATCGCGCGGCACCTGGTCAACGCTGACCCAGCCCAGGGGCCCGATCGCAGCACCACTGGAAACCTGCCCCGCCGCGCGGGCCAGCCTGACCTCAGTGCCCTCGGCGACCTCCAGGGAGATACCCGCGGGAGCGGTACTGATGCGGTCGTGCGAAGGCGGTTCGGATGCCAGTGTCACGCGGAAGACTTCGCCGGCAGATGCGTTGACAGAGAGCGCCACCCCCAGCATCGTGCAAGCCAGGGTTCGAAGAAACACCGCAATCAGCGGCAGCAACCGGGTGGGCCGCTGCCGGCGGACAGGATCACGGCAGTAACTTGAGAATCTCCGCCGTAAATTGCGCACTGTCGATGGCGCCCTTCTCGCGCAACCGCAGCATCCGCGTGACGGCGGGCGGTTCTTCCCGCAAAAGGCGGGCCAGGGCGTCACACTGGTGCAAACTGACCATGTCCCAGGAAAGTAGCAGGAGACGATCCTGCGGCGGTACCTGCTCAGGATGGACTTGCGCTTCAGCATACCTGTTCATTTTCATGCCCCCTTGTGCATTTCCAGTTGCCAGGTTATGGCGATGGAGTACTACAGGGCCGGAATCGGTAGGGTTTCCGATTTCCAAAGGCAGAGATCATCCGCCCTGTCAAAACCATAGACCAAAAAATGAGAACTGGCGCACACTTTTTTCCCCGATGCGCGAGGCTGAGATGGCGTGCGTGGCGAGGTGCGACAGATAGCAGTCGCTGGCACCGATCAGGGCCGGGTGGTGACTTCTGCCGGCCCGGACACTACTGAAGAAAGGATGGAGGCTCGGGTCGGAATCGAACCGGCGTAGACGGATTTGCAATCCGCTGCATAACCACTCTGCCACCGAGCCTGGGGATGTTGGAGCGGGAAACGGGACTAGCACTGACGCGCTAAGCGTATGTTTTCCAACTCTTTTCTTCGCTGAGGGTCTCAACGAAG
>MDSZ01173120.1_pt1 | contig 145301 bp, 130 predicted proteins | sample 811201 | NCBI WGS metagenome assembly MDSZ01 (sample SAMN05326647, study PRJNA326480) | marine metagenome | isolation source: seawater | place: Indian Ocean: North | collected 2010
AAAAAAGGGCCTTTCGGCCCTCTTTTCAACGACTTACAGACGTCAGTGGAAGTCTGTAGATCATAAATTGGAGCGGGAAACCGGGTTCGAACCGGCGACCTCAACCTTGGCAAGGTTGCGCTCTACCAACTGAGCTATTCCCGCATTGTGCGCTTCGTACCGACCTTAGGCTGGTCGCCGGTACCGGCGAGGCTTGGCGCCCCCCCTGCAACCTTGGCAAGGTTGCGCTCTACCAACTGAGCTATTCCCGCATTGTGCTGTTCGTACCGACCGTGGGTTGGTCGCCGGTACCGGCGAGGCTGGGCGCCCCCCCTGCAACCTTGGCAAGGTTGCGCTCTACCAACTGAGCTATTCCCGCTTCTGACCGGCCGTCGGGCCGTAAGAGCGCTCACCCTTGGGTGAGGGCGCCAATTGTAGGCCTTCCCCGCCGCCAGTCAAGACATGCCCTCCCGGGCACGGATTACGTGGGCGGCGGCGCGGAGGTAGGCGACCATGGACCAGAGCGTGAGCACGGCGGCCGTGTACAGGAGCAGGTAGCAGAGGCCCAGCAGCCAGGTGCCGTCGCGCGCCGGGTCGATGGCCAGCAGGCCGATGACCGCCACCATCTGGAACGCCGTCTTGACCTTGCCGATGTAGGAGACGGCCACCGAGGTCCGCTCGCCCAGCTCCGCCATCCACTCCCGCAGCGCCGAGATCACGATCTCCCGGCCGATGATCACGCAGGCGGCGAGGGTGAACAGCGGCGTGTCGTGGCGCTCGACCAGGAGCACCAGGGCCACCGCGACCATGAGCTTGTCGGCCACCGGGTCGAGGAAGGCGCCGAACGGCGTCATCTGGCCCAGGCGCCGGGCCAGGTAGCCGTCGAACCAGTCGGTCACCGCGGCGAGGGTGAAAATACCGGCCGCGACCAGCAGGTGTCCCTGGAAAGGCAGGTAGAACACCACGGCGAGGACCGGGATCAGGAGGATCCGCAGCAGGGTCAGGGCGTTGGGAATATTGATCGGCAAGGCGCTGTCTCGTGGTTCCTGGAGCTGCCGACCTAGTCCGCCGTGCTGTGCAGGTGGTCGTAGATCTGCTGGGCCATGGTAGCACTGATGCCCTGGGTTTTTTTCAGCTCGTCGACGCTGGCGTTGGCGACGCCCTTCGCGCTGCCGAAATGCCGCAGCAGTTCGCGCCGCCGCCTGGCGCCGACGCCGGGGATATCCTCCAACCGCGAGCCGCGCCGCGCCTTGTCCCGGCGCGCCCGGTGGCCGCTGATGGCGAAGCGGTGCGCCTCGTCCCGGATCTGCTGGATGAGGTGCAGGGCCGGGCTGTTCGCGGGCAGGTTCTGCTCGATGCCCGAGGCGCCGAGCACCAGCGTTTCGAAGCCGGCCTTGCGCGTCACGCCCTTGGCGACGCCGACCACCAGGATCCCCTCCAGCTCGAGCTCGGCCAGCACGTCGAGCGCCTGCTGCACCTGTCCCTTGCCGCCATCGATGAAGAGCACGTCCGGTACGCTGCCCTCCCCCGCCTTCAGGCGCCTGAAGCGGCGGCTCAGGGCCTGTTCCATCGCCGCATAGTCGTCGCCCGCGGTGATACCGTCGATGTTGAAGCGCCTGTAATCCGCCTTGCGCGGGCCGTTCTCGTCGAAGACCACGCAGGACGCGACGGTGGCCTCGCCGCTGGAGTGGCTGATGTCGAAACATTCCATCCGCTGCGGGTAGGCCTCGAGTTCCAGCACTTCCTGCAATGCCTGCAGCCGCTCCTGGGTGCTCTCCCGGCCGGCGAGGTGGGCCGCGAGGTTGGTCGCGGCGGTCTGCTCGGCCATCTGCAGCCAGCGGGCCCGGGCCTCGCGCACCCGGTGACGCAGGCGGACCCGGCGCCCGGCCTGCAGGCTGAAGGCCTCCTCGAGCGTCTCGCTGTCCTCCGGCGCCGCGTTGAGCACGATCTCGGGAGGCAGGGCGCGCCCCTCGTTCAGGTAGAACTGCGGCAGGAAGGCGCCGAGCAGCCCCTCCGGCGTTTCGGCGAGCTTGGTCGCGGGATAGAAGGTGCGGCTGCCGAGCACCCGCGCACCGCGCACGAACAGCACCTGTACGCAGCTGTGGCCGCCCTCGGTCACCGCTGCGAGCAGGTCGAGGTCGCCGCTGCCGCCCTCCACGCCCTGGGTGGCCTGCACGTGCTGCAGCTGGCGCAGCTGGTCGCGCAACACTGCCGCCTTCTCGTAAGCGAGCTCCGCGGCGGCCTGCTCCATGTCGTCGGCCAGGCGCACCATCAGCTCCTGGTTCTTGCCCTCTAGAAACAGCGCCGTGTTCTCGACCTGCTCGGCGTAATCGTCAGCGGAGACGAGGTCCACGCAGGGCGCCGTGCAGCGGTCTATCTGGTACTGCAGGCAGGGGCGCGAGCGGTTGCGGAAATAGCTGTCCTCGCACTGGCGGACCTTGAAGACCTTCTGCAGGAAGTGGAGGGAACGGCGCACGGCCCCGGCGCTCGGGTAGGGGCCGAAGTAGCGCCCCTTGCGCCGCTTCGGTCCGCGGTGCAGCGCCAGGCGCGGAAAGCGGTCCTCGCTCGACAGGAAGATATAGGGGTAGGACTTGTCGTCCTTGAGCAGGATGTTGAACGGTGGCCGGTGGCTCTTGATCAGGTTGTGCTCGAGCAGCAGCGCATCGACCTCCGTCGCCGTCACCGTCACCTGGATATCGGCGATGCGCGATACCAGGGCCACGGTCTTGGCGTTGAGGCCCCGGTTGCGGAAATAGGAGGCGACCCGGCTCTTCAGGTTGCGCGCCTTGCCGACGTAGAGCAGCGCGCCGTCGGCGGCGTACATCTGGTAGACGCCGCAGCGGGTCGTCAGCGTCTTGAGAAAGGCCTCGGCGTCGAAACCGCTCATGCCGCCGCCCCGTACACGCGCGGCTCGATCTCCAGGCGGCAGCCGAAGGTCTCAGCCACCGAGTCCTGGATACGCTGCGCGAGGGCCAGCAGCGCGCGCCCGTCACCGCCGCGGCTGACCAGCACCAACGCGTGGCCCGGGTGCACCGCAACACCCTCGCCCTCGGCACCGCGCCAGCCGCACTGCTCGATGAGCCAGCCGGCGGCGAGCTTGCGGCCACCGGGGGCCGCGAACTGCGGCATGCCGGGGTAGCGGCGCGCAAGCGCCTCCGCCGTCGCTGCGTCGACTACCGGGTTCTTGAAGAAGCTGCCGGCATTCGGGGTGGTTGCCGGATCCGGCAGGCGCGCCCGGCGCAGGGCCACCACCGCGTCGAACACGTCCCGGGGCTCGGGAGGCGCCGCCTGCCCGGCGAGCGCCTCGCGCAGCGACGGGTAGTCCGTGACCGGTACGTGCGCACGCGGCAGGCGGAAATCGACGGCGGTGATGACCACCGCGTCACGTAGCGCGCCCTTGAAGATGCTGTCGCGGTAGGCGAAAGCGCACTCCGCCCGGGAGAGGGTCAGCGTTTCGCCATCGGCGATACGCACCGCGTGCACCGCCTCGACGAAGGGCGCCAGTTCGACGCCGTAGGCGCCGATGTTCTGGATCGGCGCGGCGCCCACGGTGCCGGGAATGAGCGCGAGGTTCTCGAGGCCGTGGTAGCCCTGCTCGAGGCACCAGCAGACCAGCGTGTGCCAGTGCTCGCCGGCGGCGACGCGGAGCGTGACGCTGGCGTCATCCTCGGCAATTACCTCGCGGCCGGTCGCCGTGTAGCGCAGCACCAGCGCATCCACGTCGCCGGCGAAGACCACGTTGCTGCCCTCGCCGAGCACGATAACGGGCAGGCCCGCGGCGCGGGCGTCGGCGAGGGCTTCCCGCAGCGCGGGCAGGTCCGTGACATCGCGGCGGGCCGCGGCCTTTGCCGGCAACCGCAGGGTCGTCAGCGCAGTGAGGTCTTCAGCCGCGCCCGGCACCGATCAGCTCCGCCAGCAGCGCCTCACCCGCGCCCTCCACGAGGTCGAGGACCTCCTCGAAGCCGCGCTCGCCGCCGTAGTACGGGTCCGGCACCTCCCGCCGGCCCAGCGCCGGGGCCAGGGCGAGGAACAGGTCCAGCCGGCCGCGGTAGTCGGCGGGGCGCCGGGCCTCGAGATGGGCGAGGTTGCTCTCGTCCATGGCGAGGATGTAGTCGAAGCGCTTGAAGTCCGCGGGATCGAACTGGCGCGCGCGCAGGGGCGACAGGTCGTAGCCGCGCCGGGCCGCGGCCGCGGTCGCGCGTGCATCCGGCGGTTCGCCCACGTGATAGCCGGCAGTGCCGCAGCTGTCGATGTGCACCCGGTCGGCAAGCCCCGCCCGCGCGACCTGCTCGCGGAACACGGCATCCGCCGTGGGGGAGCGGCAGATGTTGCCCAGGCAGACGAAGAGCACGCCGGTCTCACCGCTCATTCCGCGCGCCCCTTGGTCCAGTGCGCGCGCAATCGCTCGAGGTCCTCCCGCGTATCGACGCCGCCGGGCACAGGGCGGCAGGCGTCGGCCACGTGAATCGCCTCGCCGTGGTACAGGGCGCGCAGCTGCTCGAGCTGCTCCAGGGCCTCGGGGGGCACCACGGGCCAGCCCACGAAGCGCCGAAGGAAACCCGCGCGGTAGGCGTAGAGGCCGATGTGCCGGCGCCAGGGGGTCGCGCCCTCGGCCGCTTTCGCATCGCGGGGATAGGGGATGGGGGCACGGCTGAAGTACAGCGCCCGGCCGGCGCCGTCGGCGACGACCTTGACCACGTTCGGGTTGTCGAGCTGCTCGCGGCTGCCGAGCGGCTCGCAGAGGGTGGCCACGGAGGCCCAGAGGCGCTGGCGCAGGTTTTCCGCCACCTGGTCGATGACCGCGGGCGGGATCAACGGCTCGTCACCTTGCACGTTGACCACGATCGCGTCGTCGTCGAGAGCAAGCTCGGCGGCGACCTCCGCAAGCCGATCGGTGCCCGACGGGTGGTCATCCCGGGTCAGCAGCACGTCGGCGCCCCACCCTGCCGCTGCCTCGCGGATGCGCGTGTCGTCGGTGGCGATCACGACGCGCGCCGCGCCGCTGGCGCCGGCCCGCTCCCACACGTGCTGCAGCATCGGCCGGTCGCCGATGCTGGCCAGCGGCTTGCCGGGAAGGCGCGTCGAGGCATAGCGCGCCGGAATGACGACGGTAAAGGCCATGGTTGAGACTCCTGCTCGCCGGGACGCCGGCACGGCACCGGGCCGGTACCGCAGCGCCCCGAAGCCGCGCATTCTACCGCGTCCGCGCGGGCCTTGCGCTAGGCGTCGGGGCCCGGGCGCAGCGTGGCGATGCTGAGGCGGGAGAAGCCCATCTGCCCGGCCGCGTCCATGGCGCGGACCACCGCCGCGTGGCTGGTGTCGGCGTCGGCGGAAATGAGCAGCGGCAGCGTCGTATCCCCCTGCGAGTACTCGTAGAGCGCGGCCTGGATGGTGCGTACGCGCCGGTCGACCAGCGCCTCGCCGTTGACCCGGTAGGCGCCCGCCTCGTCCACCAGCAGCTCGATTTGCCGCGGGGCCTGCGTGGCAGGCGCTGCGTCAGCCTCCGGCAGGTCGACGAGCAGCCGCGTCTCCCGGGTGAAGGTGGTCGAGACCATGAAAAAGATCAGCAGCAGGAACACCACGTCGATCAGCGGCGTAAGATTCAGCCCCGGCTCCTCCCGCCGCCGGCGGCGGAATTTCACGGGGTTTTCTCCCCGCTCTCCCGCGCGTGAAGGGCGTCGACGAAGCGAATGGACTCCTGCTCGAGGCCGACCACGATCTCGTCCACGCGGCCGGTAAAGAAGCGGTGCATGGCCAGCGCCGGGATGGCAACGCTCAGCCCCGCCGCGGTCGTGATCAGGGCCTCGGAGATGCCCCCGGCGAGCGCGCTGGCATTGCCCGTGCCCTGCACCATGATCTCGGAGAACACCTTGATCATCCCCACCACGGTCCCGAGCAGGCCGAGCAGCGGCGCGATGGCGGCGATGGTGCCGAGAGTGTTCAGGTAGCGCTCGAGCTCGTGCACCACGTGGGCCGCCGCTTCCTCGATGCTGTCCTTCATCACCTCCCGCCCGTGGTGCGCATTGGCGAGGCCCGCGGCAAGAATGCGGCCGAGGGGCGATGACTCGCGCAGCTTGCGCAGCTGCTCGCTGCCCAGCCGGCCGCTGCGGAGCTTCTCCCAGACCGAGACGGACAGCTGCGGCGGCGCGATGCGGCGCGGGTTCAGGGCATACAGGCGCTCGATGCAGATCGCCAGCGCGACGACCGAGCAGAGCAGGATGACGATCATCAACCAACCGCCGGCTACGACCAGTTCCAGCACGGACTACTCCTCTACCCCCGGGTTGGGCCGATTATACGCACGGCAGCCGAGCGGCGTCAGTGGCGGCGCGCGGCGCCAGTAGCGGGGATGCCGGTCCCGGTAGCGGGACACCGTCACCGTGCCGTCAGCAGCCACGCGATAGCGGAGCGCACCGCCGGCCGCCGTGCCGTCGAGCTGCGTCCCGGCCCGGCACAGGCGCTCCACAACCGCCGGCGCGGGGTGACCAAAGGGGTTGGCGCGACCGAAGGTCAGGGCCGCCCAGCGTGGCGCCACGGCGCGCAGGAACGCCGCGCCGCTGGAGCTCGCCGAGCCGTGGTGGGCCACGAGCAGCCAGTCCGCGCGCAGGGCGTCGCGCCAGTAGCGCACGAGGCCGCGCTCCCGCGCCCGGCCGATGTCCCCGGTGAGCAGGAAACGACGGCCGTTGACGCCGATGCGCAGCACGCAGGACGCGTCGTTGCGCCCCAGCCGTTCGCCCGGCGCGGCCGTCAGCAGGCGGAAAACCGTCCCGTCGGGCCAGCGCCAGCTGGCACCGGCCCGGCAGCGCCGCCCGCGCGACACGCCGGGAAGCGGTTGGCCCAGGAGCACCTCGCCCACCGGCAGGGCCTCGAGGATGGCGCCGGTGCCGGCGCTGTGGTCGCGGTCCGGGTGGCTCACCACCAGCGTGTCGATCCGGCGCACGCCCGCCTGGCGCAGGAAGGGCAGCAGCACGCGCCGGGCAGCGTTCGCGCCGGCGGGGTCACCGCCGCCGGTGTCGTAGACCAGTGTCCGCGCCCCGCTGCGGTAGACCGCGGCCGTGCCCTGGCCCACGTCGAGCACGGTCAGCTCCGGGATCGCGGCGCGGGAGCCGCTGCCCGGCCACAGGAGCGGCAGCAGCCCGAGCACCCCCAGCGCGCGCAGCAGCGGCCGTCGCGCCCCGAAGAGCAGGAAGGCGCCGAGCAGCGCGAGCGCGCACTCGAACGCGCCGCCCGCCGTCTCGCGGTAGAGCGTGCCCTCCCGGCTGTCGGCGAGCGCCGCGGCGGCGGTGAGCAGCGGCTCCACGAGCGCGGCGGCGAGCTGCCAGCAGGCGGTCGCCAGCGCGGGCAGCCAGGGCAGGCAGAGCGCGCCGAGGAGCAGCAGGGGCACCAGCACCGCCCCGACCAGCGGTACCAGCACCAGGTTCGCCGGGGCGGAGACCAGCGAAGTGCCGCCGAACCACCAGGCTGTAAGCGGCGCCATGGCCAGGGCCATGAAAGCATGCACAAGGAGGGCCGTGCGCCAGCGCGGCGCCCCGCGGTGGCGGGCGGCGAACCACAACAGCCAGGCGACCGCGAGGAAACTCAACCAGAAGCTCGAGCCGACAGCGGCAAGCGGGTTGCCGGCGAGCACCAGCGCGGCCGCGAGCAGCAGGTTGCGGCCGCTGCGCGCCGGGCGGCCGAGGCAGAGCGCCAGGCAGACGCAGAGGAGCATGGCGAGAGCCCGCTGCGTCGGCAGACTGAACCCCGCCAGCCCCGCGTACAGCGTCGCCGCGAGCAGGGCGCACGCGGGACGCAGCCAGGTCCAGGCGCCGGCCCAGCCCGCCAGTACGGCAGCTCGAGCGAGCAGACCGCCGAGTAGCAGGCCCAGGCCCGCCACCAGGGAGACGTGGAGACCGGAAATCACGACCAGGTGCACCACACCGAATGCGCGCAGCAGCGCCCAGTGCTCGCTCGCGAGGCCGCCCCGGTCACCGACCAGCAGCGCCGCGAGCACGCCCGCCGCCGGGCTGTCGCCCAGCGCACCGTGCAGGGCTGCAAGCAGCCGGGCCCGGGCGCGGTGGAACGGCGCGCTCGACCCCGCGGGCTCGAGGCGCTCGCCGTCGCCGGCGCTGACGCTCGCGCTCGCATCGAGGCCAGCGCGGGCGAAGAAATCCTGGCGGTTGAAGCCGCCCGGGTTGGCCTCGCCCCAGGGCAGCCGCAGCCGGGCGACGAAACGCCAGCGCTCGCCGGGGGCGAGGATCTCCTCGCCGTACCAGGCGAGCGAAACCCGCCGCGGCCCACGGCAGGCCGGCTCGTCGACGGCGTCCACGGCGACAGGCACGCGCTGCTGCCAGCTGCCGTCGCGCAGCAGGTGCCGCTGCGGCAGCCCGGCGATGGTGCCGGTCAGCGCGCTGCTGTGCCCGTCACAGGCCGGGGGCAGGCGCTGGGCGAGCAGGGCCTGCCCATGCAGGCAGGCCCAGGCGAGGCCCAGGGCCGCGGCGAGGGAGCCCGCGGGACGCCCCCGCCAGGCGAGCAGCATCAGGCAGGGCAGCAGTGGCCACAGGGCGTTCGGGGGCAGGACCGGCAGCCAGGCTGCAAGGAGCACGCCGGTTACGAAGGCGACCAGCCGGCCATCCGCGGCCGTGACCGGTACGGCATAACGGTGAAGAAATCGACGGAAAGGAACGAGTGGCGGAAAAGGCACAGCGGCCGCAGGGCGTTACCGTTAGAATAGGCACTGCACCACAATCACCGGGCCCGCGGCCACGTCCGCAACAGCCAGGCCGGAAATGCCCAAGAAGACCCTGAAACAGCTCGCTCCCTCCCCCGCCCGGCTCAGACGCTGGGGTGCCCTCGACCGTTTTGGGGAGGGGATCTACAGCGGCAATCTCTGGCACATCAACCGCTACTCGGCCTCCATGGCGTTTTTCGTCGGGCCCTTCGTGGCCTTCCTGCCCGTGCCCGGGCAGATGCTCATCGCCGCCCTCGCTGCCATCCGCCTGCGCTGCAACCTGCCCCTCAGCGTCGGCCTGGTGTGGATCACCAACCCGCTCACGGCGCCGGCGATCATCTACCTCGCCTACCGCGTGGGGGCGCTGGTGCTGGGGGTGCCACCGGGTATGCCGGCCTTCAGCCTGAGCTGGAGCTGGCTCTCGAGCGAGCTGGGTGCGATCTGGCAGCCGCTGCTCCTCGGCTGCCTGATCCTGGGCCTGTTCTCCGGCAGCCTCGGCTACTTCGTCATCAACAACCTGTGGCGCTGGCGCGTGGGTCTGCAGTGGAAGCGCCGCAAGCGGTTGCGGGCCATGCCCGGTGAGCGGCCCCGCAGCCAGCCTAGTGATCGGCCTGGAGCACCGCTGCGGGCGCCAGACGGGCAGCGCGAAGCGCGGGATAGCAGGCAGCGCACAGGCACATGAGCAGCGCGGCCGCCGCGACCAGCAGGAAATCCGAGGCCCGCGCATCCGAAGGGATGAACGACACCGGGTAGACATCCGTGGCCAGCAGCCGCAGGCCCAGGGCCTGCTCCAGCGCCGCCACCCCCTTCGGCACGCCGAGGCTGGCGAGGAAGCCGAGACCGCTGCCGAGGGCCACCCCGGTCACCCCGATCATGCCCCCCTGCATCAGGAACAGCGCCCCGACCTGCGCCGGCGTCGCGCCGAGCGTGCGCAGGATGGCGATACTGCCGCGCTTGTCCATGACCACGAGAACCAGCGACGAGACCACGTTGAACGCAGCCACGGCGATGATCGACAGCAACAGCACCGTGATCAGCCGCCGCGAGAGCTGGATGGCCTCGTAGAGGTTGCCGTGGGTCAGCGTCCAGTCCGTGAGGTAGTAGCCCGGGGGCAGGAGCGGGAGCAGGTCCCGGCGGATCCGCGAGACGTCGAAGAGATCCGTGGTGTGCAATCGCAGCCCGCTGGCGCCACCGTCCAGGCCCGCGAGCCCCGAGGCCGCCGCGAGCGGCAGCACCGCCAGGGCCTCGTCCAGCTCCGTGCCCGTATCGATGATGCCGGCCAGCGGGAAGGCCGCCGTCTCCGGCGCGCCGCGGCCGTCGCGGGCCGGTACCAGCAGGGTGATGGTGCTGCCCTCCCCGGCGCCGAGGCGGCGCGCGACGGCGGCGCCCAGGTACAGGCCGTCACCGCGAACCGGTGCACCGGCCAGGCCGAGGGCGGCGAACTCGGCCAGGGCGGCAGGCTCCAGGCCGAGGCCGGCCACCGCCTCGACGCTGCCATCGGCCATGGCGAGCCCCTCGAAGGCGGCAAAGGGTGTCGCCTCGACCACGGCCGGCTGCGCCAGCAGGGTCTCCGCGAGCACCCGTGGGTCGCGGTCCCCGAGGGCTGCGTGCACGGTGATGTGCGGTACCAGCGAGAGGATGCGCTCGCGCATTTCCCGGTCGAAGCCGTTCATGACGGAGAGCACGGTCAGCAGCAGCGCGATCGCCAGCACCAGGCCGATCATCGCCAGCGTGGACATGAACACGGAGAGGTGGCCCTGGCGCGCGGCGAAGGTGTGCCGGAGCGCGATGCGCGCCAGCTCAGTGCTGCGCATGGGCCTCCACCAGGCGGCCGGCTTCCAGCACCAGCGTGCGGTGCATGCGTGCGGCGATGGCCGGGTCGTGGGTCACGATGATGAACGCCGCCTGCTCCCGGCCGAGGTCGTCGATCAGCGCGAGCACACGCTCCGCGGACGCCGGGTCGAGGTTGCCCGTGGGCTCATCCATGAGCACGCAGCCCGGCGAGGCGACCAGGGCCCGGGCGATGGCGACCCGCTGACGCTCGCCGCCGGAAAGCGCGCCGGGGCGGTGATCAACCCGGGCGCCCAGCCCCACGCGCTCGAGCATCGCCCGGGCGCGCGCCAGCGCCTCGGACCGCGCTGCACCGCCGATAAGCAGAGGCATCGCAACATTCTCGGCGGCGTCGAACTCCGCAAGCAGGTGGTGGAACTGGTAGACAAAGCCCAGGTGCCGGTTGCGCCAGCGGCAGCGCGCCTTCTCCGGCAGGCGATCGAGGGCCTGCCCGGCCACCTCCACGCTGCCGCTGCTCGGCGGGTCCAGGCCGCCGAGCAGGTTGAGGAGCGTGGACTTGCCGCTGCCGCTGGCGCCGACGATGGCGAGGCGCTCCCCCGCCCTCAACGTGAGCTCGACCCCGCGAAGAACCTCCACCTCCCGGCCGCCATCGCGGTAGACCTTGCCGAGGCCGCGGCAGCAGAGCACCGGATCAGCCATGGCGCAGGGCCTCCGCCGGGGCGACCCGCGATGCGCGCCAGGCCGGGTACAGCGTGGCCACGAGCCCGAGGCCCAGGGAGGCCACCACCACGGCCGCCACGTCTGACCAGCGCAGTTCCGCCGGCAGGCCGGTTATGAAGTAGACGGCCGGGTCGAAGAGCCGTGCCTGCAGCAGACCCTCCAGGCCGGCCGCGATGCGGTCGACGGAGAGTGCCAGCGCGACCCCGAGCACGGCGCCCACGGCCACGCCCAGGCATGCCAGCGCCGCCCCGTGGATCACGAACAGCCGCAGGATCGCCGGAGGGTCGGCGCCGAGGGTTCGCAGTACGGCGATGTCCTCGCGTTTTTCCGCCACCGACATGACCAGGGTCGCGACGATATTGAACGCGGCCACGGCGACCACGCTCAGCAAAAGCAGGCTCACGGTGAGCTTTTCCATGCGCACGGCGCGGAACAGCGAGCCCTGCGTCGCACTCCAGGGCACCGGGCGGACACCCGCCGGCAGCGTTGCTGCCAGCCGCTCCAGGGTCGCCGGCGCCTCGAAGAGGTCATCGGTGCGCAGCTTGAGACCGCTGGGCAACCCGTTGCCCCCGAGCAGACGGCCGGCCGTGTCGAGGGAGACGTAGGCCAGTTCCGCGTCCTGCTCCGCGCCGACCCGGAACAGGCCCACCACCTCGAGGCGTCGGCTGCGGGGAAAAAGGCCCAGGGGCGTGGCGGTGAAGCGCGGCAGCGTCACGCGTACCGTATCGCCGATGCCGACGCCGAGCATGCGCGCAAGGGTCGCGCCGAGGACCACGCGGAACGGCGCTTCCTCGAGGGCGTCGAGGCGCCCGGCGACCAGCGTGGCGGGCATGCGCGAGACGCTGCCCTCTCTCGCGGGGTCGATCCCGGTCAGCTGCACGCCGCGCTGCCCACGCCCGGCGCCGAGGAGTGCCTTCTCGCGGATGTAGGGGGCGACGCCCCGTACCGCCGGATCCGCCGCCACGCGACTGGCGAGGGCCTCCCAGCCCTCGGCGGCCTCCGGGTTATCGAATTCAAGATAGCCGTGGGGGACCAGGGCGAGGATGCGGCCACGCAGCTCGCCGGCAAAGCCGTTCATGACGGAGAGCACGACGATCAGGCTGGCCACGCCGATGACCATGCCCAGCATGGAGACGAGGCTGACGAGAGCAGTGAAGCGGTTGCGCTGGCGGCTGAAACTGTAGCGAAGCCCGATGAAGGCGGGGTAGCCCACCGGCGGTCAGCGACTGCGGGTGTCGCTGGCGGACGCGTCGTAGAAGGACGCCTCGGCGACCTCCCCGGCCTCGCCTTTTTCCTCGTCGCAGCGGTTGGGATCGCCGCCGCAGATTTCACAGGACTGGTTGATCCCGATCGCACCGAGACCGCCGCAGGAGCCCTTGATCGGCTCGCGGCCGGCGAGCACGCCGACGGCCATGGCGGTGACAATCAGGCCCATGATGATTACCGTCAGCACGAAAACGAGCATTGCAGCCTCCTATCCTTGGCCGTCTTCTTCGGCCAGGTACGGCGCGAAGGCGGGCGAGCTGTATTCCTCGAAGCCCTCGCCCTCACGCGCGAGCAAATATACCGCAAGGCCCGCCTCAGCGGCCACAGCAAGCGCGGCCTCGCGACCGAGCACCGTGAGCGCTGTGGCCCAGCCGTCGGCGACCATACAGGATTCTGCCACCACCGTAACAGACACCACATCGTGGGTCACGGGCGCCCCGCTGCGCGGATCGATCATGTGCGAGTAGCGCTCGCCGCCCACGGTAAAGAAATTGCGATAGTCCCCGGAGGTCGCGATCGCGCGGTCACTGAGCTCGATACCCCGGGCCACCGCGCGGATACCGGCCTCCGGCCGCTCCACGGCGACGCGCCAGGCATCCCCGCGCGGGCTCTGCCCCGCAACCCGCATCTCCCCGCCGATCTCCACCAGGTAGTCCGTAAAGCCCCGGGCCTCGACGATCCCCGCCACGCGGTCCACCGCGTAGCCCTTGGCGATGGAGGAGAAGTCGAGGGCAAGGGCGGCCTGCTTCTCGAGACGCCGGCTTTCCGGGTCCCAGGCGAGCTTGTCCTGCCCGACACGAGCACGGACTTCCGCAAGCGCCGCCGGATCCGGCACGCCGTTGCGCGGCCCCTCGGGCCCGAAGCCCCAGAGATCGACCAGCGGCGCCACCGTCACGTCGTAGGCGCCGCCGCTCGCGTCGCCGATGGCCAGGGCGGCCTCGAGCACCGCCGCGAAGCGCGGCGACACGGTCATGCCCTGTCCCGGCGGCAAGCGGTTGAAGCGGCTGATCTCCGAGCCCTCGAGCCAGGTCGACATGCTGTCGTTGACGGCCTCGAGCTCGGCATCGATGGCCGCCTGCAAGTCGGCCTCAGCCGGGGCGCCGGCGGGTACCGTGAGGTGCCAGCTCGTGCCCATGGTGCGGCCTTCCAGGCGGAGGTCCTGCGGCTCACCCCCGCAGGCGGCGAGGAGCGCCAGCAGCGCGCCAAAAAAAAGCCACCGCACGGGGCGGTGGCTCCTGGCGAGCCCCGGCAGCATCAGCCGCCGAAGTCGTCGAGCAGGATATTCTCGGGCTCGACGCCGAGATCCGTAAGCATCTGGATACAGGCGGCGTTCATCATCGGCGGCCCGCACATGTAGTACTCGCAGTCCTCCGGGGCCGGGTGGTTCTTGAGATACTCCTCGAAGAGGACATTGTGGATGAAGCCGGTGAGGCCTTCCCAGTTGTCTTCGGGCTGCGGGTCGGACAGGGCCACGTGCCACTCGAAGTTGTCGTTCTCTGCCGCCAGGCCGTCGAAGTCCTCGACGTAGAACATCTCGCGCAGGGAGCGGGCACCGTACCAGAAGCTGATCTTGCGCTTGCTGTTGAGCCGCTTGAGCTGGTCGAAGAGATGCGAGCGCATGGGCGCCATGCCGGCACCACCGCCGATGAAGATCATCTCCGCGTCGGTATCCTTGGCGAAGAACTCGCCGAAGGGCCCGTAAACCTTCACCTTGTCGCCCGGCTTCAGGTTGAAGACCCAGGACGACATGATGCCGGGGGGGATGCCCTCGCTGCCGGGCGGGGGCGTCGCGATGCGGATATTGAACTTCACCACGCCCTTCTCTTCCGGATAGTTGGCCATGGAGTAGGCGCGGATCGTGGTCTCGCTGCACTTCGACTCGAGGTTGAAGAAGCCGAAGCGCTCCCAGTCGCCGCGGTATTCCTCGTCGACGTCGAAGTCACTGAACTTGACGTGGTGCGGCGGGCACTCGAGCTGCACGTAGCCGCCGGCGCGGAAGTCGACGCTCTCGCCCTCCGGCAGCTTCAGGGTCAGCTCCTTGATGAAGGTGGCGACGTTCGGGTTGCTCTCGACAGTGCACTCCCACTGCTTGACGCCGAAGACCTCCTCCGGCACCTGGATTTTCATATCCTGCTTCACCGCGGTCTGGCAGGACAGGCGCCAGCCCTCGTTCGCCTCGCGGCGGGTGAAGTGGGATTCCTCGGTGGGCAGCATGGCACCGCCGCCCTCCTTGATGATGCACTTGCACTGCGCGCAGGTACCGCCGCCACCGCAGGCGGAGGCGAGGAAAAGGTCCGCATCGGCGAGGGTCTGCAGCAGTTTGCCCCCGGCGGGCACCGTGATGGTCTTCTCGCCGTTGATCTCGATATTCACGCTGCCGGAGCTCACCAGCCGCGCCCGGGCGAAGAGAATCACCATGACCAGCGCGAGCACGATGGCCGTGAACATCCCGACGCCGTAGACGATAGTCAAATCCATGTTGCCAAATCCCTAGATGTCGATACCGCCGAAGGACATGAAGCCGAGGGACATGAGCCCGACGGTGATGAACGTGATGCCGAGGCCCTGGAGGCCGTCCGGGACATCGCTGTACTTGAGCTTCTCGCGGATACCCGCGAGGGCCACGATGGCCAGGGCCCAGCCGACGCCGGCACCGGCGCCGAAGACCACGCTCTCGCCGAAATTGTAGTCTCTTTCCACCATGAACAGGGACGCGCCGAGGATGGCGCAGTTCACCGTGATCAGCGGCAGGAAGACGCCGAGGGCGTTGTAGAGCGCCGGCACGTACTTGTCGAGGAACATCTCGAGAATCTGCACGATGGCGGCGATCACGCCGATGTAGGACAGTAGGCCGAGGAAGGACAGGTCCATTTCCGGGAGCCCGGCCCAGGCCAGGGCGCCATCGGCGAGCAGGTAGTTGTAGATGAGGTTGTTCACCGGCACCGTGATGGTCAGCACCACGATCACGGCGATGCCGAGACCGAGCGCCGCCTGTACCTTCTTGGACACGGCCAGGAAGGTACACATGCCCAGGAAGAAGGCCAGGGCCATGTTCTCGATGAAGATCGAGCGGACAAAGAGGCTCAGGTAGTATTCCATCACGCGGTCTCCTCAGCGGGCGTATGCGGCGCCAGGCGGAAATCGGGTTCCTCCACCTGCTTGGCGTCCCAGCTGCGCAGGGCCCAGATGAACAGGCCGATGAGGAAGAAGGCGCTCGGCGGCAGCAGCAGCAGGCCGTTGGGCACGTACCAGCCGCCCTCGGTCGCCAGCGGCAGAATCTCGATGCCGTAGAGCTTGCCGGAACCGAAGAGCTCGCGAACCACCGCGACGCTCAGCAGCACCACAGAGTAACCCAGGCCATTGCCGACCCCGTCGAGGAAGCTCGGCAGCGGCGGGTTTTTCATGGCGAAGGCTTCCGCGCGGCCCATGACGATGCAGTTGGTGATGATCAGGCCGACAAAGACCGACAGCTGCTTGCTGATGTCGTAGGCCACGGCCTTGAGAATCTCATCCACCAGGATCACCAGGGAGGCGATGATCGTCATCTGCACGATGATGCGGATGCTCCCGGGGATGTGGTGGCGGATGGCGGCGATGAACAGGTTCGAGAACGCCGTCACCGCGGTCAGGGCGATGCACATCACGACGGTCACCTGCAGCGACGACGTGACCGCCAGCGCGCTGCAGATACCGAGGATCTGCAGGGCGATCGGGTTGTTCCTGAAAATCGGTGTGGTCAGTGCTTCCTTGACGTTTTGCATGTCAGGCGTCTCCCGTCTTCAGGTTGTCGAGGAAGGGCTTGAAGCCCTGCTCGCCCAGCCAGAACTGGACGAGATTGGTCACGCCGCGTCCCGTGAGCGTGGCGCCGGAGAGACCGTCGACGCGCCAGGGCGCGTCCGCGCTCTCCTTGTCGACGGCGCCCTTGGCGAGCGCGATGGCGGCCTCACCGTCGCGGTAGACCTGCTTGCCCGGCCACTGGGACTTCCAGCGCGGGTTGTCCACTTCGCCGCCGAGGCCCGGGGTCTCGCCGTGCTCGTAGAACCCGAGGCCGGCGACGGTGTTGGCGTCCGACTCGAGCGCGATGAACCCGTAAAGCGTAGACCACAGGCCATAACCGTGGATCGGCAGGATCACCTTGTCCAGTCCGCCATCGGCCGCCTGCACCAGGTACACCTCGGCATAGTCGGCGCGGCGACCGATCTTCGCCGGGTCTTCCTCGAGGTCCGTGGAGAGCTTCGGCGACTTGCTCGCGGCGCGCTGGTTGTAGCCGTCGGGCACGTCTGCGGCGAATTCGCCCGTGCGCAGGTCGACGTAGCGGGCGTCGATGCGCTCGAACAGTTCGTCGACGGTCTTGCCCTCTTCCAGCATGCCGGCGGCAGCGAGAATGTTGCGCTTGCGGTCGAGGTCCTTGTTGGCCTCCTGCGCCGGCTTCAGGATCACCGCCGCCGTGGACACCACGATGGAGCAGACGATGCAGAGCGCGAACGCGACCGTGACGATCTTCTTGATGGAGTCATTGCTAGACACGGGCAAGCCTCCGCTTGATGTTGGCCTGGATGACGAAGTGATCCATGATCGGCGCGAACAGGTTGGCGAACAGGATCGCCAGCATGATGCCCTCCGGGAAGGCCGGGTTGATCACGCGAATCAGCACCGTCATGAAGCCGATAAGCAGGCCGAAGCACCAGCGGCCGGTGTTGGTCATCGCGGCCGAGACCGGGTCCGTCGCCATGAAGAACATGCCGAAGGCGAAGCCGCCGACCACCAGGTGCCAGTACCAGGGCATGGAGAACGCCGGGTTGCTCTCGGAACCCACGAGGTTCAGGAAGCTCGAGAACAGGAACATGCCCAGGAACACGCCGGCGACGATGCGCCAGGAGGCGATCCGCGTGGCCAGCAGCCAGGCACCGCCGATGATGATCGCGAGCGTGGAGGTCTCGCCGATGGAGCCCGGAATCGCGCCGACGAAGGCCTGCATCCAGCTATAGCTGTCCTGCAGCCCGGCCATGCCCTGGGAGGCAACCACACCCAGCGGCGTCGCGCCGGTGTAGCCGTCCACGGCCGTCCACACGGCGTCGCCGGACAGCTGCGCCGGGTAGGCGAAGTAGAGGAAGGCGCGGCCCGTGAGCGCCGGGTTGAGGAAGTTCTTGCCGGTACCGCCGAAGACTTCCTTGCCGATCACGACACCGAAGCTGATACCCATGGCCGCCTGCCAGAGCGGCAGGTCCGGGGGGCAGATCAGGGCGAACAGGATCGAGGTGACGAAGAAGCCCTCGTTGACCTCGTGGCCCCGCTTGATCGCGAAGAGCACTTCCCAGAAGCCGCCGACCAGGAAGGTGACCGCGTAGATGGGCAGGAAGTACAGCGCCCCGAACAGGAAGCAATCCCAGAGGCTGGCCGGATCATAGCCGCCCAGGGCGCCGATGATCGCGCCGCGCCAGCCGTCGACGGTGCCGCCGGTCTGGGCGAGGATATCGTTCGCCTGGTAGCCCAGGTTGTACATGCCCCAGAGCATGGCCGGGAACACGGCCAGCCAGACGGTGATCATGATGCGCTTCAGGTCGATGCCGTCGCGCACGTGGGCGGTAGTGCGGGTAACGGAGGACGGTGAGTAAAGGAACGTATCCACCGCCTCGAAGAGCGGGTAGAACTTCTCGAAGCGTCCGCCCTCCTGGAAGTGGTGCTCGTAGTTGTCGAGGATCTTGCGCAGGCTCACGTCAGCCCTCCTTCTCGATGCGCGTCAGATTATCCCGGAGGATCGGCCCGTACTCGTACTTGCCGGGGCACACGTAGGTGCACAGCGCGACGTCTTCCTCGTCCAGTTCCAGGGCCCCGAGGAGCTGGGCCGTTTCCGTGTCGCCCACGATCAGCGAGCGCAGCAGCTGCGTCGGCAGCATGTCCATGGGCACCACGGTCTCGTAGCTGCCCACGGGCACCATGGCGCGTTCGCTGCCGTTGGTGGTAGTGGTCATCGGCAGCGGCCGCGTGCCGAGCAGGCTGCTCAGGTAGATGCGCAGGTTGGAGTGCCGGTTGCGGCCGGGGCTCAGCCAGCCGAGGAGTTCCCGGTCCCGCCCCTCGGCGAGGACGGACACCTGGTTGTGGTAGCGGCCGAGGTAGCTGGTGGCGCTGCGCACACGGCGCCCGCCGAGCACGGACCCGGAGATGATGCGGTTGTCGCCGCCCTTTACCTCGCCGGCGACCAGCGCCTCGAGGTCGGCGCCGACCCGGGTGCGCAGCAGGCGCGGGTTCTCGACCTGCGGGCCGCCGAGGGCGATCACGCGGTCGGTGTAGAGCCGCCCGTCGAGGAACAGGCGGCCGATGGCGATCACGTCCTGGTAGCCGATGTACCAGGCCGTGCGCTCGGCCGTGACGCCGAGCAGGAAGTGGATGTGCGTCCCGGGGAGACCGGCGGGGTGCGGCCCGTCGAACTCGGCGCGCTCGATGGTCGCCGCGCTGCCGCCGGGAATCGCTGCGCCGGGCGCGGTGCACAGGTAGGTCCTGCCACCCGTGAGGCCCGCGAGGAGATCGAGGCCGAGGGCAAAGGCGTCGGGCTGCTCGGCGATGATGACGGCCGGGTCCGCCGCCAGCGGGTGCGTATCAATGGCGGTCACGAAGATCGCGGCGGGCTCCGACTCCGGCGCCGGCACCTTGCTGAAGGGCCGGGTACGCAGGGCCGTCCACAGGCCGGATTTCACCAGGGTTTCGCGCACCGCCGGGGCGTCGAGCGCACGGGCGGCATCGGCGCTGTGGGCGCCGAAATCGACGGCTTCGTCGCCATCGACCTCGATCACCACCGACTGCAGGACGCGCTTGGCGCCGCGGTTGATCGCGCTGACGGTACCGGCGGCGGGGGCCGTGTAGGTGACGCCGGGGGTTTTCTTGTCGGTGAAGAGGACGTCGCCGAGCTTGACCCGGTCACCCTCGCTCACTTCCATGGTCGGCTTCATGCCGGGGTAGTCGAACCCGACGACGGCGACCGCACGGGCCGTCGGTGCGTCGTGGATGGCCTGCTGGGGTGCGCCCTGGATAGGGATATCCAGGCCCCTCTTGATTTTGATCATGCAAACTGCCTGCGGTGCAAAAAACCAGTGACGTAGGACGCAAACAAAACCGGAAGGGCGCGCCGGGCGTACCCTACTTGCGGGAGTCCCACCCGCGGAAGGCCGGGAGACGGCAAGTGCGCCGCTTCAGGCGCGCGCATTATAGCGAAAGGTGCAGCGCCGGTGCCACTATCGAAGCCACTGCCGCGAGGTGCCCGTGCACCCGCTTCGCAGCCCCGGCGGCGGCCCCGATCTCAGTGCTCCTTCGGGTAGACGCGGTAGTCGATGCCGGCCATCTGCTCGAGGATGCGGTGCACCTGGCAGCTGTAGCCGAACTCGTTGTCGTACCAGAGGTAGACCACCACGTGGCTGCCGTTGACAATGGTGGCCTGCGCGTCGTAGACGCAGGCCGTGCGCGAGCCGACGAAATCCGAGGACACCACTTCCGGCGAGTTCGAATAGTCGATCTGCTTGCGCATCTCCGAGTGCAGCGCCACGCCGCGCATGTACTCGTTGAGTTCCTCCACCGTCGTCTCCCGCCCCAGGGTCAGGTTCAGGATCGCCATTGACACGTTCGGCGTGGGCACGCGGATCGCGTTGCCGGTGAGCTTGCCTTGCAGCTGCGGCAGCACCTTGGCCACCGCCTTGGCGGCGCCGGTTTCGGTCAGCACCATGTTCAGCGGCGCGCTGCGGCCCCGCCGGTCCGCCTTGTGGTAGTTGTCGATCAGGTTCTGGTCGTTGGTATAGGCGTGCACCGTCTCCACGTGCCCGGTGACGATGCCGAACTCGTCATCGATCGCCTTCAGCGGCGGCACGATGGCGTTGGTAGTGCAGGACGCGGCGGAGATGATCCGGTCCGTCGGCTCGATGGCGTCGCTGTTGATGCCGGCGACGATGTTCTTCAGGTCGCCCTTGCCCGGCGCCGTCAGGATCACCTTGGCCACCCCCTTCGACTTCAGGTGCTGGCTCAGGCCCTCCTCGTCGCGCCAGACGCCGGTGTTGTCGACGATGATGGCGTTGTTGATGCCGTAGGCGGTGTAGTCGATGCTGTCCGGCGAGTCGGCGTAGATCACCTTCACCTCGTTGCCGTTGGCGACGAAGGACTGGCGCTCCTCGTCGACGCGGATGGTGCCGTCGAAGGCGCCGTGCACCGAGTCCCGGCGCAGCAGGCTGGCGCGCTTGACCAGGTCGTTCTCCGCCTTGCCCTTGCGCACCACCACGGCGCGCAGGCGCAGTCCGTCGCCGCCGTCGGTCTTGTCGATGAGGATGCGGGCCATGAGGCGGCCGATGCGGCCGAAGCCGTAGAGCACCACGTCGACGGGCTCGTCCACGGGCTTCTCGGTGCTGCCGATCAGGTCCGCGACCTCGTCGCGGACGTAGTCCTCGAGGCTGCGGCCCTCGCCGCGGTGCTTGTCAAAGTAGTCGACGCTCAGGCGTCCCACGTCGATGTGGGCGGGGCCGAGGTCCAGCTTGCTGAGAATGTCCAGCACCCGGGAGGTCTCGAACTCCGACAGCTCGTTGCCCTCGACCTGGCGCACGTAGCGGTGCGCTTTCATGATCTCGAGCACGGAGCGGTTCACCATCGCGCGGCCGTAGATATAGCACTTCACGCTGTGCTCCCGGGCGAGCCGGCCGACGATGGGGATCATGGCCTCGGCGAGCGCCTCGCGTTCTTTCCAGTCGCGGAAGTAGTCGTCCGGGCGGGGTCTCTTGCGGTCGTTCACGGCTGTTTTCTCCGGGGGGTCTCGGCGCGAAGCGCGCATTATCCTTTTCCGGCACCGGTGCCGCAAGGAAAGCCGGGCGGCCCGCGCCGCGGGCCGGGTCGCTGGAGCGGCCGCGGTGAAGCCCTTACAATGTTCCGCCTTTTTCGGCGCAGCACGTTCTCCCATGTTCAAAGACAAGCTCCTGGGAACGCCCTGGCCCGCCACGGCCGGCTCCCGCACCGCCGCCGGCCCCTTCCCCGGGAGCGCCGGGAGCGCCTGCATCGCCGAGCTCGCCGGCGACGGGCGGTTGCTGCTGGTCATCGCCGAGGACACGCAGGCCGCGCTGGCCCTCGAGCGCGAGCTGCCTTTCTTTGTCGAGCCCGGTACGGAGGTGCTGGCGCTGCCGGACTGGGAGACGCTGCCCTACGATCACTTCTCCCCGCACCAGGACATCGTCTCCGAGCGGCTGCAGACGCTCTATCGCCTGCCGGCGCTGGACGCCGGTATTCTCATCGTGCCGGTGTCGACGCTCATGCACCGGCTGCCGCCGCGCGACTACGTGCTCGGCGCCAGTCTCATGCTGGAGACCGGCAGCGCGCTCGACGTCGACCGCTTCCGGCGCCGCCTCGAGCGCAGCGGCTACCGCCACGTGGAGACCGTCTACGAACACGGCGAGTTCGCGCTGCGCGGCGCCCTGATCGACATCTTCCCCATGGGCTCGCCCCTGCCCTACCGCATCGATCTCCTCGACGACGAGGTGGACACGCTGCGCACCTTCGACCCGGAGACGCAGCGGACGGTGGCGCGCATGGACGCGGTGCGGCTGCTCCCCGCGCGCGAGTTCCCCCTGACCCGGGATGCCATCGCGCGCTTCCAGCAGCACTGGTACGAGCAGTTCGAGGGCGACCCGGACCAGAGCACGGTGTTCACGGAAGTCAGCGCCGGCCGCGTCCCCGGCGGCTGCGAGTACTACCTGCCGCTGTTCTTCGACCACTGCGAGACGCTCTTCGACTACCTGCCCGAAGACGCCGCCGTGGTGACCGTCGGCCGCCACCACGAGGCGGCACAGCGGTTCTGGGGCGAAATCGCCGAACGCCACAGCGAGTATGGCATCGACCCGCGGCGCCCCCTGCTGCCGCCCCCGGTGGGCTTCCTGCCGGTGGAGGAGCTCTACGCCCGGCTCAAGGGGCACGCGGTGCTCGAGCTGCGCCTCTCCGCCGAGGCGCCGGTCCACGTTGCCAGCGGGGCGCTGGAGCCGCCGCGCAGCGACGGCGACAGCCGCAGCGAACTGCCGGCGCGGCTGGCCACGCTGACCGCGGGCCACGACGGGCCGGTGCTGCTCTGCGCCGAGTCGGCAGGCCGCCGCGAAGTGCTGCTCGAGGCCCTGGCCGGCGCCGGCATCGAGCCCGTGCCGGTGGACAGCTGGCCCGCCTTCCTCGCCGACCCCGCGCCCCTGGCCATCGCCGTCGCGCCGATCGACCGCGGCCTGTACCTCGGCCCGGGCGCGCCCATGCTCCTGTGCGAGGCGCAGCTCTACGGCACCCGCGTGGCCCAGCGTCGGCGGCGCAAGCGCGAGACGGCGGTGGACACGGATGCGGTCTTCCGCGACCTCAACGAGCTGCGCCCCGGCGCGCCGGTGGTCCACCTCGAGCACGGCGTGGGGCGCTACGTGGGCCTCACCAATCTCGCCGTGGACGGCGCGGACGCGGAGTTCCTGACCCTCGAGTACGCCGAGGGCGCGCGGCTCTACGTGCCGGTGGCCTCGCTGCACCTGATCAGCCGCTACTCCGGCAGCGAGCCGGAGCTGGCGCCGCTGCACCGGCTCGGCTCCGGGCAGTGGGAGCGGGCGCGGCGCAAGGCGGGCGAGAAGGCCTCGGACGTGGCCGCGCAGCTGCTCGAGGTCTACGCCCGCCGGGAAGCGCGCGCGGGCTTTGCCTTCGAGCTGCCGAAGGAGGACTACGCCCGCTTCGCCGCGGCCTTCCCCTTCGAAGAGACGCCGGACCAGGAGGCGGCCATCGCCGCCGTGCTCGACGACATGCAGAGCGAGCGGGTGATGGACCGGCTGGTCTGCGGCGACGTGGGCTTCGGAAAGACCGAGGTCGCCATGCGCGCCGCCTTCGTCGCCGTGGCCAGCGGCAAGCAGGTCGCCATGCTGGTGCCCACGACCCTCCTCGCGCAGCAGCACCACAGCTCGCTCTCGGACCGCTTCGCCGACTGGCCCTACCGGGTGGAGGTGCTGTCGCGTTTTCGCACGGCGGCGGAGGTCCGGCGCATCAGCGAGCGCATGGCCGCCGGCGAGATCGACATCCTCGTCGGTACGCACAAGCTGCTGCAGAGCGATTTCCACTTCCGGGACCTGGGCCTGTTGATCATCGACGAGGAGCACCGCTTCGGCGTCAAGCAGAAGGACGCGATCAAGGCGCTGCGGGCGCAGGTGGATATCCTGACGCTCACCGCGACGCCGATCCCGCGGACCCTGAACATGGCCCTCGGCGGCATGCGCGACCTGTCGATCATCGCCACGCCGCCGGCCCGCCGCCTGTCCATCAAGACCTTTGTCCGCGAGCACAGCGCCGCCCTGGTGAAAGAGGCGGTGCTCCGCGAGACCCTGCGCGGCGGCCAGGTGTTCTACCTGCACAACGAGGTGCGCACCATCGAGGAGACGGCGCGCAAGCTGCGCGAGCTGCTGCCGGACCTCTCGGTGGCCGTCGCCCACGGCCAGCTGCGCGAGACGGAACTCGAGCGGGTGATGGCCGACTTCTACCACAAGCGCGCCCACGTGCTGGTGTGCACCACCATCGTGGAGACGGGGATCGACATCCCCAACGCGAACACCATCATCCTCGAGCGCGCGGACCGCTTCGGCCTCGCCCAGCTGCACCAGCTCCGGGGCCGCGTCGGCCGCTCGCACCACCAGGCCTATGCCTACCTGCTGTGCCCCCCGCGCTCGGCGATGACCGCCGACGCCGCCAAGCGCCTCGACGCCATCGAGGCCGCCGGCGACCTCGGGGCCGGCTACCAGCTCGCCACCCACGACCTCGAGATCCGCGGCGCCGGGGAGCTGCTGGGCGACGAGCAGAGCGGGCAGATCCAGAGCGTGGGCTTCGGCATGTACCTCGACATGCTCCAGCGCGCGGTGGCCGCGCTGCGCCGCGGCGAGATTCCCGACATCGACGCGCCCCTCTCGGCGGGCACCGAGATCAACCTGCACGTGCCGGCGCTGATTCCCGAGGACTACCTGCCGGACACCAACACGCGCCTGGTCCTGTACAAGCGCATTGCGGCGGCCGGGAGCGACGGGGCCCTGCGCGACCTGCAGGTGGAGATGATCGACCGCTTCGGCCTGCTGCCCGAGGCGGTGAAACAGCTGTTCACGATCGGCCGCCTGCGGGTCGCCGCGGAGCCCCTGGGTATCAGTGCCATTGAGCTGGGCCCGGAGGGTGGTACCATCGATTTCCGGGAATCCACTGCCATCGATCCCATGACCCTCGTCACTCTCGTACAGGGCGATCCCGCCGGCTACCAGCTCGCCGGCGCCACGCGCCTCCGCATCCGCGCCCGGCTGCCGGAGCCGGCGCAGCGCGTCGCCCTGGCGGAGAAGCTCCTCGACCGCTTTGCCGCCGGCGTCAATGCCCCCGCTGCCTGAGCGCCTCGCGGCCCTCGCCCTGGCCGCCGCCCTCGCGGCGCTGCCCGCCCTGGCCCGGGAGGACGCCGGGGCCGCCCCCTGGTACCGCGTGGAGCTGCTGGTGTTCCGCTACACCGATCCCGCGGCGCTGGACACCGAGACCTGGCCGGTCTTCCCGGAGACGGCCTACCCCGAGCGCTACCGCTTCCTGGTCGACCGCGCCCTGGCTGACCGGCGCCTCGCCGCCCACCCGGAGGCCGTAAGCCGCATCGACGAGCTCGGCCGGCAGCGGTTGCAGCTGGCGCCGGCGGCGGTCGCCGCGGACCCGAACGGCCCGCCCCCGGTAGTGCCGGACCTGCTCACCCTGCTGCCGCTCGAGCCGGCACGGCCCGACGCTCACGTCGGCACAGCGCAGCCGCGGGACCCGAACACACCTGCCGGAACCCCTACGCCGGGCGCCTCTGAGCCGGGCGCCCCGGACCCGAACGCCCCCGGGACGGCGCCCGACCCGAATGCCCCGCCCCCGCTGCCGCCCGCCTTCACCGTCCTCGATGCGCGCGCGCTGCCGGCCGGCCGCCTGGCCCGCGACGGCGGTTACGAGGTGCTCTGGCACGAGGCCTGGCTGCAGCCGCTGCGCGGTGAGGCCGACGCGGTGCCGCTGCTGCTGGATCGCTCCGGGGACCCGGACCGTGACCCCTGGCCGCGCCTGCAGGGCAGCGTGCGGCTCTACCTGTCCCGCTACCTGCACCTCGAGACGGCGCTGTGGCTGAACACCGAGGGCAGCTACCTGCCCGAGGGCTGGCAGGCCGACGCGCCACCCCTGGCGCCGCCCTCCCTGGTCATCGAACCCGCCCCGCTGCCGCGACGCGACCCGGCGCAGGCGCTGCTCGCCGGCGAACCCTGGCGCCCGGACGCGCGCCTGGCCGACGGCACCCTCGCCTGGGACGGCCCGCCGCGCGCGCCCGCGTCCACGGTCTTCACCGGGGCCGCGGCGGCACAAGGGCTGCCGCAGGACCCGAACGCCGCGCAGGACCCGAACGCACCGGCAGACCCGAACGCCCCCGACAGCTGGCCCTGGCGCCACAGTATCGTCCTCGCGGCCGAGCGGCGCATGCGCAGCGGCGAAACGCACTACCTCGACCACCCCCTCTTCGGGGTGGTCGTGCGCCTGGAACCGCTGGAGCCGGAAGCGCTCAAGAACCTCGGCGAGGAACTCGCGGACCCGGCCTGGGCCGGACGCCACGGCCGGGCGGACGCGGCGCCTAGACCCGACGACGCGCCGTAAGGAAGGCGCGAAGCAGCGCCGCCACGGCGCCCGCCTCGCGGGCGAGCACCTCGGCCATGGCCGCCAGGGTCAGCGGCTGGTCGTCCAGCCCCGGGGCCGCATTCACTACCATGCAAATCGATGCATAGGGCAGCTCCAGCTCCCGGGCCAGCGCCGCCTCCGGCATGCCGGTCATACCGACGAGGTCGCAGCCGTCACCGCGAAGGCGCCGGATCTCGGCGGCGGTTTCCAGCCGCGGCCCCTGCGTGACGCCGAGGACGCCGCCGTCGCGGCAGGCGATCCCCCCCTCCTGCGCCGCCATGAGCAGCGCCCGCCGCAGCGCCGGATCGTAGGGCTCGGTGAAGTCGATGTGCCGGACTGGGCTGTCGCCGCCCTCGTCCACGGTGTGTTCACGGCCCCAGGTGTAATCGATGAGCTGGTCCGGCAGAACCAGCTGCCCCGGGCCGCAGGCCTCGTGGATGCCGCCGACGGCATTGATGGCAACCACGGCGGCGGCACCGAGCTCGCGCAGCGCCCAGAGGTTGGCGCGGTAGTTGATGCGGTGCGGCGGCAGCGCGCGGGGCTTGCCGTGACGCTGCAGGAAAAGAACGGGTACGCCATCGATGCTGCCCGCCTCGATAGGGCCGGACGGTGCCCCGTAGGGGGTGTCGCAGGCCCGCTCTTCGGCGGCCTCGAGCCCGGCCAGGGCGTCGATACCCGTCCCGCCGATAACGGCGACGCTCATCGCTCCGCCGCCGCGGATTTAGACATTTTTAGCATGACGCTGCGACAGACCACGATGCTTCTCCTATAAGCCGGCCGCGCCGGGCGCGCGGAGGCGCAGCCAGGTCGTTGATTGCAAAAGGGAAAGGCCCGCCCAGGTCACGCGCCTCACGCGTTGTGCCGAGGGCCACACGCCCGCTGCCGCGCATGGACAGCGGCCCCGCACCTGCTAACTTTCTGGCAGGAGGACGATAGCATGACTCTCGAAAGACCGGCCATCGGCCAGTGGTACAAGGAAGCGGAGAGCGCCGCCCTGTTCGAGGTGGTCGCCATCGACGATCACAGCGGCTGCATCGAGGTGCAGTATCTCGACGGCGAGATCGCCGAGTTCGACACGGAGAGCTGGGGCGAGCTGGTGCTCATCCCCGCCGTCGAGCCCGAGGACTGGCGCGCCCCGTTCGAGCTCAGCGACGAGGACGGCCTGGACCCCGACGAGCCGCTGCACCCCGGCTGGGGCAACCCCGTCAACAGCATCGAGCCCGACGGCGCCTGGGAGCTCGAGGACTACTGACCGCCGGGCGCCCCGGGGCGGCCTTGCAGGCAGCGCGCCACTGTATATAATTCCAGTGGTGTACGCATGCACAGGATAGCCCCATGGCCAAGCTCACCGCCCGCCAGCAGCAGGTCCTCGACCTGATCCGGCGCCACATCGACGACACGGGGTACCCGCCCACCCGCGCGGACATCGCCCGGGAACTCGGTTTCCGCTCCGCCAACGCCGCCGAGGAACACCTGAAGGCCCTGGCCCGCAAGGGCGCGATCGAGATCATCCCGGGCGCTTCGCGGGGCATCCGCCTGCCCGAGGAACGCGGGCTGCCCATCGTCGGCCGTGTCGCCGCCGGCAGCCCGGTGCTCGCCGAGGAACACATCGAGGACTTCTGCGAGCTGCCGGCGGACTTCTTCCGCCCGGCCGCCGACTACTTCCTGCGCGTAACCGGCGACAGCATGGTGGGCATCGGCATCTGCGACGGCGACCTCCTCGCCGTCCACAGCACGCCGGTGGCCAACGACGGCGACGTCGTCGTCGCCCGCCTCGACGACGAGGTGACGGTCAAGCGGCTGCGTCGCGGGCGCGAGCGGTACCGGCTGCAGCTGCTGCCGGAAAACCCCGACTACGCGCCGATCGAAGTCGACCTGCGCGAGCAGGCGTGTGTCATTGAGGGGTTGAGCGTGGGGGTGGTGCGCCGCGGCATCTGAAGCGCCGGGCCGGACGGCGGCCTGCGCGGCGGGGCGCCGCGCCGGTGAGTCAGTGCAGGACCCGCGGGGTTTCCTGCTCGACTTCCTCCTCGATTTCGACTTCGGCCTGGTCCGTCAGTTGGGCCGTGGCCTGGATACCGGCCTGGATCATGGCCTTGGCCACCTCCAGGCAGTGATCCATCACGTACATGCGTGATTCATCGGAAAACTGGATGCGCAGGAGCGGCGGGGCGTCTTCCCCGGCCCGTTGCAGCACGACTTCTCCGTTCCCCAGATCGACGATCTCCAGCAGGGATGTGGACACTCGGCAGACCTCGTTTCCGCAGTGTGTAGTCCGATGGTAACAGTGTCCCGGGGGTGGGCCAACACGCGTCGCCACCACCCGCAGCGAGCGGCCCGGGGCCCTGCTCAGCTCTCGTCCAGCGAGTCGTTCATGCGCGCCAGGGTGTTCGACAGCTCCCGGTGCCAGGCCCGCGCCTGCGCCGGGTCCGGCATGCCCTGCTCTGCCGCCAGGAGGTTGCCCGGCACGCGGGACCGCGTCGGCAGCGCCGCCGGCAGCGGCGCGAGCAGCCCGGCCAGCCAGCCCTCGCGCTCGAGCTGCGCGAACTCGCGCAGCTCCGCCGCCCGGGCCTTGCCCGCCGCCGGCTCCGGCAGCTCGTCACAGCAGCGCGGGGGCGGGCCGTCCGCTTCGCCGGTGGGGTCGAGCACCGCCAGCAGGTACCAGCCGTAGGCCGCCAGCAGCTGCTCGCGCACGCCCGGCGCGTGCGCCGCATCGACAATATCGGCCGGCGCCGCGCCGGCCGCGCGCTGCGCCTCCCAGCCGTCGATGAGCAGGCGCGCCAGGTACAGGTGGTGGTTGGCACGGCCCCGGGACACGGCGTCAGCGGCTCCCGGCCCCGGCTTTCGCTTTGGCTTTTGCCTTGGGTTTGGCTTTCGTTTTCGCCCCGGCCTTGCGCTTCGGCGCCGCCTTCCTGCCGCTCGCCGCGCTGCCCGCCTCGACCTGCCAGCGGCCGTCGCGGTAGAGCGCCTTCCAGCCCGTCGCCTTGCCGTCCTCTTCGGTCATAACGTACTGCTCGCGGGTCTTGCGGCTGTAGCGGACCTGGGTGCGGTTGCCCGCATCATCCTGCGCAGGCGCCTCGAGGATATAGCTGTACTTGGGGTCGATCTCGCTGCCGTGGGGGATCAGCTCATCGACGAAGGGCGCGCGCGTCTCGCGGTTGCGGGGAAACTGGCTCGCGGCGAGGAACAGCCCCGCGGCGCCGTCGCGCAGCACGTAGTGATCCTCGACCTTCTCGCAGGCGAGCTCGGGCATGGGCACCGGGTCCATCTTCGGCGGCGCCACCTCGCCGTTGCGCAGCAGCTTGCGCGTGTTCTTGCAGTCCTCCGCGGTACAGCCGAAGTACTTGCCGAAACGGCCGGTCTTCAGCTGCATCTCGGCGCCGCACTTGTCGCACTCGATCACCGGACCGTCGTAGCCCTTGATCTTGAAGCGGCCCTCTTCCACCTCGAAACCGGGACAGTCGGGATTGTTGCCGCAGACGTGGAGCTTGCGCTTCTCGTCGATGAGATAGCTGTCCATGGCGGCGTTGCAGAGCTTGCAGCGGTGCTTGCTGCGCAGCAGCCGGGATTCGGCCTCGTCGTCCGCATCCTCGCGGATGGCCTCGTCACCGGGAATCAGGTTGATGGTGTTCTTGCAGCGCTCCTTCGGCGGCAGCGCGTAGCCGGAGCAGCCGAGGAAGACCCCGGTGCTCGCCGTGCGGATCTGCATGGGCCGGCCGCACTTGTCGCAGGCGATGTCCGTCATGGTCGGCTCGTTCGGCTGCATGCCGTCCGGCTGCGGCTGCTCGGCGCGCTCCAGGCGGGAACGGAAGTCGGCGTAGAAGCGGTCGAGGAGTTCCCGCCAGTCCAGCTCGCCCTCGGCGATCTCGTCGAGGTGCTCTTCCATGGTGGCGGTGAAGTTGTAGTCCAGGAGGTCGCTGAAGCTCTGCTGCAGCCGGTGGGTGACGATATCGCCCATCTTCTCGGCATAGAAGCGCTTGTTCTCCAGGCGCACGTAGCCCCGGTCCTGGATCGTGGAGATGATCGAGGCGTAGGTCGAGGGCCGGCCGATACCGCGCTTTTCGAGTTCGCGCACCAGGCTCGCCTCGCCGTAGCGCGGCGGCGGCGTGGGGAAGTGCTGCGACGGTTCCAGCTTGACGAGTTCCAGGGCGTCGCCCTCGGCGACGTCGGGGAGCACCGTGTCCTCGCCCTTGCGCCCGGTGGGCGGCAGCACCCGGGTGTAGCCGTCGAAGCGGATGATGCGGCCGCGGGCGGCGAGCTCGTAGTCGCCGGCGGCCACGGTGATGGTCGTGGAGGTGTACTCCGCCGCGGGCATCTGGCTGGCGACGAACTGCCGCCAGATCAGCTCGTACAGGCGCTCGGCGTCGCGCTCCATGCCCGCGAGCATGGCCTGGGTCACATTGACGTCGGAGGGGCGGATCGCCTCGTGGGCCTCCTGCGCACCCTCCTTCGAGGCGTACTCGCGGGGCTTCTCGGGCAGGTAGCGGGCCGGGAAGTTGGCGCCGAGGTAGTCGCGGCAGCTGGCCACGGCCTCCTTGCTCAGGTTGGTCGAGTCCGTCCGCATGTAGGTGATGTAGCCGGCCTCGTAGAGGCGCTGGGCGAGCGTCATGGTCTTCTTGACGCTGAAGCCCAGCCGCGTACTCGCCGACTGCTGCAGCGTGGACGTGATGAACGGGGCCGGCGGGTTGGACCGCGTCGGCTTGTCCTCCCGGGCCTTCACCCGGTAGCCCGCATCGGCCAGCGCGTCGCGGGCGGCCATGGCGGCCGCCTCGTTGGTCGGGCGGAACTTCTCGCCCCGGTGCCGGCGCACCTCGAAGCGGGCGGGCTCCTCGTCGCGGGCCTTCAGGTCGGCGTGGATTTCCCAGAACTCTTCCGGCACGAAGGCGCGGATCTCGCGCTCGCGCTCGACGATCAGGCGCACGGCCACGGACTGCACGCGGCCGGCGGAGAGCCCGCGGGCCACCTTCGCCCAGAGCAGCGGCGACACCATGTAGCCCACGACCCGGTCGAGGAAACGGCGGGCCTGCTGCGCGTTCACCCGGTTCGTGTCCAGCTGCGACGGGTGCTCGAAGGCCTCCCGGATCGCGTTCTTCGTGATCTCGTTGAAGACCACGCGCTGGTAGCGGTCGTCGTCGCCGCCGATGGCCTCGCGCAGGTGCCAGGCGATCGCCTCCCCCTCCCGGTCGAGGTCGGTGGCGAGGTAGATGGCGTCGGATTTCTCGGCCAGCTTTTTCAGCTCGCTGACCACTTTTTCCTTGCCCGGCAGGATCTCGTAGCGCGCCTGCCAGCCGTGCTCCGGGTCGATGCCCATGCGGCGCACGAGCTGCTCGCGGTTCTTCTTCTTTTTATAGGCCGCCTTCTCGCCCGGCGACATCTTCCGGGTGCGTGCCGCCTGCGCCGCGCGCTCCTTCGGATCGACGGACTGCTTGCCGCTGCCCGAGGTCGGCAGGTCGCGGATATGGCCCACGCTGGACTTCACCACGAAATCCGGCCCGAGGTACTTATTGATGGTCTTGGCCTTCGCAGGCGACTCGACGATAACGAGAGACTTTCCCATGTTGGTCCGGTGTTACCTCAGCGTGGGCGGCCGGCCGGTGGGGACGGCGCAAAGGGGGGCATATATAAAGGCCACTGCTTCAGGGGTCAAGGGAAGCCCCCCGCGGCGTTTCATCACCGGCGTTCCGCCAGGCGGTGAGCGCATCGGCGATCGCATCCACCGCCTCGGGCCCCGCGGACTCCTGCCAGTAGACCCCGCAGCTGCCCTCGTCGATACCCACGGCGAGGGCCCAGTCGGGCAGCGAGGCCACCGCGCCCGGGGGGTCCTCACGGCCTTCGCTCGCGCGCCAGCCACCCCCCTCCCGCCACCAGGCGCGGGACCGCCGCCCCGCACCGCGGGACGGCGGCAGGCGCAGCCCGTAGTACAGCACCTGCCGTTCGCTCGCCGGCAGCCGCTCCCGCCGCGGCCGCGGTAGCGGCAGGTCCCGGAACTCGACGTACAGGCCGGCCAGCGCGGCGCGCTCGCGCAGGGCCGCCTGCGTGCGCTGCCGCGGCGACGGCCGGAAATGCCACAGCGGCGCCAGCGCCAGCGCGACCACCAGCAGGATCAGCAGGGTCGCCTTCACGGGTGATGATTCAGGTCAAGGGCCACGGGGAATCTCTCGCACTCGCATTGCCGGGCACCCACGGTATGTTATAAAACCGGTCAAGCGCCAGCAGCCCGCGACAGGAGATAACGCCATGGCCAATTACACCCGCATCCTCACGGCAGTCGATCTCAGCGAAGACTCGGACGAGGTGGTCGAGCGGGCCCGCGCGATCGCCACCAACAACGGCGCCGAGCTGCACCTCATCCACGTGATCGAGCCGCTATCCTTCGCCTACGGCGGCGACATCCCCATGGACTTCTCCGGCATCCAGGACGAAATCCACCAGCAGGCCAGCGCCCAGCTCGAGAAGTTCGGCGAGAAGCACAGCATCCCGCAGTCGGCGCGCCATGTCGTGCTCGGCCAGCCTGAGGTGGAGATCCACGCCATGGCCGAGGAGCTCGATGCCGATCTCATCGTCGTCGGCAGCCACGGCCGCTACGGCCTCGCCCTGCTCATGGGCTCCACGGCCAACGGCGTGCTCCACGGCGCCACCTGCGACGTGCTCGCGGTCCGCGTGGGGCAGCAGAAGAAGGGCTAGGCGAGGCCTTCCCGGCACAGCGCCCGGTGCAGGTCGTCGCCCGTGAAGGGCCAGCCGAGTTCCTCGCCGCCGGGAAAACGGAGCACCGGGATCCGCTCTCCGTAGCGCTCGAAGAGCGCGTCGTCCTCACTGATATCCACTACCTCCCAGGCGAGCCCCGGGGCCGCCGCCCGCGCGGCCACGAGCAGGCCCTCCGCGAGCTCGCAGAGGTGGCAGGCGGCGGTGCTGTAGAGAATGGGCCGGGGCCCGGGCATGTGCATCGGCGCGGCTCCGCGGGGGGCGCTGGGCGGCGCAGCATAGCACGGCCCGGCGCGTGAACGAGTACCGCGAGAAGCGCCGCCACTACCGCAGCGTGCTCACGGTCTTCGGGCGCAAGCCGGTGCTCGAGGCGCTGGCTGACCCGGGCCTCGACTGCGAGCGCCTGCACCTGGCGACCAGCAATCGCCGCGAGCCGACCCTCGAACGCATCCTGGCCCTCGCCGCGGAGCGCGGCGTGGAAACCCGGGAGCACAGCCGCGAGGCCCTCGCCCGCATTTCCCGCAACGGCCGCCAGGACCAGGGCGTCGCGCTGGATATCCGCTGTCCGCGCTTTGCCGAGCTCGACGAGGGCCTGGCGGCGCTGGACGCGCAGCCGTCGGTGCGCCTGCTGGCCCTCGACGGGGTCACCAACCCGCAGAACGCGGGCATGGCGATCCGCAGCGCCCGCGCCGGGGGCATCGACGGCATCCTCTACGCCGACCGCGGCAACCCGGCCCTCGGCCCGCTGGTCATCAAGGGCAGCGCCGGCACGCTCTACGGCGCGCCGCTGCTGCGCTGCGCGACCGTCGCCGAGGGTGTCGCGGCCTGCCGGGAGGCCGGCTACACCGTGTACACGCTGCAGGCGGACGCTGGGCGCGACCTGTTCAGCGCGCCGCTCGCGGCGCGGGCCCTGTTCGTGCTCGGGGGCGAGACCGACGGCGTGTCGCCGGCCGTGGCGGCGCAGGCCGGGGAGGCCCTGGCCGTGCCCATGGCGGCGGGTGTGGAGTCGCTGAACGTGGCCGTGACCGCGGCGCTGGTGGCCTACGCGCCACGCCTGGCGCGCGGCCCCGGGGAGCGCTGAGTCAGCGCGAGAGGAAGCTCATGCCCTCTTCCAGCCCGTGCAGCGTCAGCGGGTACATGTGCCCCTCCATGAGCTGGTGCGTCATGGCGATGGACTGGGTGTACTCCCACTCGTCCTCGGGCACCGGATTGATCCAGATGCACTTCTCGTAGGTCTGCCGCAGCCGGCGCAGCCAGACCTCACCGGCCTCCTCGTTCCAGTGCTCCACCGAGCCGCCGGGCTGGACGATCTCGTAGGGCGACATGGAGGCGTCGCCGACGATCACCACCTTGTAGTCATGGCCGTACTTGTGAAGGATATCGAGCAGCGCCGTGCGCTCGTGGTGCCGGCGGATGTTGTTCTTCCACACGCTCTCGTAAAGGAAGTTGTGGAAGTAGAAGTTCTCCATGTGCTTGAACTCGGTGCGCGCCGCCGAGAACAGCTCCTCGCAGACCTTCACGTGCGGGTCCATGGAGCCGCCGACGTCGAAGAACAGGAGCACCTTCACCGCGTTGTGCCGCTCCGGCACCATGCGGATGTCGAGGAGCCCGGCGTTGCGCGCCGTGGAGCGGATCGTGTCATCGAGGTCCAGCTCCTCGGCGGAACCGGTGCGCGCGAACTTGCGCAGCCGGCGCAGCGCGAGCTTGATGTTGCGCGTGCCGAGCTCGACGGAATCGTCGAGGTTGCGGAAGTCCCGCTTGTCCCAGACCTTCACCGCGCGCCGGTTGCCGCCGTTCGGCCCCACGCGGATGCCCTCCGGGTGGTAGCCCTGCTGGCCGAAGGGCGAAGTGCCGCCGGTGCCGATCCACTTGTTGCCGCCCTCGTGGCGCTTCTCCTGCTCCTCGAGGCGCTTCTTGAACTCCTCGATGAGCTTCTCCAGGCCGCCGAGGGACTCGATCTTCGCCTTGTCCTCCTCCGAGAGCTCCTTCATGAACTCGTTGCGCAGCCAGTCGTCCGGGATCATGGCCTCGATGATGTCATCGAGGCCCTCGAGGTCGCGGAAGTGCGCGCCGAAGGCCTTGTCGAAGCGATCGAAGTACTTCTCGTCCTTCACCAGGCAGGCGCGGCTGAAGTAGTAGAACTGGTCCACGCTGCCCACCACGAGGTGGCGCTTGAGCCCCTCGAGGAGATCGAGCAGCTCGCGCGTGGTGACCGGGATCCCCGCGTCGCGCAGGCCGTGGAAGAAATTGATCAGCATCGCGGCCTAGCGCGATTCCCGCCGGTGCATGAACGCCAGCCGCTCGAGCAGGTGCACGTCCTGCTCGTTCTTGAGCAGCGCGCCGTAGAGCGGCGGGATCGCCTTGCTGTGGTCGCGCTCGCGCAGGATCTCGTCCGGGATGTCGTCGGCCATGAGCAGCTTGAGCCAGTCGATGAGCTCCGAGGTGGACGGCTTCTTCTTCAGCCCGGGCACGGCGCGCAGGTCGAAGAAGATCTCCATCGCCTCCTGCACCAGGGACCGGGCGATCCCCGGGTAGTGCACGTCGATGATCTGGCGCATCGTGTCCCGGTCCGGGAAGTTGATGAAGTGGAAAAAGCAGCGGCGCAGGAAGGCGTCCGGCAGCTCCTTCTCGTTGTTGCTGGTGATGATGATGATCGGGCGGTGCTTCGCTTTTACGGTCTCGCCGGTCTCGTAGACGAAGAACTCCATGCGGTCGAGTTCCTGCAGGAGGTCGTTCGGGAACTCGATGTCCGCCTTGTCGATCTCGTCGATGAGCAGCACCGCCTGCTCCTCGGCGACGAAGGCGTCCCAGAGCTTGCCGCGCTTGATGTAGTTGGCGATGTCGTAGACCTTCTCGTCGCCGAGCTGGGAATCGCGCAGCCTGGAGACCGCGTCGTACTCGTAGAGTCCCTGCTGGGCCTTCGTGGTCGACTTGATGTGCCACTGGATCAGTGGCTTGCCGAGGCCCTGGGCGACCTCTTCGGCGAGCATGGTCTTGCCGGTGCCGGGCTCGCCCTTGATGAGCAGCGGGCGCTGCAGCTCGACCGCGGCGTTCACCGCCATGCGCAGGTCGTCGGTGGCGACGTAGCGATCCGTGCCTTCGAATTTCATCGGCTGTGGTCCTGGTGGGGGAAAGCGGTGAAGGGTAACGACAGCCCCCGGGCGAATCAAGCTGAGGCCGCGGCGGCACCCCGGCGACGGCGCAGCCAGGCGCCGAGGGCGAGCCCCGGCACCTGCGCCGCCAGCAGCGCGACCCCGAGCGGCCTCAGCGCGTGCATGGCGGCCTCCAGGCCCTCGGTACCGAACTGGAAGGCGGCGACGACCAGCGCCGGGGCCATCGTCTCCATGCCCGGCTCCGGGTAGGCCGGCAGGAGCAGCAGCGCGGCCCCGCTGCAGCAGAGCCAGCTGGCCAGCAGCGGCCAGCGCCGCAGCCACCAGGCGAGCAGCAACAGCGCGAGCGCGCCGGCGCCCAGGTAGGTAGCCATGGCCAGTTGGTAGCTACCGCCAGTCAGCATGGGAGCAGTCCTCGTCGACCCACAGCACGATGTGTTCCTCGTAGTCGTCTTCCGCCACGTCCGCCTCGCTGATCACCCGCCCGCGCACGGACGCGCCGGCGCGGTGCACGCTCTCCGGGTCCCCGGTGCGCAGCGGGTGCCAGGCCGGCAGGGGCAGGCCGCGGGCCCGCCGCCGGTAGGCGCAGCTCGGCGGCAGCCAGTCCCAGGCCCCCGCCCGTGCCGCGTCCAGCGTCATGCAGTCCGGTACCTGCGCATGGCGGTTCGCGTAGTCCGTGCAGCGGCAGCGCTCGGCATCCAGCAGGCGGCAGTGGACGCGGGTCGCGAACTGCTCGCCGCTGTCCTCGTCTTCCAGCCGGTGCAGGCAGCAGCGGCCGCAGCCGTCGCAGAGCGCCTCCCACTGCGCCGCGTCCAGGGCCTCGAGGGGCAGCCGGTCCCACCAGGGTAGCGCCGCGGTCACGGGGCGGGCTCCGGGTCGGCGCCGGGCTGTGGCGGCAGCTGCAGGTAAAAGCCCTTCTCGTCGAGCGCGGCGAGCACCGTGCGGGCATCGGCGCGCGCGAGGCGGCGCTCCGGGGTCAGCACCAGGCTGAGGGCGAGCTCCGGCTTGCCGAACCCGGCGAGCAATTCGGCCGGCAGGTCCTCCAGGGAACGGTCGCGGTCGACAAACAGGTACATGCCCTCCCTGCGGGGGCTGCGGTAAACGGCACAGAGGCGCTTCACAGCGCACCCTCCGCGAGGGCCGCGCGCAGCGGCTCGATCGCGAGATCCCGGCGCCAGCCCTGCCAGCTCGCCGGCTCGCTGATCGGCAGGCCGCGCGCCTCGCGCAGCAGCAGCTCGAGGTCGCGGCCGGCGAGCAGCATTTCCGGGGCGACGGCCGCGGCCTCGGCGAGCGCGCGCACGCGAGATTTCAGCCCCTTCAGCCGCTTGCGCTCGCCGCTGTCCAGGGGCGGCGGCAGCGGCGCGGGCAGCGCCGCCTCCGGCAGGGACCGGGCCTCGGCAATGCAGTCGAGCAGGGCATCGCCGCAGCGCCGGAGCACCGCCGGCGGGATTTCCCCGGCCGCGGCCAGTGCCGCGGCGCTGCCCGGCATGGCCCGGGCAATGGCCAGGCAGAGGGTGTCATCGAGGATCCAGCTGCGCGGCTTGTCCCGCAGCGCGGCCTCCTCCTCCCGCCAGGCGCAGAGGCGCTCGAGGGCCGCGAACTGCCGCGGCTCGAGCTTCCAGGCGGACTTCACCCGCAGATGGTAGGCCGGATTGCGGCTGCCGGCGCCCGCGCAGGCCACCTCGCCCTCCTCGAGGATCCACGGCAGCTTGCCCGCCGCCTCGGCCTCGGCGCGCAACCGCTCGTACAGCGGCAGCAGGTAGGCCACGTCCAGCGCCGCGTAGCGGCACTGGGACTCGCTGAGCGGGCGGCGCAGCCAGTCGGAGCGGGTCTCCCCCTTGTCCAGCACCACGCCGAAGGCCTGCTCGACGACGCCGCGGTACCCGAGGCCGAAACCCCGGTCGAGAAGCCCGGCGGCGCGCTGCGTATCGAACAGCGGCCGCGGCAGCGCGCCGAGCCAGTGGTCGAAGACCTCGAGGTCCTCGCTGGCGGAGTGCAGGACCTTGGTGGTGGCCGGGTCTTCGAACAGCGCCACCAGCGGGGCCGTGTCCTCGAGAGCCAGCGGGTCCACGAGCCAGGCGTGGTCCGTGAAGCACAGCTGCAGCAGGGCGACCTGCGGGAAGAAGGTGTTGCGGCGCATGAACTCGGTGTCCACGGCCACCGCCGGCGCGCCGCGGTGCTCGCCGAGGAGCGCCTCGAAGGCCTCCTGGCCGGCAACGAGCGTCCAGTCCATCAGCGGCTCACCGGCTGGCGCCCGGAGAAGGCGTGCATCAGCGTGCTGCCGTCGACATATTCGAGCTCGCCGCCGAGGGGCACGCCGTGGGCGATCCGCGACATGCGCACACCGTCGGCCGCGAGCAGGTCCGTGAGGTACCAGGCCGTGGCCTCGCCCTCGGCCGTGGGGTTGGTAGCCAGGATCACCTCCTCGATCCCCTGCTCCCGCACCAGGGCCTGGAGCCGGTCGAGGCCGATATCCTCCGGGCCGATGCCGTCGATCGGCGACAGGTGACCCATGAGCACGAAATAGCGGCCGCGATAGCCCCCCGCCTGCTCGATGGCGAGCACATCCGCCGGGGTCTCGACCACGCACAGCAGCGTCGCCTCGCGGCGCGGGTCCTCGCAGATGGCGCAGACCGGGGCCTCCGTGAGATTGCGGCAGCGCCGGCAGCGGCCCACGCGCTCGGCGGCTTCCCCGAGCGCGACGGCGAGCGCCTGCGCCCCCTCCCGGTCCCGCTCGAGGAGGTGCAGGGCCATGCGCTGGGCCGATTTCGGGCCGACCCCGGGCAGGCAGCGCAGGGCGTCGACGAGGGCCTCGAGGGCGGGGCTGAACACGGTCTCAGAACGGCAGCTTCATGCCCGGGGGCAGTTCCATGCCGCCGGTCACTTCGGCCATGGCCTCGCGGTTCGCCGCCTCGACCTTGCGCACCGCATCGTTCACCGCGGCCGCGAGCAGATCCTCGAGCACGGACTTCTCCTCGCTGAGCACGCTGTCGTCGATGGCGACGCGGCGGACGTCGTGGCGGCCGTTCATGATGACCTGCACGAGGCCGGCGCCGGCCTCGCCGGTGACCTCGCGCTCGGCGGCGGCTTCCTGCGCCTCCTGCATGGCCGCCTGCATCTTCTGCGCCTGCTTCATCAGGTCGCCGATTCCACCCTTGAACATCAGTGTTCTCCTCTCGCGGCGGCGTCGCGCGCCACCTCTACCGATTCTTCCTCGAGGGTACCAGCAAAGCGCTCGAGGAGGCTGCCGAGGCGGGGGTCTTCCCGCAGCCGGGCCACGGCGCTGGCATGGGCCTCCCGGCGCAGGCGCGCATCGCGCTGGGCCGGGGTCTCCGCGGCGAGCTCCCCGGGTTCGATGGCGACGGACCAGCCGTCGTCGCCGAGCACCCGGCGCAGCGCCGCGGTGATGCGCTCACCGTGGCGCGCATTGAACAGGTTGGCCTGCTCCTGATCAAGCACCAGGGAGACCACGCTTCCCGCGCAGGCCCGCCACTCGCAGTTGCGCGCGATGACCCGCGTGCTGCCGGTGAGCTCGAGCTGCTCGACCAGGTGGTGCCAGGGCGGCAGCGATGCGGCCGAGGGTTCGGGCGCGGACCGGGGCCCGGGGGCGGGTGCGGCGGGCGCCGGAACCGCTGGCGCGCGAGCCGGGGGCACCTGCGCCGACGCCGCGGGAGCCGGGGACGCCTGCACCGGGGGTTCCTGGGCGCGTGGCCCGGCCGGCGGCGCGCCGGCCTCTGCGGCGGGCGCCGCCGGGGCCCGCCGCGGTTCAGGCTTTTTTGCCGGTCGGCCGACCTCGCCGGCGGCAGCCTGCGGGACACTGTCCCCGGTCGCGGGGAGCGACGGGGCCGGACGGAACGCGAGCATGCGCAGCAGCACCATGTCGAAACCCGCGCGCGGGTCCGCCGCGAGCGGCAGGTCGCGGCGCCCGTTCAGGGCGATCTGGTAGCAGAGCTGCACGTCCTCCGCGGTGAACCGCGCCGCCAGCTCGCGCAGGCGATCCACGTCCCCCATCTCCGGGTCCAGCGCCTCGGGCACGGCCTGCGCCAGGGCGAGGCGGTGCAGTACCGCGAGCAGCGTCTCCAGGGCGGCGGCGAAGTCGAGGGCCTGTGCCTCCATCGCCGCGGCCACGGCGAGAAGACCGGGCGCGTCGTCGGCGGCGAGCGCATCGAGCAGCTGGAAGACGTGGTCCCGGTCCACGGTGCCGAGCATGTCGCGCACCTCGGCCTCGACGAGGCGGCCGCCGCCGAAGGCGATCGCCTGGTCGGTGAGGCTCAGCGCATCGCGCATGCTCCCGGCAGCGGCGTGGCCGAGCAGCCACAGTGCCGGCTCCTCGAAAGCGACCCCCTCGGCGCCGAGGATGTGCCGCAGGTGCCCGACCACCTGCCCCGCCGGCATGTTCTTCAGGTTGAACTGCAGGCAGCGGGACAGCACCGTCGCCGGCAGCTTCTGCGGGTCCGTGGTGGCCAGCAGGAACTTCACGTGCGGCGGCGGCTCCTCGAGGGTCTTCAGCAGCGCGTTGAAGCTGTGCTGCGAGAGCATGTGCACCTCGTCGATGAGGTACACCTTGTAGCGGCTGCGGGTCGGCGCGTACTGCACGTTCTCGAGCAGCTCGCGGGTGTCGTCCACGCGGGTGCGGGAGGCGGCATCCACCTCGAGCAGATCGACGCTGCGGCCTTCGGCGATCTCCAGGCAGGCGCTGCATTCACCGCAGGGTCGGGAGCTGACCCCCTGCTCGCAGTTCAGGCACTTGGCGAGAATCCGCGCGACGGTGGTCTTGCCGACGCCGCGGGTGCCGGTAAACAGGTAGGCGTGGTGCAGCTGGTCCCGGTCCAGGGCGTTGGCGAGGGCGCGGAGCACGTGCTCCTGGCCCACCATCTCGTCGAAGCTGGCCGGGCGCCATTTGCGGGCGAGGACCTGGTAAGACATGCCGGCGCGGGACGCTCCTCCGTGGTCAAGGGGCCAAGCATACCCCAGCGGGGACGACGGCAGAACCGGACCGGCGCGGGGTTGGCAGGGAAGCCAATGGAGGCGGCCCGGACAGCCACACCCCGGCACCCGAATCAGCAGCTACCGTTGCTCCCTTCCGGGCCTGGCGGGGTTCACTGCCTATCGTTGCGGGGGGACCGCCCGGACCACCACGACCCCTTGGCGGGGGCCGCCATTGTCGCGGAAAGCGGTCGCCGCCGCAAACGATTCCCCCGCGCCCCGCACCGCCACTGCCCCCAACGGATGGCCCGCGGCAGGCTGTGCTAACCTCTCGCAAGCGGGCGCCCGCACGGCGGGCGCCCTCGACTTCAGCAGACCACAGCGAGACACCCGTGACTGGAACGCGCCCGACAACTGCGACGGGGCCGGCGGCGTCCCCGACCGTCCGTGGCCCCCGCGCCACCCACGCAGCCCTGCCCTTCGCCGGCCTTATCGCCTGCCTCCTCGCCTGTCTCCTCGCCGCCGCCCCGGTTTCCGCGCAGGAGGCCGCCGCCGTCGACCGCGGCAGCCTCGGCACACTCGAGACCGCGGTCCGCGAGGACACGGGCCTGACCGACGAGGAGCGCGCGCCGCTGCTGCTGGACCTGCAGCAGGCAACCCAGGACCTCAACCAGGCCGAGAGCTACCGCCAGGAGGCGGAGAGCTACCGCCAGGCGATGGAGAACAGCGCGAGCGAGGTGGAGAACTACAACGAGCTCGTCCGCGAGATGGAGGATTCGGCCCCGACCGTGGAGGAGCGACTCGGCCGGGACCCGGACCTCGAGGAGATCGAGGCCGAGCTGGACGTGGTAGAGGCCCGGCGGCAGAGCCTTGCCGACCAGCGCAGCGCGGCCCTCGGCGCCCTCGCCGAACGCACCGTCGGCGACGGTGAACAGCAGCAGCGGCTGGCCTCGGTCACGGCAGAGCTCGAGAACACCGAGCCGGCACCCGCCGCCGACGAATCCCTGAAAGCGCGGATTACGGCGGCGGCCAGGGCCGCGAAACGCCAGCGGCTGGAGGCCGAGGCGGAGATGCTCAGGCTGCGCCTGCGCGGCGCCCCCGCGCTCAATGCCATCCGCACGGCGAAGGTGGCCTGGCTCGACGCCTCCCTGGCCCGCGCCGATGCTTTGCTGGAAGCACTGCGCAAAGCCGCGGCCAGCACGCGCCAGTCCGCCGCTGCGCGGCGCATGGAGGAGCTTCGCCGTCTCGCGAAGCCGATCGCCGGCAACCGGCCGGGCGTCAAGGCCTTCCTCGACGAGACGCTCCAGCTCGTCCGCGACCAGCAGCGCCTGGCGGCTGCGGTGGCGGAGGCGCGCAGCGACAGCGCGACGATCCGCGAGCTCGACGAGTACATCGAGGAGGACTACAGCCTCACCCAGCGCCGCCTCGAGGTCGCCGGGCTGGAGGGCAAGCTCGGCGAGGTGATGATGAACCGCCTCGCCAGCCTGCCGGACAAGCGGGAGATCCAGGCGAGCATCGCCGCCCGCAACGACCAGCTCGCCAGCGTCTCGGTAAACACCATCGACACGGACGAGGCACTGCGCCAGAGTTCGCGCCGCGGCGCCTACCTGCGCGAGCGCTTTCCCGATCTCGACGACTGGGGGCGCGAGGAGCGCCGCGTTCTCGACCGCCTCTACGAACAGCGCCGCGACCTGCTCCGGGAAACGCTGGAGTCGCAGAACAGCCTGCTCCGGCTCCTCGTGGACACCAACCAGGCCGCCGCCGGGCTCATAGAGGCGACCGAGAACTACGAGGCCTTCCTCACCGGGAACCTGCTGTGGATCCGCAGCTACCGCTTCCTCGATGCCCGCGAACTGCTGAAACAGGTTTTCGCCCTGCTGGACCCGGCGCCCGCCCTCGCCGTGGCGGCGAACTGGCAGCGCTTGCTGCGCAACCCGCCGCTGCTGATCGGGCTGGCCGTGCTCGCGCTGCTCCTCGTCAACCGGCGGCGCATCGTCGCGGCGCAGCAGGCCCTTCTCGGCGTGCCGATACGGCCGCGGGACGAGAGCCCGCGCAAGATCGCCATCGGCACCGCCCTCGGCATTGCCCGCAGCGCCATGCTGCCCCTGTTCCTGCTGCTGCTGGCCTGGGCGGTCTCCCTCGCCGGGGGCGGCAGCGCCACCAGCGAAGGCATCGCCCGCGGCCTCGGCGCGGCCGGCGTGCTGCTGTTCGGGCTCTATCTCGCCCTGAGCGTGACCGCCCGGGTTGGCACCGGGCGCCGCCTGCTCAAGTGGAACAACCAGAAAACCGATGCCGTGCGCCGCGACCTGCCCTGGCTGGTGGTGCTGCTGCCGGTCGCCACCGGCCTCAGCAGCTTTGCCCGGACCGGCTGGAGCGAGGAGAGCGGCGGCCCTCTCGCCGCCCTCGCGACCTTCATCATCGCGCTGGCGGGCGTGGTCTACGGCGTGAGGCTGCTGCGCTCGGGGCAGTTCGTCGGTGACGCCATGGGCAGGTTCCTGCTGCGCGCATCGGTGCTGATCGCCGCGGCGATCGCCGTGATGCACCTGACCGGACAGCTGTTCGCCGCCCACCTCTACCTGCGCGCCCTGGGCTGGTCCGTGGCCGCGGTGGCGCTGATCCTCTTCGTCACCAACGTCCTGCAGCGCATCATCCTGATCTACCGTAGCCGCCTCGAGCGCCGGCAGCGGGAAGAGCTGCGCGCCCAGGCCGCGGCCGAAACCAGCGAAGAGGGCGAGCGCGAGCCGCAGATCTCCGAGCGCGACGTCGACGCCGTGGCCTCCCTGTCCGACGCCCAGGGCCGCCTCCTCGGCGCCGCCCGCCTGGCTGCCCTGGCCACCCTACTCTGGTTCGTCTGGTCCCCCGCCCTGCCGGCGATCTCGCTGCTCGAAGAGGTCACCCTCTGGTCGACGGTGGACCCGTCGCTCCCGGTGGGCGAGCTGCGCGGTGTCTCGCTGGCGACGCTGATCATCGCGGCGCTGGTGGTGGCCATCACCGTGCTGCTCTGGCGGCACATTCCGCCCCTCGTCCAGGTGCTGCTGATGGAGTACGGCAGCGTCTCCGCCGGCGCGCGCTACGCGATCGGCATGCTGCTGCAGTACGTGATCATCGGCGTGGGGGCGTCCATCAGCCTCGGGCTCATGGGCTTCGCCTGGTCCAAGGTGCAGTGGCTGGTCGCCGCCCTCGGTGTCGGTATCGGTTTCGGCCTGCAGGAAATCGTCGCCAACTTCATCAGCGGCATCATCCTGCTGTTCGAGCGGCCGATCCGCGTCGGCGACATCATCAGCGTCAGCGGTTACGACGGCACCGTGGTCAACATCAGCGCCCGCGCGACCGTGATCGAGACCTTCGAGGGCAAGGAACTGCTGATCCCGAACAAGGACCTGATCACCGGCGTGGTCAACAACTGGTCCCTCACCAGCAGCAAGCTGCGCATCGTCATCCCCGTGGGCGTGGCCTATGGCAGCGACGTGCGCAAGGCGCTGCGCATCCTCGTCGATGTCGCCCGGGACCACCCGGCCATCATGGACGACCCGGCGCCCACGGCGACCTTCGAGGACTTCGGCGACAACGCGCTCACCCTCTGGCTGCGCTGCTACGCCGAGAGCGAGTTCATCCAGCGCTGGACAGAACTGCGTACCGAGATCTACGACCGCCTGAACAAAGCCGGCATCGGTATCGCCTTCCCGCAGCGCGATGTACACCTCGATGCCGCTGAACCGATCCCGGTACAGCTGGTCGAACGACCGGTGAAAGGCCAGCTACCGGAGCAGGGCTGACAGCGGAGGTACCCAGTGCAGCGACGAACGATTCTCAAGGCCGCGGGAGCCCTCGCGGCGGTCTCCATCGGCACCAGCGAAGCAAAGGAGCACTCCATGGAACTGGCCACCCTGCACGCCGAGTGGCGCGACTACCTGCCGGGGGATTTCCAGCCGCCCGCGGCCGACGACAAGCTCGAGCTCGACAGCGACGCCTGGCGGGAGCGCCTGGAACCTGCCGCCTTCGACGTGCTGCGCAAGGAGGCTACCGAGCGCGCCGGGACCAGCCCGCTCAACGACGAGAAGCGCCGCGGGGTCTTCGTCTGCGCCGGTTGCGACCTGCCGCTGTTCACCTCGGCCATGAAGTTCGACTCGGGCACCGGCTGGCCGAGCTTCTTCACCCACATTCCCGGCGCCTTCGAGACGAAGAAGGACTTCAAGCTCGTCTGGCCGCGCACGGAGTACCACTGCGCTCGCTGCGGCGGCCACCATGGGCATGTCTTCAACGACGGCCCGCCGCCGACCGGCGAGCGCTGGTGCAACAACGGCGTGGCGCTGCGCTTCCTGCCCGCAGATTAACCCTAACAAATTATTTAAATGATAATGATTGGCATTTAGGTTCGCATGGAGTAAGCTCGTTCCCGACCTGATTCGGAGGAGCTTCCATGCCCATGCACCAGCCGGCCGCCCTGCCGCGCGCCCTGTCAACCACGTTAGCCCTGGCCGCCCTCGCGGCCCTCGCCGGGGAACGCGTCCACGCCCAGCAGCCCGCCGACGACCCCGGCCTCGAGGAGGTCGTGGTCACGGGCACCCTCTCGCGCTTCGGTGCCACCAAGTCCGACACGCCGATCATGGATCTCGCGCGCTCGGTGTCCATCGAGACCCAGCAGGACCTGCTCGACAAGGGCGCGCTGAACCTCGCCGACGCCTACGTCTACAGCGCGGGGGTCGCCGGCGAGCGCTACGGCTTCGCCACCCGCGGTGACTGGCTAGCCGTACGCGGCCTCGATGTCCCCGAATACCGCGACTCGCTACAGGCGCTGTTTGGCAACTACAACAACACGCGACCGGATATCTACACCATCGAACAGGTGGAGATCCTCAAGGGACCGGCCTCGGTCCTTTACGGCCAGGGGACGGCCGGCGGCATCGTCAATGTCGTCAGCAAGACGCCCCGGGCGGGACTCGGCAGCGAGCTGGTGGCGGAGGCCGGCAACTTCGGCCGCCAGCAGCTCGCCGCCGACCTGAACGGCAGCCTCGGCGACAGCGGCGACTGGCTCTACCGCGTTGTCGGCGTGTACCGGAACAGCGACACCCAGGTGGAAGAAGTGCAGGACGACGCCGTCGTGTTCGCGCCGTCGCTCCGCTGGCAACCCGGCGACGATACCGCGATCACCCTGCTCGCCAACATCCAGCGCACCGACAGCGACACCGGCGCCCAGTTCCACCCGGTCGACGGCACCCTGCGGCCGGCCCCGAACGGCGGCGAGATCCCCTTCGATGCCTACACCGGCGAGCCGGGCTTCAACCGCTACGACACCGACAGCGAGTCCCTCACGCTGCTCGCCGAGCACCAGCTGAACGACACCTGGAGCATCGAGTCGACAGCGCGCTGGACCTCCGGCAGCTCCGACTACCGGCAGGCCTGGGTCGCCTTCAGCGGGGGCGATCGCTACGCGCGCAACCCGGACGGCTCCCTCTACGGCGACGGCACCGTGCCGCGCACCTTCTACGTGGCGGAGAACAGCTCAGAGCAGTACGCCATCGACACGCGGGCCCGGGCGCGCTTCGCCACCGGGGACGCCAGCCACCACCTTCTGATGGGGGTGCAGTACCAGGACGTGGAGACCGACACGGACACCGCGTACCTGTATGCGCTCGGCTTCGACTTCGCGACCCGCGGGCCGGACGACGGCTTCGGCGACCGCTTCTGGATCAACACTCTGAACCCCGTGCCCACGGGGCGGTTCCCGGACCAGGCGCTCGTCGACAGCTTTTTCGCAGATACCCCGGCGGCGACCACCGAGGATCTCGGCCTGTACATCAACGACCACATCACCCTCGGCCCCTGGAACCTCACCCTCGGCCTGCGCTACGACGAGGTGGACACGGACACCGGTGCGACCACGCAATCGGACGATGCGCTCAGCACCAGCGTGGGCCTGCTCTACCAGAGCGACCTCGGCATCGCGCCGTACGCCAGCTACGCGGAGTCCTTCGAGCCGGTCGTGGGCACGGACAACGTCACCAACCAGGCTTTGCAGCCGCAGGAAGGCGAGCAGGTTGAGTACGGCATCAAGTACCAGTCGCCGGCCGGCAACGTGGTGGTGACCCTGGCCCGGTTCGACACGGAGGTGTCCAACCTGCCCAACCCGAACTCGCTCGTCAACGCGGGCTCGCAGCAGGAGGGCGTGTCCAAGGTGGAAGGCACGGAACTCGAAGCCTACCTGCGCCTGGGCGCGTTCAGCCTGGAGCTGAACGCGAGCCGGCTGGACATGGAGAACCCGGACGGCTTCACCTTCGCCAGCGTGCCCGAGGAGCAGCTGTCGGCCTGGCTGGGCTGGCGCCCCGGCGGCGAGCTGGCGGGTCTGCGCGCGGGCGCCGGCATCCGCTACGTCGGTGAGAGCTGGGACGGCACGGACAGCCTGCGCACGCCGGACTACACGCTCGGCGACCTGATGCTGGGCTACACGCTGGGCGCCTGGGATCTCGCGCTCAACGTGCGCAACGTCACCGACAAGGAGTACATGGCGACCTGCCTGGCCCGCGGCGACTGTTTCCTCGGCGAGGCGCGCACCGTGGTCGGCCGGTTCACCTACCGCTTTTAAGGGCTGAACCATGGCACTGACCGCTTCGGGCGCCGCCCTCTCCCTGGCCACCGTCGCCCTGCTCTTCGCGGCCTGGCGCCGCGGCAGCGGCGCGTGGGCTGCAGCCGCGCTGGCACTGCTTCTCGCCGCCATCGTCACCTGGTGCGCCGCAGCCGGCGTCGAGTTCGGCCTGGTCTACGCCCTAACGCTGCCCTCGCTGGTGGCCTTCGCGGTGATCGCCACCGTCAACGGCCGGCGCGGCGACGCGCCGGTCAGCGCGCCCGCCGCCCGGCGGCTGTCCGCACCGACCGCGGGCGGCGCGGTCGGCGCCATGGGCCGGGCCGTGCTGGTGGTTCCGGGCGCCGGCCTGGCGGCGGCCCTGGGTGCCCTGGCCATCGGTTACCTGCTCTACGACGACGCCGCGAACCGGCTGGTGACCGCCGGCCTGCTGCTGCCCCTGCTCTGGGGCCTGGCGGGCTACTGGCTGAGCGCGGCGCGCCGGCTCGCGCCCCCACTCGCGGTGCTGGCCCTGGCCGCTATCGGCGGCGCCGTGTTCCTGGCCCTGGGGGTGAGCGCATGAAACTGTCGCAGGGCCTCGTGCGCCGCTCCCTCGACGGCCACGGCTGGCTGGGGCTGCTGGTCGCGGCGCTGATGTTCGTCGTCTGCCTGAGCGGCACGATCGCCGTCTTCTACCCGGAGCTGGAGCGCTGGGAGCAGCCGGGCGTGGCCGAGAGCACAGCGTGGGACCCGGCCACTCTCGAGGCCGGCTTCAATCGCTTTCTCGCCGACCCGGAGCGGCTCACCCCCCACATGTCGCTCTACCTCCCGACCGCGGACTTCCCGCGGACGCGCATGGCGAACGAGGAGGCGGCCTGGCTGGTCGGCGCGGATGGCTTTCCCGGGGAGCGCGAGCGGCACCCTTACACCCACCTGCTGACGAACGTCCACCTCTACCTCACCCTGCCGCAGAGCTGGGGCATGATCCTGGTCAGCGCCCTGGGCGCCCTGCTGTTTGCGCTCGTCGTCTCCGGCTTCCTCGCCCACCCGCGACTGGTCCGCGATGCCTTCCTGTTCCGCTGGGGACGCGGCGACCGGCTGGAGCAGGTGGATCTGCACAACCGCCTCAGCGTCTGGGGCGCCCCCTTCTACCTGGTGATCGCCGTGACCGGCGCCTGGTTCGGGCTGGTCCTGCCCCTGGTCGGCACTGCAACCGCGCTGACCGGCGAGTCGCGCCCGGCCATCGTCGCCAGTGTCTTCGGCGAGGAGCCGCAGGCCGCGGGTGGGCCGAGGGCGGAGCTCGCGCGGGCCTTTGCCGCCCTGGAAGCGCTGCACCCGGCGGCGGAACCGATCAGCGTCACCGTCCACGAGGCGGACCAGCCGGACCGCTTCTTCGAGCTTTCGGCGCGCCACCCGGAGCGAATGATCTGGTCCGAGAACTACCGCTTTGACATGCAGGGCAACTACCTCGGGCGGGTGGGCTTCAGCGACGGCGGCTTCGGCAGGCAGGTGGCCTACTCGATGTACCGACTGCACTTCGGTCACTTCGACGGGCTGGCCTCCAAGCTTCTCTACGCCGCCCTCGGGCTCGCGCTCACCGTCGTCTCGGCGAGCGGGGTCAACATCTGGCTGGCCCGGCGCAGCCGCCGGGATGCCCTGGACCTGCTCTGGCCCGGGCTGGTCTGGGGCTTTCCCTTCGCGCTGGTCGCCTGTGCGCTGCTCAGCACCGCCGGCCTGCCGGTGGGCACCCCGGCCCTTTGGGGCACGACCGGGCTGGCGCTCGCTGCCGCCGTCGCGGCCGGCGATGTGCGCCGCGCAAGACACTGGCTGCGCGGTGCCCTGGCTGCTGCCTGCATCGCGCTCGTCTCGCTCCACGCGCTGCGCCACGGCGCATCGTCGCTGGCGGGCGCGGCGCTGGGGGTGAACGGTGCCCTGCTCCTGACGGCGCTGCTGCTCGCCCTGGGCGGGCTGCGTGAGCGCCGCAGCGCATCGACCACTGCAAGCCTCGTGCTGGAGTCCTGAGCGAGGATCGGACCGGCTGAAGGCCGCCGCTAGCCGGTGACACCGAGCCCGGCGGCAATGGCGTTCACGCTCAGCAGGAGTTCTGGCAGCAGCGCCTCTGCGCCGGCCTCGTCACCCTCGGCGCGGAGCGCCCGGCAACGGCCCAGCAGGCTCACCTGGTGGTCGTGCAACGGTGCGAGCGCTTCGTCGCGACGGGCGAGTACGCGATGGATGCGCGGCCGGGCCGCGGCGAGCGGCCCCCCGTAGATCCGCTCGAGCATGCGGCCGGTGCGCTCGTGCTCTGCCTCGATGACCGACAGCAGGGTCTCACGACGACCCTCGTCCTCTACGAGTGCGGCGTAGCGCTGCATCACCGGCCGCGACACCATCATCCAGGCGGTGGCGATGTTGCTGATGAGATAGTGCAGCGGCGGCCAGCGCTCGGCGGTCTCGGCCTTGGCGGCCAGCAGCTGCTCGAAAGCCGCCGGGTCCGCCGTGGCCAGCTCTTCCAGGGCGCTGCCCAGGCCGTACCAGCCCGGCAACACGAAGCGCGACTGGTTCCAGGCAAACACCCAGGGAATGGCCCGAAGATCCGCGAGCGTGCGCTCGCCGGTGCGCCGCGGCGGCCGTGAGCCGTGGCGGCTGGCCTCGATGATGTCGATGGGCGTGGCCTCGCCGAAGAAGTCGATGAAACCCTCGCGCTCGATCAGGTCGCGGTAGGCGCGGCGGCTGGTCGCGGCGAGCCGATCCATGATCGGGCCGAGCGCCGGCGGATCCTGGCGCCCCCCCAGGTCGAAGGCCGCGGCCGCGAGCGCGCCGGCCGCTAGCAGCTCGAAGTGGTGCGAGGCGGTGCCGCGGTTGGCGTACTTCTGGGAAATGGTCTCGCCCTGCTCCGTCATCCGCAGGCCGCCGCCGACGGTCCCCGGGGGCAGCGCGCGGATGAAGCGGTGTGTCGGCCCGGCGCCGCGCCCGATGGTGCCGCCGCGCCCGTGGAAAAAGCACAGCTGCACACCGTGGCGCGTGCCGACCCCGGCCAGCGCGCGCTGCGCCCGGTAGAGGCCCCAGAAGCTGGCGACGATGCCACCATCCTTGCCCGAGTCGCTGTAGCCGACCATCACCTGCTGCCGCGGCAGCGGCAGGCCGTCGCGCTGCTGGCGCAGGCGCAGGCTGCGCCGGACCAGCGGGTGGGCGAGGTAATCGTCCAGGATCGCCGGGGCCCGCTCGAGGTCCTCGATGGTCTCGAACAGCGGCACGACCTCCAGCGGACACGCCGGGCCGTCCTCGGCCGGCAGCAGCAGTCCGCCGTCGCGGGCGAGCAGGTAGACCGCGAGCAGGTCCTCGGCGCTGCGGGTCATGCTCACGATCAGCGCGCCGAGACCGTCGGCGCCCCGCCCGGCCAGCTCGGCCGCGAGCACCTCGTAGCAGCCGAGCACCGCCTCGGCCTCGCCCGGCGGCGCCTGCCCCGCCCGCACGAAGGGTCGAGAAGTCGCGAGTTCCTTGTCGAGGAGTTCGCGGCGCTTTGCCGGGGGCCAGCCAGGGTAGCCCTCGCCATCGGCGACACCCGCCGCCGTGAGCAGGGCCGCCAGCGCGCGGTCGTGGAAGGCGCTGTTCTGGCGCACGTCGAGCCGCGCCAGGTGAAAGCCGAAGCTGCGCACCAGCAGGCGCACCGGGTCAACGTCCGCCGCCACCAGGCGGCCTGCACCCACGGCGGCCAGCGCCTCGCCGAGCCCGGCGAGGGCCCGGTCCAGCCCGGCAGCGCGGTCGAAGACGCCCGGCCCGGAAGCGCCATCGCGCGCGGGCAGGGCCGCGCGCAGCAGGTTGACGTACTGGCGCCAGGGCTCCTGCCGGTTGCGCTCGACCGCCGTACGGCCGGCCTCGCCCAGGGCTTCGGCGCGGTCCCGGATCGCCGCCAGCAGCGCCGCCGGCGGCGCCTGGCGGTGCACGGACAGGCTGAGCTTCGATGCCAGCCGCGCCAGCGCCTCCTCGATCAGCGCGACGGCGGCCTCGCGGTGCCGCGCCAGGGTGTCCCGGGTGATCGCCGCGGTCACCCCGGGGTGCCCGTCGCGATCGCCGCCGACCCAGCTGCCGAAGGCGAATTGCGGCAGCGCCGCGGGGCCCGCGATCAGCGCCGGGTCGAGGCCCACCGCCTCCCAGGCCTGGCGCAGGCGCTGGCTGAATGCGACCAGGGCATCCGGAAACACCACGCCGAGAAAGTGCAGCACCAGGCGGCGCTCGGCCTCCAGGCGCGGCTTTTCCAGGTAGATCTCACCGGTGCGCCAGAGCCGCTCCAGCGCGGCGTCCAGCGCCGCGTCGAGGCCCGCGAGCTCCGCCGGCGTCCACATGCTGTTCTCCCGCTGGACCAGCAGCCGGTAGAGCACGCGGTGGTGCTCGAGCACGGTCTGCCGCTTGGCCTCCGTGGGATGCGCGGTGAGTACCGGCTCAAGGCGCAGGTTGCGCAGCTGCGCCGCCAGCTGCTCCGCGGTGACCCCGCGGTCCAGGGCCTGCGTGAACGCCTGCTCCCAGGATCCGGACTCCTCGGCCCGGGCGCCGGCCCGGGCCGTCGCCCGGCGCTGCTGCGCGACGGAGTTCTCCTCGGCGTGGTTGAGCAGCTGGAAGGCGATCGACAGCGCCTGTACGTCGTCGGCCGCGAAGGCGCCAGGCACCGCCGCGGCGGCGTGCTCACCGCCGTCCGCCTGCCACGGCAGCCGCGCGGCGACCTCCGCGGCGCCGAGGCCGGCCAGCACGCGCAGCAGGGAATCCATGAGCCAGCGGAGGCTTTCCGCGCCGAGATCGTCGTTTACATGCATTGCCGGTACCACTTGAGACCCTGCTTGCAGAAGGGACACCGAGCACATCCCGCGTGGAGAAAAGATAGCAGGTCCTGGCGGGTTCGCAGGCCCCGCAGCGGTCAATGGCGTCCGCTGCTGCCGCGACTGCTGCCGCTGCGGGACGCACCGTGTCGCGACCGCCCCGACCGCGAGTGCTTGCTGCTGCGACGCCGCTTCCCGCCCCTGTCCTTGTCGGCGCTGCGCGATGCCCCGGGATCGCGCCGGGCGTCCGCCGTGCCGGCATGCAGTTCGCGGGTCGCGGCGCGGGCCCGGCGGCGCCGTGAGCGGGCGCGCTTGCCGACGATGGGGATGTGGCGGCGGGCCCGGGCCGCACGCGCGTAGCGCCGACGACGCCGGTACTGGATAACGAAGACACCCAGGGCCAGGGCGAGCCCCAGGGTGAGGATCCACGACGCCGGGCCGCCGGGGCGTACCGGTGGGGCCGGCTGTTCCGTGACCGGGTCGAGACCCATGCGCCGGCGGAGGGAAGCCGCGTCCACCGCCGAGAGCAGATCGACCGAAAACGCCAGCGGCGAACCGGTTTCCGGCAACAGGTCCAGGTAGCCCGCCTGCCGTAGCTCCGACGGCACGGCGGCGTAGGGACCGGCGCCCGCGGCCACGGCACCGGGCCCGACGACAACCGGCTCGATCACCAGGTAGTCGGGCAGCCGGCCGGCTGTCGTGGCATCGCCGAGGGCGTCGCCGGCTCGACCGGGTGCCTCGAGGATCGGCGCGGCCGGCGCCCGGGGCGCCAGCAGGGCAAGAGCCAGCCAGACGGCCCCGGCCAGCACCCGTGCGCTCACGGCGTGCCCGCCGCCGCAACCAGGGCGTCCACGCGCTCGGCCAGCGCGTGCACGTGGGGATCAAAGCTGTCCAGGCCGTGGAGGGCCTCGGCCAGGGCCAGCAGGTAGTCCCGGTTGCTGCCGCTCGGCCCCTGCGCCTCGTTGATGTGCGCGGCCAGTTCGTCCAGCGATGCCGGGCCGAGGAAGGCGGGGTTGTCGGGCCGGGCGACGTAGATCAGGCCGTCCACGGGCTCACCGGCGCCGTCGAGCCTGACCGGCAGCCGGTGACGGTCGTAACCGTTCTTCTCGCGGTGATCCAGGTGCTCGAAGACCACCGGCTCCACCCGGTAGGCGACGCCGCGGCAGCGGGCGCCCGGCACCTCGATGAGCGTGACCACCCGGCCGGGCGCTTCCGGCGTCCCCCGGTGGTCGTGGGAGCCCTGCCAGAAACGACGCTCCCAGCCCTCGATGGTGGCGTTGCGGCGCTCGAGGTACGGAAAGTCGACCTTGTAGATCAACGAGCCGTAGCCGAAGACCCAGGTCGGCTCCGCGATCAACGCAGCGGTCTCAGCGGAAGTGCGACTTGAAGTAGTTGAAGGAGTTGTGCACTGCCTTGAGGGCGTGCTCCGCCTCGTGCTTCAGGCGATCCCAGTTGTCGTCGCCGGCCTTTTTCAAGGCTTCGAGGCGGGCGTAGAAGTCCTCCCGCTGCTCCTCGAGGCGCGCCCGCTGTTTCTCGAGCTCTGCCTCGACCTCACCCGAGGTCTTGCGCGCGCGGGCCTCGAGCTCGTCGACCTCGCTGTTCAGCGCATCGATCTGTTGCTTGAGCTTTTCGACGACTTCGTCGCGGGTGGGCATGGGACGGCTCCTTTGCTGTGGCTGTCAGCTGAGGCTAGCACAGCGGGCTGAAGTGAGGTACGCGCGGTTCACCAACGGAAGCCCCGGTACCTGCAGGCTCGCCGGCAGGCGTCAGGCCGCCAGAATCCGTGGGTGCTCAGGCGCGTTACGCTTTCTTGACCGCCAGCGAGGCCAACGCCGCGGTACTGGGCAGTGGTCGGTAGAATGAGGCCGACGCTATTGGTGACTCGTCACACCACCTGATGCCCCTGCAGCTCGCGCGCGGTTACGCCTCGAGAGGCTCTCGAGCGCCACGACGAGGGCGACCACGACGACGGTCGCCACGACCAGGGCACCGGGATTCCCGCCCAGGATGGCCACGACGATCCACATCAGCAGGAGTACGGTGCCGCCGCCGGCACCCAGCAGGATAGCGGCGTTGCGCTGCAACCTCGCAACCCCCTCCCGCTTGCTGACCGCGCCTGCCGCCTCGGCCCCCGGCGACCCGGATTCACTGCTGCTCTGCATGCTGGCGCCCCCCTTTGGCTAGCGTCATCTGCACACAGTGTAGATCACGGCTGGCAGGGTGGAGACCACTTCGTCAGCCGGCTATTGCCACACCTGCGCCGGCGCGTCGCTGCAGGCGGCCGCGCTGACCGGGGCGCCCGCTTTGGCGTTGTTCGGCTGCAGGCACTGGCCGGCGTCGTTGCGCAGGCGCCCGCGCTTGTCGTAAGTCCACAGCTGGAACTTGCCCTGGCCGCACTTGACCAGGCTGGCGCCGGCCAGGCAGCGCCCGTCGTGGGCGACGAGGTGGCGGCCGGCGTCGAAGGCCCACTGCTGCGAGGCGGCCTTGCCGTTGCAGGGCTCCACCGACAGCGCGCCGCGGGCATCGAGGCACAGCTTGTTGCCGGTGCGGTAGGCTCGCCGCGCGGCGGCAGCCTTGTCCGCCGCGGCCGGTTTCGCGGTCTCGGCCGCTTTCTCCTCCTCGAGGCGCTCGAGACCCTCTTTCTGCATCTTCTTCATGGCATCGGTATTGAATTGGGCGGCAGCGCCGCCGGCCAGGAGCGCGGCCAGCAGGCCTGCGGCAACACGGGAGATCGGGTTCATCAACGGCTTCCTTTGCTTGCCCGGAGTGACTACAGTCGGCAACGTAACGCCACCGACCGGCGCCTTCAACTACTGTGACACCAGACGGGAAGAGGAGTTCTGACGTGCCCAGGCTCGCACGGCTCGCGCTGCTCACGGGGCTGGCACTGATACTGCTGCTGGTGCTGGTCACGGCCGGGGTCGCGGGGCTCCTCGCCAGCGAGCGCGGCACGCGGTGGATGGCCGGCCTCGCCGTCGACCGGCTCGGCGTCGACCTGCGCTGGGCGGAGCTGCGGGGCTCGCTCTGGCGGCGGGTGGAGCTCAGCGGTCTCGAGTTCGAACAGCCGGGGTTGCGCCTCTCGGCGGCCAGCGCCGCCCTCGCCTGGGAACCCGGGGCACTGCTGGGCGGTGAGCTCCGGATCAGTGCGCTGACCGTGCAGGATGCGCAGCTGGTCATCAGCGAAAGCGAAGAAGACACGTCGCCGGCGGGCGCGTTCGACCCGGCCGCATTCCGCCTGCCCCTCGACGTCGTGCTGAGCGGTGTGGCCTTCGAGCGGGTCACCGTCGTCATGCCGGACGACGTTGAGCAGGTCATAGATTCCTTCACGCTCGCGGCGGGTTTCCGGGGCGATCAACTCGAGCTCTCTGCCCTGGAACTGCGCCTGCCGGACAAGGGCCTGTCGCTCTCCGGTTCAGCGGGGCTGCGCCCGACCATGCCCGTCGCGCTGACGCTGCAAGCCGACGGCCTGCTGCCGGCGCAGGCCACCGCCGACGGGCCGCGTCCGCCGCAACGCGTCGCTGCGCAGCTCTCGCTCGATGGCACCGTGGAGTGGCAGGACGCCGCTATCGCGGCGGCCCTGGACTACCGCTTCGCTATCCGGGGCGCGGAGGGCCTGGTGCCCGAGCTACCGGACCGCATCGCCGCGGGCGGGCAGTTGAGCGCCCGACAGCAGGGCGATGAACTGGCCATCGACACCGCCACCCTTGCCCTCGACGATGCGCTACTGGCGCTGAGGCTGCGCGCGACGATCTCCGGCACGACGACGGCGAACCCAACGCTCTCCGCGGAACTGGACTGGGAGGCACTGCGCTGGCCTCTGGACACGACCACCGCCCCGCTGTTCGCCAGCGACAACGGCCGCATCAGCGTCACAGGGCGGGCCAGTGATTACCGGCTGGCGCTCGCGGCCAGCGCCACGGGCGCCGAGCTCCCGCCTTCCAGCTGGGAAGGTCGTGCCCGCGGTGACACCCGCGGCCTCGTGGTGGAGACCCTGCGCGGGGAACTGCTCGGCGGCTGGATTGAAGCCAGCGGCCCCCTGGCCTTCGACCCGCAGCCGGCCTGGGACCTGCGTATCGAGGCCGGCGATCTCGATCCGGCGTCCTTCCTGCCCGCGCTGTCGGGCCCCGTGGAGGCCGCCCTGGGCACGCGCGGCCGGCTCGACCCGGAGGACGGGCTCTCCGCCGGGCTTCGCCTCGACGCGCTGCGCGCCACCGCGGCCGGCTTCCCCGTCGCGCTGGCGGGCGACCTGCAGCTGGACGGCGAGGTGCTGCAGGTTGCCGGTGTATCCCTTCGCAGCGGCACGGCCGCGTTCGATGCCGAGGGCAGCCTGTCCGCCGAGCACCTCGACCTGGACTGGACCCTGGCGCTCGCCGACGCGGGCGCGTTCCTGCCGGGCGCGACCGGGCGCATCGACGGCAGGGGCAGCCTGTCGGGCTCCCCCGAAGCACCGCGTGCCGTCGCGGCGGTGAAAGCGGCATCCCTCGGCATGGACGCGCTCGCAGTGGACAGCCTCGCCCTGGACCTGGAGGCGGGCCTCGAGGCGGATGCCCCGCTGATGCTGCGCCTCGCCGTTGCCGGGGTGAGCGAACAGGGCACGGCCCTGCTGGATACGCTGACCGTCGAGGCCGACGGCAGCAACGCAGATCATCGCCTGGCGATCGCCGCGCGCGCGTCGGCCGCACAGCTGAACGCCGAGCTGCAGGGCGGGCTGGCGATCGACACGACCAGCTGGGAGGGCCAGCTCCGAACGCTCCGGGCCGAGAGTGACGCCGCCGGGGCCTGGGACCTGGAGAGCCCCTCTCCCCTGCGCCTCGCGGCACAGGAGCTGCGGCTCGAAGCGGCCTGCCTGCAGCGCCGGGCGGGTACCGGCCGCGCCTGCCTCGATGGCGGCTGGCAGTCGCCGGGCGCGGGTACGCTCGCGCTCGAGCTCACCGCCCTGCCCGTCGAGGCGTTCCTGCCCACGCTGACCGGCGAGCTTTCCGGTAGCCTTCGCGCCGCGATCGAAGCCGGCGGCAGGCTCGCGGCCGACGGTGACTTCGCGCTGGGCGCCGGCGCCGTGCGCCTGCCCGAGGACCTCGACGCGGACCCCCTGCCCCACGGCGGCGGGCAGCTCTCGCTCGCCATCGGCGACGACGGCCTGCGCGCCGCGGCCGACTTTGCGGCGCCGGCAGACGGGCAGGTCGACGTGGCGCTGCGCCTGCCGCAACTGCGGGCCCTGCCGCTTGCGGACGACCAGCCGCTGGCGGGCCGTTTTCAGGCCACGCTCCCGGACCTGGCGATCCTCGCCGCCTTCGCCGAGCCAATCAGTGCCAGCGCAGGACGGCTCAGCGCAGACCTCGATCTCGCCGGCAGCCTCGCTGCGCCCCGGGTGAACGGCGAGCTGCGGCTCGCGGAGGGCGCCGCCACCCTGCCCGCTGCCGGCCTGGCGCTGACGGAGATCGAGCTGCGCCTGGCGCACGACGCAGACAACGCCGACCGGCTGGCCCTTACCGGCGGCCTCCGCTCCGGCGACGGCCGGCTGGAGATCGCGGGTTCCGTGGATCCCACCGACGGCGCGGCGCAAGTCCAGCTGCGCGGCGAGGGCCTCATGGCCTACAACACGGCCGATGCGCGCGTACTCGTTTCACCGGACCTGGCCATCGACTGGTCACCGGACCTGCTCCGCGTGCGCGGCCTGGTGACCGTCCCCCGCGCCGAGCTCACCCCGCGGCTGCAGCTGGGTGCCGCCACGACGGAGAGCCCGGCCGTCGGCGGCCAGCCCGGCGTCCTGGTCGGGCCGTCGCCGGATGTCGTGATCATCGGGGACGCGGCGCAGACCGAGGCGGCGCCTGCGGGCGTGGAAAGCCCGCTGCGCATCGACGCCGAGGTCGGCCTGGTGATGGGTCGCCACGTCACGGTCAACGCGCTGGGCCTGGTCACGCGCCTCGAGGGCGCGATCGGCTTCAACCTGCAGCCGGACCAGCGCGAGCTCCTGCCGATTGCCCGGGGCGGCATTTCCCTCGTCGATGGCACCTTCCGCTCCTTCGGCCAGGACCTCGACATCGAGACGGGCCAGGTGCTCTACGCCGGCGTTCCGGTAACGGAGCCGGAGATCTTCCTGCGCGCGGTGCGCTGGATCGACGCGGACCCGTCCGTGTCGGCTGTCGGCGTGCAGCTCTCCGGGCCGGCCACGGCGCCGGAGCTCGAGCTGTTCTCCCGCCCGCAGCTCGATACGGCGGAAATCCAGTCCTACCTGCTGACCGGCACCGGTACCGGCGAGAACAGCACCGTCCTCGCCATCGGCACGCAGCTGACGGAGCGGGTCTACGTGGGCTACGGCTACAACCTGCTCGAACAGACCAGCGAGTTCGACGCGCTGTTCACGATCACGCCGCGCTACGGGCTCGGCGCGGACGTCGGCGAGGCGGACAGCAACTTCAACCTGATGTTCACCTATGAGAACTAGCGTGCTGCGCCGCGCGCTGCTCTGCGGTGCGCTGGCCATGGCCCCGTGGCTGCCCGCGAACGCGGACAGCGTCGCGGTGGTGATCGAGGGCGTCGAGGGCGAGCTCCTCGACAACGTGCGCGCGGCACTGCCCCTCGCACGCTACGAAGGCGATGCGACGCTGCGCGCGGCGCGCATCGAGCAGCTGCACGAAGACGCGGCCCCCGCGCTGCGCCGGTCCCTGCAGCCCTTCGGCTACTACCGGCCGGCCATCGCCGCACAGCTGACCCCGCCGTCCGGCCCCGCCGGCAGCTGGCGCGCGAGCTACCGCATCGAGCCAGGCCCGCCGCTGCCGATCGCCGCCGTGGATTTCGCGGTGCAAGGACCGGGCGGCAGCGACGACGAACTGCTCGCCGAACTGGGACGGCCGGACCTCGCGGCACAGTCCCGCTTCGACCACCAGCACTACGAGGCCGAGAAGGACCGCCTGCTCGCCACCGCCCGGCGCCTCGGGTACCCGGAGGCGCACTACTCGACGCACCGCGTCGAAGTCGACCTCGAACGCTACGCGGCGGACATCGGGCTCGTGCTGCAGACCGGTCGCCGCCACGTCGTCGGCCCGATCCGCTTCGAGCCGTCGCGCTTTGCCGACAGCTACCTCGAGCGCCACCTCGTCGTCGAGCCCGGCATGCGCTTCAACCGCGACCTGTTGTCCCGGCAGCGTCGCGCCCTGGCCGGAAGCGGGCACTTCAGCGACGTGACCGTGGAGGCGGGCACACCCGCCGAGGGGGCGCAGGCTGTGGTGCCGCTGACCGTGCGCCTGACCCCCTTCAAGGCGAACCGCTATCGCGGCCGTCTCGGCTGGGGCACGGAAACCGGCCTGGGCGGCCAGCTCGACTGGACGCGCCGGCACTTCGGCCGCCACGGCCACCGCTTCAACCTGGGGGTCACGGCCGTGGAAGAACGCGAGCGCCTGGCCGGTGATTTCCGCTACCAGGTCCCCGTTGATCCCCTCGGCGGTCGCAAGCTCGAGTTCGGCATCCGCCACGAGAGCAAGGACCTGAACTTCAGCGATGTCGACCTGGAGCAAGGCGGCGCCACCCGCATCGCGACCAACCTGGCCGCCGTGTTCCTGGATCTGCCGCGGACCCGCCTCGGCCCCTTCGACGTGCAGGCCGCAGCGGGCATCAACTTCGCCGCCGAGTCCTACGACGTGTTCGAGGTGCTCTTCGGCCACCTGCCTGACGAGGACCAGCAGTTCATCATCGACGAGATCATCGGCCCGGAGGCCTACGCCACCCTGACCCCGGATTTTCGCGCCACGATCCCCGAGCTGCGCGTGAGCCTGAGCCACGCAGACAGCCAGCGCTTCATCCACCGCGGCGACTACCTGGGCCTGCGGCTGTTGGGGTCACACGAAAAGGCCGGCTCGAACATCAGTTTCTGGCAGGCGCGCCTGAACCACTGGAGCATCTTTCCCGTGGGGGAAAAAAACCGCCTGCTGCTGCGCAGCGCCCTCGGCTACTCCGAGGCCGACGACCGCGAGGTGCTCGGCGTGACCTTCAACCAGATGCCGGAGTTCTACGAGTTCCGCGGCGGCGGCGCGCGCAACATCCGCGGCTACGGCTTCGAGACCCTGTTCCCGGAGGACGGTATTACCGGCGGCAAACACCAGGTCGTGGCCAGCATCGAGTACGAACAGCGGATCCTGCCGGACTGGAGCGCAGCGGTCTTCGTGGACGGCGGCGACGCCTTCAACGACCCGGACGACTTCCAGACCCGGGTCGGCGCCGGCATCGGTGTGCGCTGGCGCTCGCCCTTCGGCCCGGCCCGCCTCGACCTAGGCTTCCCCCTGGATGACGCCGACAGCGACTTCCAGATCTACATTACGGTGGGGCCGGAGTTTTGATTTGGCGCGCCCACGAGGACTCGAACCCCGGACCGTCGGCTTAGAAGGCCGATGCTCTATCCAGCTGAGCTATAGGCGCGTAAAGGAGATTTTACCGGGAAACGCGTTCCCAATGGGATGGACTCCTCCTCATCCACAATTCGGCATCCAGGTGCCAGACTAGTTTTGGACCCACTAGTCGGGGAATGAAGGAGGAGTCCAGGATGAAGATTAGAAGAGTTGGCGTCGATTTGGCAAAAAACGTGTTTCAGGTACACGGCGTAGACCAGCATGAGCAGCCCGTCTGGCAGCGTTCCGTGAAGCGTGCACAGTGGCTGGGAGAGATTCAGAAGCATGTCCCTCAAACGGCGGAGATCGGTATGGAAGCCTGCGCCGGCGCTCACCACTGGGCACGCGCGCTCGAGTCCCGGGGCTACCGTGTGAAGCTGATCGCGCCGCAGTTTGTGAAACCGTATGTGAAGAGCAACAAGACCGACCGCAATGACGCGGAGGCGATCTGCGAGGCAATGAGCCGTCCCTCGATGCGCTTCGTGGCTATCAAGAGCGTTGAGCAGCAGGATATCCAGGCCGTGCACCGTGTCCGGTCGGAGTTGGTCAGCCAGCGCACGGGCAAGGCGAACCAGATACGGGGCCTGGTGGGTGAGTACGGTCTGGTGGCCCCGGTTCGCCTGGGCCAGCTACGCATGGCGGTGCCCCTTTGGCTGGAAGATGCAGAGAACGGACTGACGCCTCGCTTCCGCCGCGTGCTGGCCGGTTTATGGCGCGACCTTACGGCGCTGGATGAGCGTGTGGGAGAGCTGGACCAGGAGCTCAAAGAGCTGGCTGAGGAGCATCCTGCAGCGCGTCGGCTACAACAGTTGCGGGGTGTGGGGCCGGTGATTGCCACGGCGCTGGTCGCTGCCCTGGGCGATGGCAGCGGATTCCGGAAGGGCCGCGACTTTGCGGTCTCGCTGGGCCTGACGCCCAGACAGCACAGTAGCGGCGGCAAGGCCCACCTGATGGGCATCAGTAAACGCGGCGATAGCTACCTGCGCCAGCTGCTGGTGCATGGCGCGCGTGCTGCGGTCCGCACAGCCAAGCTCCATGATGACGCGCTCAGCTGCTGGATACAGAATCTGAATGCACGCAAACACACCAACGTCGTGGTGGTCGCCCTGGCGAACAAGACAGCTCGCATGGCCTGGGCAATGATCCACAACGACGTGGACTATGAGCCCCAGTTAGCGGCGAGCGCAGCAACTAGCTAACGTAGAGAAGCAAAGGAGGCACCGATACCTCAGCGATTGCACAGTCACTGGATGATGGCACACAGGTCGAACCGACGCTGGCAAAACCCGTTTCCCGCGGAGTGTTACGAACTCGCGTTCCCGTTGGGGAGTCAGCGTGCGGATAGCCCATTAAGGTCCCGTGCAGTTACGCACGATTGAGAGACCGGATACACGTGAGCAGTCGAACCTTCGGGTCACAGCCAGAGACTTGCAAACGAGGAGGAGTCCATACACGCGGGAACGCGTAGAGCGGCGGAGAAGCCGTAAGGAAAAGTGGGGTGGCCGAGGGGTCTCGAACCCCCTACCTCCGGAGCCACAATCCGGTGCTCTACCTGGTGAGCTACGGCCACCATAGACAGGTTCAGGCTGTGCGCGGTGACCAACTGACTGTGGCGTCGGTGAGTTGGTCGGGGCAGAGAGATTCGAACTCCCGACTTCCTGCTCCCAAAGCAGGCGCGCTACCAGGCTGCGCTATACCCCGAAAGAGCGTTGCGCGTTGTCGCCCCGGAACCCGTTTTCAGGCCCGCGCATCCTACTCAGCGGCCCCGGGGAAGTCAACGCGATTCGGCGCAGTATACCCCGATTTGCCGCCGCGCCCAGCGTCAGTCGTCGCGGCGCCAGAGCGTTCCTTCCGGCGTGTCCTCAAGCACGATGCCCGCGGCCGTCAGCCCGTCGCGAATGGCATCGGCGCGGGCGAAGTCCCGGTTCCGCTTGGCCTCGCTGCGTTCGGCGACCAGTGCGTCGATGGCGTCGCCGTCGAGGCCGCCCTCGCCGCCCGTGCCCTTGAGCCACGCCTCCGGGGCCTGGGCGAGGATGCCTATGAAACCGCCCGCCGCGAGCAGCCGCGCCTTGTGCCGGGGGCGCTCCGCCGCGGGGGCCTTGTGCAGCGCCTTGGCGATGGCGTGCATCTCTGCCAGCACCTGCGGCGTGTTGAGGTCATCGCAGAGGGCGGCGTAGAACGGCTCGTCCTCGATGACGACTTCCGCGTCCGCTGCCTCCGGCACGCTGCGCAGGGAGTTGTAGAAGCCCGTGAGCGAGTGCTGCGCCTGCTCGAGCAGCTCTCGCGAGAAGTTGAGCGGCGAGCGGTAGTGCCCGGAGAGCAGCGCCAGGCGCAGGGTCTCGCCCGGGTACTCGGTGAGCAGCTCGCGCACCGTGCGCACGTTGCCCAGGGACTTGGACATTTTCTCGCCGTCGATGTCGAGGTAGGCGTTGTGCATCCAGAAGCGCACGAACTCGCCGCCGTAGGCACAGCAGCTCTGCGCGATCTCGTTCTCGTGGTGCGGGAAGATGAGGTCGCGGCCGCCGCCGTGGATGTCGATGGTCTCGCCGAGGTGCTCGCGGATCATCGCCGAGCACTCCAGGTGCCAGCCCGGCCGGCAGCGGCCCCAGGGCGTGTCCCAGCCCGGGTCGTCGTCGCCGGAGGGCTTCCAGAGCACGAAGTCGCCGGGGTGGCGCTTGTAGTCGGCCACCTCCACCCGGGCGCCGGCGAGCATGTCCTCGAGGCGGCGGCCGGACAGTCGCCCGTAGCCGGCCATGGATTCCACGGCGAACAGCACGTGCCCGTCCGCCGCGTAGGCGTGGCCCTTTTCCACCAGCCGCTCGGTGAGGCGGACCATGGCGTCGATGTTCTCCGTGGCGTGGGGCTCGAGCGTGGGCGGTAGGGCCCCGAGCTGCGCCATGTCCTCGCGGTACTTGGCCGTGAACTCGTCGGTCACCTCGCCGATGGAGCGGCCACCCTCGCGCGCCGCGGCGATGATCTTGTCATCGATGTCCGTGATGTTGCGCGCATAGGTCACGCTGTCGTAGCGATGCCGGAGGAGCCGGAACAGCGTGTCGAAGACCACCACGGGGCGGGCGTTGCCGATGTGCGCGAGGTTGTAGACCGTGGGGCCGCAGACGTACATGGTCACGGCACCGGGCACGCGGGGTTCGAAGATTTCCTTGCGGCCCGTGGCCGTGTTGTAGAGCGCGAGCTCCCTCATGCGCCCGGCCCCTCGCCGCCGCCCCAGCTGTCGCGCAGGCCGATCGTCTCGTTGAACAGCGGCGTGCCCGGGCCGTGGCCGTGGCGGTCGGTCACGAAGTAGCCGAGGCGCTCGAACTGGAAGCGCGCCTCGGGGCCGGCATCCGCCGCCGCCGGTTCCACCAGCGCGGCCTCGACCGTCACTAGCGACTCGGGGTTCAGGTGCTGCAGGAAGTCCTCGTCCCGGTCCGGCGACGGGTGGGCGAAAAGCCGGTCGTAGCGGCGGACCGTCGCGCGGCGGGCCGTGTCCGCGTGGAGCCACTGGATGACCCCCTTGGGCTTCACCCCGTCCGCCGGGTCCTCGCCGAGGGTCCCCGGCAGCAGCTCGGCGTACACGGTGGTGATGTTGCCGGCACTGTCCTTGTCGACGGCGATGGCCTCGATGACATAGGCCCCGCGCAGCCGCACGCGCTTGCCGAGCACCAGCCGCTTGTACTTCTTGTTCGCGCTCTCGCGGAAATCGTCCGCCTCGATGACCAGTTCCCGGCCGAAGGTGAGCTCCCGGCTGCCGAGGTCCTCGCGGCTGGGGTGCCGCGGCAGTGTCAGCGTCTCCTGCTCGCCCTCCGGGTAGTTGGTCAGCACTACGCGCAGGGGCTCGAGCACGCAGAAGGCGCGCGGCGCATTCGCGTTCAGGTCGTCGCGAATGGCGTGCTCGAGCATCGCCACGTCGGCGACGCCGTTCGCCCGGGAGGTGCCGACCATCTCGCAGAAGCGGCGGATCGACGCCGGCGTGAAGCCGCGGCGGCGCATACCCGCGATCGTCGGCATGCGCGGGTCGTCCCAGCCGTCCACGTGTCCGCCGTCGACCAGCAGCTTGAGCTTGCGCTTGCTGGTGACCGTGTAGCTCGTGTTCAGCCGCGCGAACTCGTACTGCCGCGGCCGGCAGTCCACCGGCAGGTTGTCGATGAACCAGTCGTAGAGCGGGCGGTGGTCCTCGAACTCCAGGGTGCAGATGGAGTGGGTGACGCCCTCGATGGCATCTTCCTGCCCGTGCGCGAAGTCGTAGGTCGGGTAGATGCACCAGCGGTCCCCGGTCTGGTGGTGCGAGCGCTTGCGGATCCGGTAGAGGATCGGGTCGCGCAGGTTCATGTTCGGCGCGGCCATGTCGATCTTCGCGCGCAGCACCCTGCTGCCCTCGTCGAACTCGCCGGCGCGCATGCGCTCCAGCAGGTCGAGGTTCTCGTCGACGCTGCGCTCGCGATAGGGGCTGTTGCGCCCGGGCTCGGTGAGCGTACCCCGGTACTCGCGGGCCTGGTCGGCATCCAGGTCGCAGACGTAGGCCTTGCCCTCGCGCACCAGGTGCTGCGCCCAGGCGTAGAGCTGGTCGAAGTAGCTCGAGGCGAAGCGCACGTCGCCGGCCCACTCGTAGCCCAGCCAGCGCACGTCCGCGCAGATGGCGTCGATGTACTCCTGGCTCTCTTTCTCCGGGTTGGTGTCGTCGAAGCGCAGGTGGCAGCGCCCGCCGAACTCCTCGGCGAGGCCGAAGTTCACGCTGATCGACTTGGCGTGGCCGATGTGCAGGTAGCCGTTCGGCTCCGGCGGGAAGCGGGTCACCACCTCGGCTACCCGGCCCTCGCGCAGGTCGTCGGCGATGATCGTGCGGAGAAAATGTCTCGGAGCGGGCGTTTCCATGCGCGCGTGGGGTCCGGTCTGGGAAAGGCGGCGCATTATACCGGCTGCGACTGGCCCCTGATAGCCGCGCCCGGCCGCGCCGCCCGCAGCCGGGCGCGTCTCGCCAACCCTGTGCAAATTCTCACAATCGCTCCCGCCGTGGTTCTCTGCGGCGCCCAAAGTCCGTATGATCGCCCGGCTTACGATTTACGATGGCAGCAAGAGCTGGAACAGACATGGTCACGATGCGAACCACCTTCGGCGAGATCAAGCTGGCCCTGGACGAGGAGCGCGCGCCGAAAACCGTCGCCAACTTCCTCGCCTACGCCCGGGCGGGCCACTACGACGGCACGATCTTCCACCGTGTTATCGATAACTTCATGGTGCAGGGTGGCGGCTTCGACACCAGCATGAAGCAGAAGCCCACCGGCGAGCCGATCGAGAACGAGGCGGATAACGGCCTCGGCAACGACTACGGCACCATCGCCATGGCGCGCACCATGGAGCCGCACTCCGCCACGGCGCAGTTCTTCATCAACGTGAAAGACAACGACTTCCTCAACCACAGCAGCAAGAGCATGCAGGGCTGGGGTTACTGCGTCTTCGGCAGGATCGTCGAGGGTGAAGAGGTGCTGGAGAAGATCCGCGCCGTGCCCACGACCTCCCGCGCCGGGCACCAGGATGTCCCGGTCGATACGGTCATCATCGAGTCGGTGACCGTCGACGAGGACGACTGACCCGTCGCCCCGGCGCCCGGGGCCGCTCAGCCCGGCGGCGGCCCGCTGTGGAAACGCAGCACCTCGTCCGGCGCCTCGATCAGCGCCGCCTCCAGCGGCAGCAGCAGCGCCAGCCGTGCCTCCACCTCGCCCGCTTCCGCGAGGGAGCGGGCAAGGCCCAGGTAGTCCTCGAAATGCCGCGCCTCGGAACGCAGCAGTGAGCCGTAGAAGGCCTCCAGTTCCGCGTCCAGCCGCGGCGCCAGCGCCGCGAAGCGCTCGCAGGAGCGCGCCTCGATAACGGCCCCCACCAACAGCGTATCCACCAGCCGGCCCGGCTCCTCCGCGCGGACGAAGGCGCGCAGTTCGCGCGCGTAGCGCGACGCCGACAGCGGCGGGTAGGCCATGCCGCGCCGCTCCATGATCGCGATCACCTGCTCGAAGTGGCGCAGCTCCTCCCGCGCCAGCCGCGAAAGCTTGTGCAGCAGCGGGTAGTGGTCCGTGTAGCGGTAGGCCAGGTTGAGCGCGGTGGCGGCCGCCTTCTTCTCGCAATTGGCGTGGTCCGCCAGCAGCAGTGCCCGGTTGGCCGGCGCGGCCGCCGCCTCGAGCCAGGCGGCCGGCGTGGCGCAGGGCAGGAAGGCACGCAGCGCCGCCAGGTCCGACGTGAGGCGGTCGCCGTCGTCTTCGCCTGCCGGGGCCGGCTCGCCCGCGGGCAGGCGCGTGGTCATGTTCCTGGTCACATTCCTGGTCATGGGGGCTGTCCCGGTTGCTGTAGGGGCGCGGTCATGGCGCGCGAGTGTAGCGGCTGCCGCCGCCCGGCGACAGCGCGCACCCCGGGCAAGCCCCCTGCGCATTCACTGGGGGAATACCATGCATAAGACGCATTCGCTTAACCGGAAACCGGCGCTGGGCTATACTCCTGCGCCGGAAACGAGGCCGGTCCAGCGCCGGCGATGAACCATCATCCGAGGACCCCACCGTGCTTGAAGCTTATCGCGAACACGTCGCCGAACGCGCCGCCCAGAACATCCCGCCGAAGCCCCTGAACGCGGAGCAGACCGCCGCCCTGGTGGAACTGCTCAAGGCGCCGCCGGCCGGCGAGGAGGCGGTCCTCCTCGAACTGCTCGCCACCCGGGTACCGCCGGGCGTCGACGAGGCCGCCTACGTGAAAGCCGGGTTCCTCTCCGCCATCGCCCGCGGCGAGACCGCGTGCCCGCTCATCGACCGCGCCGAGGCCGTGCGGCTCCTGGGCGCCATGCACGGCGGCTACAACATCGAGACGCTGGTCGACCTGCTCGAGGATGCCGAGCTGGGCGAACTCGCCGCGACCGAGCTCAAGCACACGCTGCTCATGTTCGAGGCCTTCCACGACGTGGACGAGCTGGCGAAGAACGGCAACGCCAACGCCCGCGCCGTCCTCGAGAGCTGGGCCGAGGGCGAGTGGTTCACGTCGCGGGACGCGGTGGCGGAATCGATCAAGGTGGTCGTGTTCAAGGTCACCGGCGAAACCAACACCGATGACCTCTCCCCGGCCCCCGACGCCTGGTCCCGCCCGGACATCCCGCTGCACGCCCTGGCTATGTACAAGATGGCCCGCGACGGCCTGAGCCCCGACGAGCCGGGCAAGGTCGGTCCCATGCAGCAGATCGAGGCGATCCAGGCAAAGGGGCTGCCCGTCGCCTTCGTCGGCGACGTGGTCGGCACCGGCTCCTCGCGCAAGTCCGCCACCAACTCCGTGCTCTGGTTCTTCGGCGACGACATCCCCGGCGTGCCCAACAAGAAGGGCGGCGGCATCTGCATCGGCGGCAAGGTCGCGCCGATCTTCTACAACACCATGGAAGATGCCGGTGCTCTCGTGTTCGAGGCGCCGGTGGACGACCTGGCCATGGGCGATGTCATCGACATCCGCCCCTACGAAGGAAAAATACTCAATGAAAACGGTGATTTGCTGAGCGAATTTGAACTGAAATCTCAGGTCCTGCTCGACGAGGTGCGGGCCGGTGGCCGTATCAACCTGATCATCGGCCGCGGCCTCACTACCCGCGCCCGCGAAGCGCTGGGCCTGCCCGAGTCGGACCTGTTCCGCAAGCCGGAGCAGCCCGCCGACAGCGGCAGGGGCTACACCCTCGCCCAGAAGATGGTCGGCGCCGCCTGCGGCATGGACGGCATCCGCCCGGGCACCTACTGCGAACCGCGCATGACCACCGTGGGCTCCCAGGACACCACCGGCCCGATGACCCGGGACGAGCTCAAGGACCTGGCCTGCCTCGGCTTCTCCGCCGACCTGACCATGCAGTCCTTCTGCCACACCGCGGCCTACCCGAAGCCCGTGGACATCGACACTCAGCACACCCTGCCGGACTTCATCATGACCCGCGGCGGCGTCAGCCTGCGCCCGGGCGATGGCATCATCCACTCCTGGCTCAACCGCATGCTGCTGCCGGACACGGTGGGCACCGGCGGCGACTCGCACACGCGCTTCCCGATCGGCATCTCCTTCCCGGCGGGTTCCGGCCTGGTGGCCTTCGCCGCCGCCACGGGCGTGATGCCGCTGGACATGCCGGAATCGGTGCTGGTGCGCTTCAAGGGCAAGATGCAGCCGGGCATCACCCTGCGCGACCTGGTGCACGCCATCCCCTACTACGCGATCCAGCAAGGCCTGCTCACGGTCGAGAAGAAGGGCAAGAAGAACATCTTCTCCGGCCGCATCCTCGAGATCGAGGGGCTGCCCGACCTGACCGTGGAGCAGGCCTTCGAGCTGTCTGACGCCTCGGCCGAGCGCTCCGCCGCCGGCTGCACGATCGCCCTCGGCGAAGACACCATCGCCGAGTACCTGCGCAGCAACGTGGTGCTGCTGCGCTCCATGATCGCCGAGGGTTACGGCGACCCGCGCACCCTCGCCCGCCGCGCCGAAAAGATGGAGGAATGGCTGGCCAACCCGAGCCTGATGAAGGCCGATGCCGACGCCGAGTACGCCGCGGTAATCGAGATCGACCTGGCCGAGGTGAAGGAGCCCATCGTCTGCGCCCCGAACGACCCGGACGACGCCCGCCTGCTCTCCGAGGTGGCCGGTGACAGCGTCGACGAGGTGTTCATCGGCAGCTGCATGACCAACATCGGCCACTTCCGCGCCGCCGGCAAGCTGCTGGATGCGCACAAGGGCAGCCTGGCCACGCGGCTGTGGATCTCACCGCCAACGCGCATGGACCAGCACCAGCTCATGGAAGAGGGCTACTACAACATCTTCGGCGCCGCCGGTGCGCGCACGGAAATGCCCGGCTGCTCCCTGTGCATGGGCAACCAGGCCCGGGTCGCGGCGAACTCCACGGTGCTGTCGACCAGTACCCGGAACTTCCCCAACCGCCTGGGCGACGGCGCCAACGTGTACCTGACCAGCGCCGAGCTCGCCGCGGTCGGCGCCGTGCTCGGCCGCCTGCCCACGCCGGCGGAGTACCTGGACTACGCGAAGGACCTCGACAGCATGGCGGCGGACATCTACCGCTACATGAACTTCGACCAGATCGTCGAGTTCCAGCAGAAGGCGGACGAGGGCAAGCGCATCGCCGCCGTGGAGATCACCGAGGTCGCCTGACCGCACGCAACCGGCGGCTACCGCGAGCGCGACCAGGGGATGCAGGCAATCATTAACCCGCTGCGCGGTTCGCTGCCGGCTCTGAAAAGCGAAGGTCACGTGACGCCGATCGATGGCTGAGTTCACCGCCCTCCTCCACGCCTCGCCCTTCTACGAGCTGGCCGCGCTGCTCACCCTGGCCGCCGCCGTCGCCTGCGTCGGCGGCCTGCTGCGCCAGCCGATCGTGGTCAGCTTCATCGCCGTGGGCATTCTCGCCGGGCCATCGGGGCTCGACCTGGTGCACTCCCACGAAAAGATCAACCTGCTGGCGGAGCTCGGCATCGCCGTGCTGCTGTTCCTGGTGGGGCTGAAGCTGGACCTGCAGCTGCTGAGATCCCTGGGCGCCGTGTCGCTCGCGACCGGCCTGGGGCAGGTCGCCTTCACCGCCGGCTTCGGCTTCCTCATCGCCCTGGGCCTCGGCATGACGGTGGTACCGGCGCTGTACGTGGCCGTCGCGCTGACCTTCTCGAGCACGATCATCATCGTCAAGCTGCTCTCGGACAAGCGCGAGCTGGACGCGCTGCACGGGCGTATCGCCGTCGGCTTCCTCATCGTGCAGGACGTGGTGGTGGTCTTCGCCATGCTGGCGCTGTCGTCCATGGGCGTGGGCTCTGCCGGCGAAGGCGACGCCGGCGCCGCTTTCATCGGCATACTGCTGAAGGCGCTCGTTATGGGCGCCGCGGTGCTGCTCTTCGCCCGCTACGCCGCCGGGCCGGTCACCCGGCTGGTGGCGCAGTCGCAGGAGCTGATGGTGACCTTCGCCATCGCCTGGGCCGTGCTGCTCGCCGCCCTCGGCAGCTACCTGGGCTTCAGCAAGGAGCTGGGCGGCCTGCTCGCCGGGGTCAGCCTCGCCTCCACGCCGGTGCGCGACGCCATGAGCGCGCGGCTGGCCACGCTGCGCGACTTCCTGCTGCTGTTCTTCTTCATCGGCCTCGGCAGCCAGCTGCAGCTGGGACTCCTCGGCGCGCAGCTGCTGCCGGCGCTGGTGCTGTCCGTGTTCGTGCTGGTGGGCAACCCGCTGATCGTCATGGTGATCCTCGGCCTCCTCGGCTACCGCAGCCGCACCGGCTTTCTGGCCGGGCTCACGGTGGCGCAGATCAGCGAGTTCTCGCTGATCTTCATGGCCATGGGCGTGACCCTCGGCCACGTGCGGCAGGCGGACCTGGGGCTGGTGACCCTGGTGGGGCTGGTGACCATCGCCCTGTCGGTGTACATGATCACCTACTCCCACAGCCTCTACCGCCGGCTGGAGCGCTGGCTGCGCCCCTTCGAGCGCAAGCACCCGTCGCGCGAGAGCGACGAGGCACCGGCAGCGGGCAGCGCCGCCGATACGCTGCTCATCGGCCTCGGCCGCTTCGGCGAGGCGATCTTCACCCGGCTGCGCGAGGGCGGGCGCAACGTCCTCGCGGTGGACTTCAACCCGGCGCTGGTGGAACGCGCCCACGGCAAGGGGTTGCCGGTACACTTCGGCGACGCCACGGATCCGGAGTTCCTCGCCCACCTGCCGCTGGACCGGCTCGAATGGGTGATCGCCGCCCTGCCCCAGCACACCACCGGCCTGACGCACGAAGACCCGCGGCAGGTCCTGCTCGCAACGCTGAAGGCGCAGGGCTACCGCGGCAAGGTGGCGGTGTGCACCTACGACCCGACCGAGGCCGAGGCGCTGCGCGCCGCCGGCGCCACGGTGGTGTTCACCCCGCACGCGGATGCGGCGGCCTGCGCGGCGACTTTCGTCCTCGGGGAAGGCGCTCCCGGCCCGGCCGGCTGACGCACACAACACCAACGGCCTGCCGGTTGACCGGGGGACGCCGCCGCGTCATCTTTACGACCCCCGCCGAAAGAGCCAGCTTCGATGTCACGTTACTCACACTGTCCCGGCCGCCGCTCCCTGGCGGGTTGTCTCCTTGCGCTCGTCGCCAGCGGTTTCTCTCCCGCCCTGCCCGCCCAGGACCTCGCCTGCGACCCCGGCGCGGTGGCGCTGCAGGGCGCGGAGCTCCGCGTGAGCCCCGGCGGCCAGGATACCGGGAACCTGCAGTGCGCCCTGGACGAGGCGACGCGCCTCGGCGTGCAGAAGGTCAAGCTCGACCCTGGCACCTTCATCCTGGACGCAGTGGTCTCCGCGCGCGACTTCCAGGGCCAGGTGGAGGGAACCACCCGCACCTCGACGATCGTGGAAGCGCGGGGCCAGACGGCTTTCCGCTTCGAAGTGGGCGCACCGAGCGTCAAGTTCATGACGATCCGGCTCATCGGCTCCAGAGCGGCCAATGCCATCGAATTCACCTCCGACGCCAGCAATTGCAGCCGCCGCACCATCTTTGCCGAGGTGGACCGGGTCAACTTCGAGGCCACCCAGGGCACCTCGGCGCGGACCGCCGGCGTGATCGCCGTGGCGGCGGAAGGATGCGTCGGCAGCGACCAGCGCCTGCTCGGCAAGCTGACGGTGAACCGGTCGGACTTCGCGGAACTCTGGGACGGCGTGGCGACGGCCATGACCGGCGGCGCCGTGGTCACCGTGAGCTTCAACGAATTCGAGACACTCAACTTCTGCTACCTGGGGCGCGACTCGTCCCAGGACACCTCCATCATCGGCAACCGCTGCGAATTTGGCAGCCACGGCGCCGCCGTGGAGCAGAACTCGGCCTCCGCGCCGGCGTCCACCCGCATGCGGGTAGTGAACAACCGGTTCACCTACCGGGGTAGCCAGCCGCCGGGCTTCTCGGGCACACCGGTATGCATGGCCTGGGTCGGCAACCAGGTATCGACCGTGGTCGGCAGCGCTGAAGCGAACAGCTGCAGCACCGGCCCGAGCCGCTTCGAGATGGTGGGTGCCTTCGCCGCGGGAACGCAGCGGCTACGCCTGAGCGGGAATGCATTTGGCGGCGATTACGAGCGCGCCGTGTGGCTGACGCAGGCCGCGGACACGGTGCTGGACGCCAACCAGTTCTCGAACTCGTTTTCGACGGCGGATGTACTGGTGGACGTGAGCTGCGCACGGACGATTATCGGTCCACAGCAGGCGGCGCAGGTCCTCAACAACAGCAACAGCACCTATATCCTCAACTGAGCCGGCGCCGGCAGCGTTAGCAGGACTGTAGGAGCTTCGGCACGAGCAGTACCAGAATAATCAGCGTCAGCAGCACTGTTTTCAGCCGCAGCTTGCGGTCGATACTTCTGCACAGGGCGTCCAGTCGCACGTCGATGGTGTGCCGGTCCGTTTCCATACCTTCAGGCCAGCCAGGTCTGCAGCTGGGGCACTACGAGCACGAGCGTAATCATTCCGAGCATCCAGGTGTGGAGCCGATTGACGGTGTCCTGCCTGCCAAAGCGCTGCTCAAACCTCGAATCCAGGGCAGTGATGCTCTGCTCGATCTTTGATTCCAGGGCAGTAGTGCTCTGCTCGACCTTCGAATCCAAGGCAGTGATGCGCTGCTCGAGCTTCGACTCCAGAGCGGTGATGCGCTGCTCGAACTTTGAGTCCATGGAACCCAAACGCCGCTCGATCTTCGCATCCTGCTCGGCAAAGCGGGCGTTCAGCACCTCGGTGAAGTGATCCCGGGTCAGGAGATTGTCGGCGTAGAAACCGAAAGCCTCGGCCATGAGTTCTGCCTGTGCGTCGGCCTGCGGCTCCGGCACACCGGCCTCGCGGAGGCGGCGCGCGTAACGGAGCGTGTCAAAAGCCATTGTTGCCATCGTAGCCCACCATGCGGCCTGCGCAACCCATACGCATCGAAAGACCTGGGGAAAAGGGTGCTTCAGGCTCGGGATCGAAACAACATCAAATTCGGTCCACCGCGGGTAGACTGCTTTCATCTTTAAGCGTCCCGGATCCGTGCTACCACTGCGTGCTGGCCACGGAACGTTCGGCGGTCGCGGCAAGCCGGAAAGGTCTGCGCCGATGACGAATAACACACCGGCGAAATCACCATGGGCTACTGGGAATCCGGCACGGCTTGCCGATCTCTTACCGGGCTGGAACAGCTCGGCAGGTTTCCGTAAGCTAAAATAGGAATCAGCCCCAAAGGACAGCGATTTTGCGCTATCTTCTCCTGTCGTTCACCGCCCTCCTGGCTGTCGGCGCCGTCCCGGCCCATGCCCAGGGCCGCGCGCCCACCTGCGACGACCTGGCCTGGTCCGCCGCCGCGCTCGCGGCGAACCCGGATGTCGGCCTGCTCTGCCAGGGCGTTTACGTGAAGGGCGATACTTATTACGCCAAGGCGACGATCCGCATCACCCGGGTCGACGGCCAGCGCGTTACCTTCGTGCCCTACCGGCGCGATGGCAGCCTGGGCAGGGCGCGCAGCGTGAGCCTGAAACACGACTGGAAGGTCATGATCGACGGCAAGGCGCTGACAGCGAGCAACCTCGTGAAAGGCCAGGAGCTGACGGTATTCATTCCCCAGGACCGTTTCGCCATCAGCATCGGCGGCCCGGACGCCGGGGACCTGCTGCCGATCGAGTAGCCGAAGCGGCGCCCGGTCAAGCCCGGCGCCGCAGCCTCAACCGGCGCAGCCGGGCGCGCAGCTGTCGCAGGTCACCACCCGCGCCGGGGCGATAGAGCAGCGCCGTGAAATCCTCCGCCAGGGCATCCAGCTCCGACCCGGAACCGGGGAAGACGATGCGTGCGCGCGCCAGCGCCGACGCCGGGCTGTCCCCGGCGTGTACCGGCACCCCGCGGGCGCGCAGCCGCCCGCGCAGCCGCCCCCAGGCCCGGGCCACCGGGTCGCGCCGGGGACCCGCGCGCACCAGCAGCGACAGCGCCACGGCGGCGAGCACGACGCCGAAGGCCCCGAGCAGCACGGCGATGAAGCGCTTGGCGTCGATGCGGCCGAACCACTCCCCGAGCAGCTCCACCTGCTGCTCGGCGTCGAAGCCCACGACCCAGGACTGCCAGCGGTAGGTGAGCGCGTCGTAGCGCAGGCGCAGCGCGTTCACCCAGTCGATGCCGCGGTAGCGCAGCGGTGACAGCGGCGAGTCGGCGAGGAAGCTGCCCTCCCCCTGCACCGCCGTCTCCAGGCCGAACTCCACCCGCGCCGGCGAGACGGCCGCGGTCGGGTCGACGCGCACCCAGCCCCGCCCTTCCAGCCAGACCTCGTTCCAGGCGTGGGCGTCGAACTGGTGCACGATCACCGTGCCGTTCATCGGGTTGATCTCGCCGCCCTGGTATCCCGCGACCACGCGCGCGGGCACGCCGGCGGCGCGCATGAGCACGGCGAAGGCGTTGGCGTAGTGCTCGCAGAAGCCCGCGCGGGTGCCGAAGAGAAAGTCGTCCACCGGTTCCTCGCCGAGGAGCGGCGGCTGCAGCGTGTAGCGGAACGGTTGCTCGCGGAACAGCGCGAGCACCCGGTCGATGTAGGCGGCGTCGCTGTCCGCCGCGGCGTGCAGTTCTTCGGCCAGGGCCCGGCTGCGCGGGTTGCCTTCCTCGGGCAGGCGGGTCTCCACGCGCCGCCGCCAGGGATCGAGTTCCAGGCCGATCGCGGCGGCCGGCCAGCTGCGCACCGAGTAGCGCCGCTCGCTCTCGAGAATGCCGGGCGAGTAGAGCGTGTAATCCGCGAGCGCCATCACGCCGGCGTCCTGCGGCCGGGCGAAGCGCAGCGCGTACAGCCAGTTCTGCTGCGTCGGCTCGATGATCACGCTGTAGTCCAGCGGCTCGCCCTCTGTCTCCACCGGTGCCGGGCGCCGCTGCGACGGCGGCAGGTCGAAGAAGCGCAGGCTGCGCCAGGTGTCGTCCTCGAGCACGCTCATGACCAACCCGCGCCAGTAGAGCTCGGCGGCCCGGGGTACCTCGCCTTCGAAGCTGACGCGGAAGGCCACGTCCGTGGACTGGGTCAGCCGCGCCACGTCGCCCGGGCGCAGGAAGTCGCTCATGCCCGTCTGCGCGGCGTGCGCGCGGATCGGCACGTTCCAGAGGGGGCCGATGCGCGGGAACAGGAAGAACAGCACCAGCATCAGCGGGAACGCCTGCGCCAGCATCACCCCGGCCAGCCGCGCCGGCGCCAGCTCGAAACCCTCGCCGGTGCGGTGCAGCGCGACCAGGGCCGTGGTCAGCAGCCAGGCGACGACCACAGCGTAGAACACGATGGGCAGGTCCTGGCTGAAAAGGAACTCCGTGATCAGCAGGAAGAAGCCCAGGAAAATGAGCACGTAGCCATCCTTGCGCGACACCGACTCCACCAGTTTCAACGCGTAGGCCGCGAGCAGGAGCGCCACCGTCGGTTCCAGGCCGATGAGGCTGCCGTAGCTCCAGCCGATGCCGGCCATGGCTGCGCCGATGAGTACCAGCTTCAGCCAGCGCGCCGGTGCCGCCAGGCGGTCGCGGTACAGCTGCACGCGCCAGCCGAAAGCGGCAAGGTAGAGCACCAATAGCCAGGCCGGCACGCGCAGGGCGTGCGGCGCCAGCAGGAGCACCTGGCAGAGGATGATCCAGGCGAGCGCGTTGCGCGGTATTTGCTGGGCCGCCTTCACGCGCCGGCCCCCGCCCGGCCGTCCCGGTCCGGCGCCGCGAAGCGGCCGAGGGCGCGCAGCACCCGGTCGCGCTGGCCGTCGCCGGCGCCGGCGGCGAGCTGGTTCCCCGGCAGGCGCAGGCCGAAGCGGCGGCCGCGCCGGTGCAGGTCCAGGCACTGCTGGCAGAGGAAGGACAGGCGCCGCTCGGTGTCGACGCCGGGAAAGGCCTCCCAGTCGAGCCAGTCGAGGCTCGCAGCCGCATCCGCGTACTGCTTGCTCTGCAGCGACTGACCGCGCGCCAGCCCCTTCCAGTACACCTGCCGCAGCCGGTCCCCGGGGCGGTAGTCGCGCAGGCCGAAGAACTCATCCTCGCCGGGCCGCGGCGAGGGCCGGCCGCGGGGCTGGCCGCTGTCGGCGCCGCGGGGCTCCGGGTAGGGCCGCGGCCGCGGGTAGGCGAGCCCCACCAGGTCGAGGTCCACCCAGGTCCAGCAGCGCAGGAGGCCGAGGGGGTAGCTGCTCTCCACCCGCAGGCGGCCGGGGCGGAACGGGCCGCGCGCGTCCGCCTCGCGGTAGAGCGTGACCGTGGTGGCCCGCTCCGGCAGCACGCTCACGGCGACCGCCTGCGGGTCGTCCTCGAAGCCGAGCCAGAGCGCGTGGTGCCCGCGCCGGTTCGCGCAGGCGAGGCCGATGCTGAAGGGCACGGTCTGCCCCGGGAAGCCCTCGCCGGCGCGCAGCGCCCGCAGCGTGAGCCCGGACAGGTTGGCGTAGCTGTGCAGCACGGCCACCACGAACAGGGTGGCGAGCAGGAAGGTGAGCGCGTAGCTCATGTTGTTCTGGTAGTTGATCGCCGCGAGCAGCATGACCAGCAGGCAGGCAAAGAAGAAAAAACCCACCCGGGAGGGAAAGATGAAGATCCGCCGCTGGTCGAGGGTGACCTGCCGCGCCGGCGGGATGCGCCGCGCCAGCCAGCGCCGGAAACGCGCGCGGAAGCGCTCGCGCAGGTCGCCGACCCCGGCGCGTTCAGCCAGCGACCACATCGACCTCGCGCTGCAGCAGCGCCACCAGGGCCCGGCCGTCGCCGCCGAAGCTGTCTGCGGCCACCACGCGGTGCGCCGCCACCGGCTCGAGCACCGCCTGCAGGTCCTCCGGCAGCACGTGGTCGCGGCCGTGCATCACCGCCCAGGTCTTGCCCGCGGCGAGCAGCGCGAGCGCGCCCCGGGGCGACAGGCCCACGGCGAACTCGCCGGGCTCGCGGGTCCGCGCCACCAGCCGCTGCAGGTAGTCGAGCAGCGCGGGCGAGCAGTGCACCGCGTCTACCGCGGTGCGCACCGCGGCGAGCTCGGTGGGACCCATGCGCTGGCGCAGGGCGCCGCCCTGGCGGTCGCTGCCGCCGCGGCGGAGCAGCTCGCGCTCGGCCCCCGGGGCCGGGTAGCCGAGCTCGATGCGCATTAGGAAACGGTCGAGCTGGGACTCGGGCAGCGGGTAGGTCCCGGACTGCTCAAGGGGGTTCTGCGTGGCGATGACGAAGAACGGCTCGGGCAGCGGGCGCGTCTCTCCCTCCACGGTGACCTGGTGCTCGGCCATGGCCTCGAGCAGCGCGCTCTGCGTGCGCGGCGTGCTGCGGTTGATCTCGTCGGCGAGCAACACCTGCGTGAATACCGGGCCGACGTGAAAGCGGAAGCTGTTGTCCTCGGGCTGGTAGATGGCGACGCCGAGGATGTCGGCGGGCAGCAGGTCGCTGGTGAACTGCACCCGGTTGTAGGACAGGCCGAGCACGCTGGCCAGGGCGTGCGAGAGCGTGGTCTTGCCCATGCCCGGCAGGTCCTCGATGAGCAGGTGGCCGCGGGCGAGCAGGCAGCACAGGGCGAGGCGCACCTGCGGCTCCTTGCCGAGCAGGACCGTCGCGACCTCGTCGACCGCCGCGTCGATGGCGCCCTGGATCCCGGCCTGGCTCACGACGCCTCCGCGGCGGCGAGGCCGCGGGCGAGATCGGCCTCGAGGTCGGCCACGTCCTCGAGCCCGACGGCCACGCGCACCAGGTTCTCGCTGATGCCGGCCCGCTCGCGCTCTTCCGCCGTGAGGCGGCCGTGGGTCGTCGTCGCCGGGTGCACGATGGTGGTCTTGGCGTCGCCGAGATTGGCCGTCAGTGACATCACGCGGGTCGCGTCGATGCAGCGCCAGGCCGCCTCGCGGCCGCCGCGCACGCGGAAGGACAGCACGCCGCCGAAGCCGCTCTGCTGGCGCGCGGCGAGCGCGTGCCCCGGGTGATGCGGCAGGCCGGCGTAGAACACCTGCTCCACCGCCGGCTGTTCCTCGAGCCAGCGGGCGAGGTGCCCGGCGCTTTCGCTGTGGGCGCGCATGCGCAGCGACAGGGTCTCCAGCCCCTTCAGGAATACCCAGGCGTTGAAGGGGCTCATGGTGGGCCCGCAGGTGCGCAGGTAGGCACGCAGCTCGTCCATAGGTGCCGCGGCGCCGATGGCGGCGCCGCCGAGACAGCGGCCCTGGCCGTCCAGGTACTTGGTGGCGCTGTGGATGACGATGTCGGCGCCGAGGGCCAGCGGCCGCTGCAGCGCCGGCGTGCAGAAGCAGTTGTCCACCACCAGCAGCGCCCCGGCCTCGCGCGCAAGCGCGGCCATGGCGCCGAGATCGGCGATCTCGCAGAGCGGGTTCGAGGGCGTTTCCAGGTACAGGAGCCGGGTCGTCGGCCGCAGCGCGGCGCGCCAGGCGGCCGGGTCCGCGAGCGGCACGAAGCTGGTGTCGATGCCGAAGCGCGCGAGGTACTTGCCGAAGAGCCCCGCGGTGGCGCCGAACACGTCGCGGGAGCAGATGACGTGATCGCCCGTTTTCAGCAGCGCCACGCAGACGCCGAAGATCGCCGCCATGCCCGAGGCGGTGGCCACCGCCGACTCGCCCTCTTCCAGCGCCGCCAGCCGCTCCTCGAAGGCGCGCACCGTGGGGTTGGTGTAGCGGGAGTAGACGTTGCCCGGGCTGTCGCCGGCGAAGCGCGCGGCGGCCTCTTCGCAGGAGGCGAACACATAGCTCGAGGTGGTGTAGATCGGCTCGCCGTGCTCGCCCTCGGGGCCGCGGGCGATACCGGCGCGCACGGCGCGGGTGGCCGGGCCCAGGCTGCGCAGGAAGTCGCTGTCGTCGTCGCTCATCGGATGCTCTGCCCTAGCGGTCGTTGTAGATACCGACCACGGCGCCGTGCGCCCGCTCGCGCGCGTCGCCGCGTGCCTTGGCGGCATCGTTGCGCGCGTCGCTCAGGTCTTTCAGGTAGCGCTCGTCCACGTCGCCGGTGATGTAGGCGCCGTCGAAGACCGAGCAGTCGAAGCCGTCCACCGACGGGTTGCCCTCCGCGGAGCAGTGGATGAGGTCGTCGAGGTCCTGGTAGATCAGGTAGTCGGCGCCGATGGCGCTGCAGATCTCCTCGACGCTGCGCCCGTGGGCGATGAGCTCCTCGGCCGCCGGCATGTCGATGCCGTACACGTTCGGGTAACGCACCGGCGGCGCCGCGGAGGCGAGGTACACTTTCGCAGCGCCGGCGTCCCGGGCCATCTGGATGATCTCGCGGGAGGTGGTGCCGCGGACGATGGAGTCGTCCACCAGCAGGACGTTCTTGCCCTCGAACTCCAGCCGGATCGGGTTCAGCTTCTGGCGCACCGATTTTTTACGCTGGCTCTGCCCGGGCATGATGAAGGTGCGGCCGATGTAGCGGTTCTTCATGAAGCCCTCGCGGAACTTGAGCCCGAGGTCGTGGGCCAGGGACTGCCCCGCCGTGCGGCTCGTGTCCGGGATCGGGATGACCACGTCGATGTCGTGCTCCGGCCACTCGCGCAGGATCTTCCGCGCCAGCGTCGAGCCGGCGCGCATGCGCGTCTTGTACACGGAAATCTGGTCCATCATGCTGTCCGGCCGCGCGAAGTACACGTGCTCGAAGATGCACGGGCGCAGCTGCGGGTTGGCGGCACACTGGCGGCGGTGCAGCTGGCCGGCCGCGTCGATGAACACCGCCTCGCCGGGGGCCACGTCGCCGGCGAGCGTGTAGCCGAGCACGTCGAGGGCCACGCTCTCGGAGGCGACCATGTAGTCGCGGCCGCGCGGCCCGTCGCGGTAGCCGTAGACCAGCGGGCGAATGCCGTTCGGGTCGCGGAAGGCGAGCAGGCCGTGGTTCACGATCACCGCCACCGCCGCGTAGCCGCCGCGGCAGCGCCGGTGCACGGCGGCGACGGCGGCGAAGATGTCCGCCGGCTGCGGCTGCAGCTTGCCCAGGCGCTGCAGCTCGAAGGCGAGCACGTTGAGCAGCACCTCCGAGTCCGAGTCGGTATTCAGGTGCCGCAGCTCGCTGTCGAAGAGCGCCTGCGCCAGCTCCGCCGAGTTGGTCAGGTTGCCGTTGTGAGCCAGCGCGATGCCGTAGGGGGAGTTCACGTAGAACGGCTGCGCGAGCGCCGGCCCGGAGCTGCCGGCGGTCGGGTAACGGGTGTGGCCGACGCCGATGGCGCCCTCCAGGCGCGCCATGTGCTCCTGGCGGAACACGTCGCGCACCAGCCCCTCGCTCTTGCGCTGGTGAAAGCGCCCGGCGCTGCAGGTCATGATGCCCGCGGCGTCCTGCCCGCGGTGCTGCAGCACCGTCAGCGCGTCGTAGATATCCGGGGCGACGTCGACCGCGCCGCTGCCCACGATTCCCACCAGGCCACACATGGCTAAGGCTCCCGTGTTCTGTCAGGTGGCCAGCGCGGGGAGGCGCCCCGCCCTGGCGTCGTCAAAGGCGCGCAGGCTCCAGTCCAGCAGCGGGTCCAGGTAGGGGACCAGCTGCGACCGGTGCAGCCACTGCTGCTCCGCCGGCGGTACCAGCTGCCGCAGCAGGAAGAGCAGCACGATCACGATCAGCAATCCGCGCAGCATACCGAAGACACTGCCCAGGAGGCGATCGAGGAGACCGAGCCCCGAGGCGCGCACGAGGCGCGTGAACAGCCGCGCGGCCAGCCCCGCGAGGAGCAGCACCGCCACGAAGACGACGGTCCAGGCGACGATGTAGCGCCCGGTCGGATTCTCGATCAGGTCCGCCAGCACGCTCGACAGCCGCGAGGCGAACACGTTGGCGAGCACGAAGGCGAGCACCCAGCCCGCCAGCGACAGGGCCTCGCGGGAGAAGCCGCGCCAGAGGCTGACCAGGGCGGACAGGGCGACGATCACGATCACCAGCCAGTCGAAGCCGTTGAAGGCGGTGAGGTCCGGCCAGTGGTTCAGCATGGCAGGCGGCCCCGCGCGTTTGCAGCGGCGTGTTTCACGGCCCGGGCATTCGCGCCGCGATGTTCAGGGCACATAGCGGGACACCAGGGATTTCACGCCGTAGCGGGCGTCGACACGCGCCTTGATCGGCGCCAGCTGGGCGCGCTCGAACTTGGGACCGACGTAGACGCGGTAGAGCGTGTCGTTGTCCCGGCGCAGGGGCTCGTAGAAGGCTTTCTCGCCGTTGCCGATGAGCTCGTCGCGGAGCTTGCGCGCCTTCTCCACGCTGCTCACGGTCGCCACCTGCAGGACCCAGGCGACCGGAAGGCCGTCGTCGTCGAAGGCGGCCACCTCGGGCGCCCGGTCCCGGGTGGGATAGGGCTCGTCGGCACTCGGCTGCGGTACCGGAGCGGGCTCCGCGGCGCCCTCCTCCGACGCTGCGCCGGCAGCGGCTGCCTGGCCCGTGGGCGCTTCCTGCGCGCCCTGCCCGGCCGACGCGTTGGCGTCTGGCAGGGTGACGTCCGGCTGCTCCGCGATCGCTTCGCGGGGCGGCGAACCGCGCAGCCCGGCGTCGCTGGGCGCCGGCAGGGGCTCGCGGCTCACCGACGGCGGCGGCGGCGCCATGACGCCCTCACGGAGCCGCGCCTCTTCCGGGGCAACGAAGATGATCGGCCAGAAAACGATGCCCAGCGCCAGCAGGATCAGCGCGCCTACGAGGCGCTGTTTGAGGATGTTATCCACGGGCGCAGGCAGGCTCCTCGGTGGCGGGGTTCGCGAGCTGCGGCATTATACCCGCTACGGTAAAAAAGGACCCGAAGACCACGCCGCGCGCGCCCGCGGCGACCCGCGGTGCGAGCACACGCCAGCCGGCCTCGAGATCTGCGGCACGCTGTACCCCGGGAACGCCCGCCGCGCCGGCCGCGGCGGCGAGCCGCTCCGCCGGCGCGGCCCGCGCGTTACCCGGCAGGCCGCAGACCACCAGGCTGTCGAGCTGCGGGGCGAGCGGTACAAAGATGCCCGCGAGGTCCTTGTCACCCATGACAGCGCACAGGCCGTGGGTGGCCGCGGCCGGCGCCCGGCCGAGGGCGGCGGCGAGGCCATCGGCGGAATCGGCGTTGTGGGCGACATCGAGCCACAGTTCCCCGCTGCCGAGGCGCCGCCGCTCCCGGCGCCCGGGCACGACCAGGCGCGCGAGCGCGCGCTCGGCGGCGCCCGGGGCCCGGGTGAGCAGTTCATCCACCGCGCAGAGGGCGGCGGCGACATTGGCGGGCTCGAGCGCGTCGGGCAGCGGCACCGTGAAGCGCCGGCCGCGGGCGCTGGTCACGGCCAGTTCACCGGCCGCGGCCGTCCAGGACCACTCCCGGCCGGCGCGCAGCGGCCGGGCCCCCGCGGCGGCGAGGGCCGGCGCCAGGCTGCGAGGGTAGGCGCGCTCGGCGAGGACCACGGGCCTGTCGCGGCGGGCGATGCCGGCCTTCTCGATGGCGATCGCCTCCACCGTGTCGCCGAGCCACTCGCGGTGATCGAGGCCGATGCGCGTCACTACCGCCACGTCGGCGTCGAGGATATTGGTGGCGTCGAGGCGTCCGCCCAGGCCGACCTCAAGCACGGCGAGCTCCACCCGCGCCTCACGAAACAGCCAGAGGGCGGCGAGCGTGGCGGTCTCGAAATAGCTCAGGCTGATGTCGCCGCGGGCGGCCTCGATAGCCTCGAAGGCGCGCACGATGGCGCCGTCTTCCACTGGCGTGCCGTCCACGGCGATGCGTTCGTTGTAGCGGAGCAGGTGCGGCGACGTGTAGGCGCCCACGCGACGCCCCGAGGCCGCCGCGAGCGCCGCCGCGCAGTAGGTGACGGTGCCCTTGCCGTTGGTGCCGGCCACGGTGAGCACCGGGGCCGGAAAGGGCCGCAGGCCGAGCCGGTCGGCGACGGCACCGACGCGGCCGAGGCCGAGGTCGATCTCGCGCGGGTGACGCCGCTCGAGGCGCTCGAGCCAGCCGGCGAGGTCCGACGGCTCAGCCATCGCCGCGCTTGGGCGTCTCCTCGTCTTTCTCTTCCCCGGCGTCTTCGCGGGCGTCGGTGGCTTCCGCTGAGCTGTCCGTGTCGTCCTCGGCGCTGGAGGCATCGGCCGCCGTGTCGCCGCCGACCTCGCCGTCATTCTCGGCCGTGTCGGTAGCGTCGGTGGCGGCCGCGGGGGCGGACTCAGCGGCCAGGGCCGCGGCGGCGGCAGCGTCGGCGGCCGCGGCTTCCGCCGCCGCGGCCTCTGCCTCGGCCAGCCCGGGCTGTGGCTCGCCGAGGAACTTGGCGATCAGCCGGGCGATGGTGTCGCGCAGGTCGCCGCGGTCGACGATCATGTCGATGGCGCCGTGCTCGAGGAGGAACTCGCTGCGCTGGAAGCCCTTGGGCAGCTTCTGGCGGATGGTCTGCTCGATGATGTTCGGACCGGCGAAACCGGCCCGCGCGTCGGGCTCGGCGATATTGAGGTCGCCGAGCAGCGCCAGCGATGCCGAGACACCGCCGTAGATCGGGTCCGTGAGCACCGAGATATAGGGCACGCCCGCGCCGTGCAGCCGCTCGATGACCGCGCTGGTCTTGGCCATCTGCATCAGGGAGATGAGCGCCTCCTGCATGCGCGCACCGCCGGACGCCGAGAAGCACACCAGCGGAATCCGCTCCGCCAGCGCCTGCTGGGCGGCGCGGGTGAACTTCTCACCGACCGCGTAGCCCATGGAGCCGCCGTGGAAGTTGAACTCGAAGGCCAGGGCGATCACCGGCTGGCCGTGCAGCGCGCCCTTCATGGCGACGAGCGCGTCGCGCTCACCGGTGGATTTCTGCGCGCCCGCAAGGCGATCCCGGTAGCGCTTCTTGTCGCGGAACTTGAGCCGGTCGACGGGCTCGATGTCGCCGAAGATCTCCTCGCGGCCGTCCGCGTCGAGGAACAGGTCGAGCCGGCGGCGCGCGCCGATGCGCATGTGGTGGCCGCACTTCGGGCACACCTGCTGGTTGCGCTCGAGGTCCGGGATGTAGAGCACGGACTCGCACTTGATGCACTTTTTCCACAGCCCCTCGGGCACCGTCGCACGGCGCGTGCCCGCGTTGCTGCTCTTCACGCCGGAAGGCAGAATCTTGTCAATCCAGCTCATGGCTCCCCCTGTTGTCGGCGTGCATTATACGTTCCGCGCCCGGTCAGGCCGCAACCGCCGCATCGATGCCGCTGCGGATCTCCGCCACCAGCGCGACGACCCGCTCCCGCGCGGCCTCCGCGTCCAGCCCCGCCTCCACCGCGCGCGCATAGCAGTCGACGAGCGCGGAACCGACCACGACGCCGTCGGCGCTGCCGGCCACCGCGGCCGCGGAGGCGGCGTCCTTGATGCCGAAGCCAACGCAGAGCGGCAGCGGCGTGTGCCGGCGGATCGCCGCCAGGTGGCTGCCGACATCCGCGACGTCGAGGTTGCCGGCGCCGGTCACGCCCTTGAGCGACACGTAATAGATGAAGCCGCTGGCCTCCCGGGTGATGAGGTCGAGGCGCGCCTCGGGCGTGGTGGGCGCGACCAGGAAGATGTTGTCCATGCCCACGCGCGTAAGCTCCCGGTTCACCCGCGCCACCTCCTCCGGCGGGATGTCGACGGTCAGCAGGCCGTCAACGCCGACCGCGGCGGCCGCGTCGGCAAAGGCGGCGTAGCCCATGTGCTCGACCGGGTTGGCGTAGCCCATGAGCAACAGCGGCGTGTCCGCGTCGTCTCGGCGGAACTCGCGGACCATGTCGAGGACCGCGCGCAGGCGGGTTCCGCGGGCCAGGGAGCGCTCGTGGGCCTTCTGGATCACCGGCCCCTCGGACATCGGGTCCGAGAACGGCACACCGAGCTCGAGGATGTCGGCGCCGGCCGCCACCAACGCGTGCAGCAGCGGCACCGTCGCCGCCGGGTCCGGGTCGCCGGCGACCACGTAGGGCACCAGGGCCTTGCGGCCGCTGGCCGCGAGCTGCCGGAAACGCTCGGCAATACGACTCATGGCGTCTCCTTCTAGAGCTCGATACCGTCGAGGCGCGCGACGGTGAGGATGTCCTTGTCGCCCCGGCCGGAGAGGTTGACGACGATGTGCTGGTCCGGGCGCATGGTCGCGGCGAGCTTCTCCGCGTAGGCCAGCGCGTGCGCCGTTTCCAGCGCCGGCATGATGCCCTCGGTGCGGGTCACGCGGTGGAAACTGGCGAGCGCCTCGCCGTCGTCTACGGCCACGTAGTTCACCCGGCCGATGTCCTTGAGCCAGCTGTGCTCGGGGCCGACGCCGGGGTAGTCGAGGCCCGCCGAGATGGAATGGGTCTCGATGATCTGGCCGTCGTCGTCCTGCATGAGGTAGGTGCGGTTGCCGTGCAGCACCCCCGGTGACCCGGCGGACAGCGGCGCGGCGTGGCGGCCGGTGGCGAGGCCCTCCCCGCCGGCCTCGACGCCGTACATGGCCACGCCCTCGTCGCGGAGGAAGGGGTGGAACAGGCCGATGGCATTGGAGCCCCCGCCCACGCAGGCGACCAGCGCATCGGGCAGCTGCCCGGCCTGGGCCAGGCACTGCGCCCGGGCCTCGCGGCCGATCACGCACTGGAAGTCGCGCACCAGCATCGGGTACGGATGCGGGCCGGCGACGGTGCCGATGATGTAGAAGGTGTCATCGACGTTGGTGACCCAGTCGCGCATGGCCTCGTTCATGGCGTCCTTGAGGGTGCGCGAGCCGGAAGTCACCGGCACCACCGTCGCCCCGAGGAGCTTCATGCGGTACACGTTGAGGGACTGGCGCTCGACGTCTTCGGCGCCCATGAACACGTGGCACTCGAGGCCCAGGCGCGCCGCGATGGTGGCGCTGGCCACGCCGTGCTGGCCGGCGCCGGTCTCGGCGATGACCCGCGGCTTGCCCATGTGCTTGGCGAGGAGCGCCTGGCCCACGGTGTTGTTCACCTTGTGCGCGCCGGTGTGGTTGAGGTCCTCGCGCTTGAACCAGATGCGCGCGCCGCCGATCTCGTCGGACAGGCGCCGCGCCTCGTACAGCGGCGAGGGCCGGCCGACGTAGTGGGCGAGGTCATCGTCCAGCTCGCGCTGGAAGGCTGGGTCCGCCGACAGCTCCCGGTAGACGCGGTCGAGGTCCGCCAGCGCGGCCATCAGCGTCTCGGACACGAAGCGGCCGCCGTAGTCGCCGAAGCGGCCGTCCGCATCCGGTACCGTGTTCATGAGTTGGGGGTCGAGCTTGATGGTCATGGGTTGCTCCCGCTTTCCCGTTTTCCCGCTTGTCTGTGCGCCTCAGCGCCCGCTGTCCGCCTCGCCCACCGCGGCCGCGAAGGCGGCGATGCGCGCGGCATCCTTGACGCCCGGCGCCGCCTCGACACCGCCGCTGACGTCCACCGCCGCGGGGCGGACCCGGGCGATGGCCTCGCCCACGTTCTCGGGCGTGAGCCCGCCGGCCAGCACCAGCCGCGACCGCAGCGCCGCCGGCGCGCGATCCCAGTCGAAGGTCTCGCCGGTGCCGCCGGGCACGCCGGGCCGGTAGCTGTCCAGGAGGATGCCGCTGGCCGCCCCGTAGGCCGCCGCCGCGTCCTCCACCGCCAGCCCCGGCGCCATCCGCAGCGCCTTCAGGAACGGGCGCTCGAAGCGGGCACAGTCTTCCGGGCTCTCGCTGCCGTGAAACTGCAGCAGCCCCACCGGCACCGCCGCCAGCACCTCGCGGACCAGCGACTCCGGCGCGTCGACGAACAGCGCCACCACGGTCACCAGCGGCCCCGCCGCCCGGGCGATGGCGGACGCCCGCGCCGGGGTCACCGCCCGCGGACTGTCCGGGTGGAACACGAGACCAATGGCATCCACGCCGGCCGCCGCGGCTGCCGCGGCATCCTCCGGGCGGGTGATGCCGCAGACCTTGATGCGAGTTCTCGTCACCGCCTTACTGCCCGCCTGCTGGCCAAGGCGCGAATGATAGCAGAAGGCGCCGCGGGCCCGCCTCAACCCGGGAACAAAAACGGCCGCGGCGGCGTCGCCAGCGCGTACTCCGCCGGGTAGCTCACGGCCACCAGGTACAGGCCGTCGGGCGGCGCCGTCTCGGCACCCCGGCAGCGGTCGCGGCAGGCGATCAGCTGCGCCAGCCAGGCCTCGTCGCGTTCGCCGGCACCGATGGAAAGCAGCGCGCCCGCGATATTGCGCACCATGTGGTGAAGAAAGGCATTCGCGGTGATGTCGAGGCAGACCAGCGGCCCGGCGCGGCTGACGCTGATCGCGTCCACCCGCCGCCAGGGTGTGCGCGACTGGCAGCCCGCCGCGCGGAAACTGCTGAAATCCTGTTCGCCGAGGAGCTGCTGCGCCGCCGCGTGCATGCGTTCGGCATCGAGGGCGCCCCGCCGCCAGGTGACGAGACCGCGGTAGAGCGCCGGCGCCACGGCGGTGTCGGTGACGAGGTAGCGGTAGCGGCGCGCCGTCGCGCTGTGGCGGGCGTGAAAGTCCGCCGGCACGGCCTGGGCGTGCAGCACGCGCACGGTCCCGGGAAGATTGGCATTGCTGCCGAGGACCCAGGCCTTGGGGCTGCGCCCGGCCGGGTCGTCGAAGTGCACCCACTGGCCCGTGGCGTGGACTCCCGTGTCGGTGCGGCCCGCGCAGTGGGTCCGCACCGGCGTCGCGGCCACGGCCGCGAGGGCGGTCTCGAGCGCATCCTGCACGCTGGCGGCATGGGGCTGGGACTGCCAGCCGCAGAAGGCGCGGCCATCGTACTCGACGAGCAGGGCCACCCGGGTACCGGGTGGCTGCGCTGTGGCGGAGAATCGGGCGGCCGGCGCGGACGCGTCAGCCAAGGCCGTCCAGCAGGGTTTTCGCCTCTTGCTGCTGCTCGGCGTTGCCGCCCTGGGCCACCTCCTCGAGGATCGCGCGGGCGCCGTCCCGGTCGCCCATGTCGAGGTAGGCGCGGGCCAGGTCCAGGCGGGTCGCCATCCGGTCCCCCTCCTCCGCGAACACCAGCTCGTCGTCGCTCTCGCTGCCGCTGCCGGCACCTTGAGCGTGCTCTTCGGCGTCTTCACCGGCTTCTTCGGCGGCGGCTTCCTCGAGCGGGCCCGGCGCGCCGAAATCGGCGGCCTCAGCGGCTTCCACCGGGTCGGCAACCGGCTCGTCGAGCTCGAGGTCGAGGGGCTCCCCGGATACCTCGACCGGCGGCTCCTCCTCGATGTGCAGGCCGTCGAAGGCACCCAGCGTTTCCTCTTCGTCCTCGTCGAGGGCCGCTTCATCCGCCGCGTCGAAGGCCGGCGCGGCAGCGGGCGGCGTTGGCTCCGCCTCCGGTTCCGGCTCGGGCTCAGGTTCGGGCTCTGGCATCTTCGCGGCGGGCGCCGCCTTGCCGGCCGACCCCGCGCCGCCGACGATGCGCTCGCCGCGGGCGATGGCCTCGGCGTCGCCGTGCTCGCGCAGCGCCTCGAGCTGCTCGGTGGCCTTGGCGCCCTCGCCCATGTCGGTGTAGAGCTCGATGAGCTTGAGACGGAAGGCACTGTTGCCGGGCTCGGCGCGAATGGCCGTGTTCAGCAGCTCGGCGGCCTGCAGGTAGCGCCCGTAGGCGATGTAGATGTCGGCCTCGGCCAGCGCATCGCCGCCGTCGGCGTCATCGATGTAATCGTCGTAGCGGCGCTCGCCGTAGCCGCGCTCGGCCACGTCGCGGCGCGCGGGCTCTTCGGGCTCCGGGGCCTCCTCGGCATCCGCGGAATCATCGATGCCGTCCTCGCGCAGGGTGACACCGGCGAACACATCATTGTCAGCGGGCGCGGCCGCGGAGGCCGCCGCCGGGCCCTGCGGGCGCGCGGCCTCGGCCGGCGCCGGCGCGGCGCCACCGCGGGCGCGGCGCAGCCCGAGCACGGCCAGCAGGCCGAGCACGACCGCACCGGCGATGCCGTAAATCCAGGGCATGAAACCGCCCGACGACGACGCGGCCTGGGCCGGCGCGGGGGCCGCGGCCCGGGCGCGGGCGGCGGCCGCATCGGCCGCGGCGGCCTCGGCGCTGTCCCGCGCCTCGCGAAGGGCGGCCTCGAGGCGGGCGATCTCCTGGTCCTTGACCGAGACCGTGGCCTCCAGGGCATCCAGGCGCTCGGCCATGGCCGCGAGCTGGACGGCGAGTTCGCCGTCCATGGCCGGGGCCGCGGCGGCCGGGGCTGCGGGCTCGGCGGTCCGCTCCGCCGCGGGCGGTGCGGCCGGGGCCGGTGCGGGCGCTTCCGCAGCGGGGGCGCTACCCGCTCCGGCATCTGCCGCGTCGCCGCGCTCGGACCCCGCCGCGGCAACGCGACCGGTGTCTGCCGGGGCCGGGGCGCTGGCGGCGCCGTCGTCGGCGGAGATGCGCAGCGTCGCCGCCGCGGTCACGCCCGGGGTCCGCCCGCGGCCGGACTGCCAGGCGCGGTTCTGCGCCTGCACCTCCGCCAGCGCGTCCGCCAGGTCATCGGAACTGATATCGGCGGCGCTCGGCAGGTAGATGATGTAGCCCGCCTTGATCTGGTTGATGTTGCCGTTGATGAAGGCCTCGGGGTTGAGGCGCTGGATGTCCAGCATGGCCTGCTGCACGCTCACCCCGTCCGGCCGCGCGCGGCTGGCGATCTGCCAGAGCGTCTCGTCGCGCTTGACCAGGTAACGGCTGCCGGCCTGCGGGTTGTCAGCCGTCGCCTCCGAGAAAGGGCGCCGCGGCATCTCCCCCGGGCCCAGGTCGCTGTCCAGCACCTGGACGCGGTCGCCACTCTCGGCGGTTACCGCCCGCTCCTCGGGCGCCGACTCCGCGGCCGCCGCCTCGCCCTCGGTCTCGGCAACACGCTGGCTCGCCGACACCGTGAGCGTCTCTGCGCGGAACGCCGGCGGATCGACGAGCACCGTGTACTCGCGCAGCAGCCGGCCGCTCGGCCAGCGCGCCTCGATGATCAGGTCGAGGAAGGGCTCGACCACCGGCTCCTGCGTGGACAGCCGGATCACCCCGCGGTTCGTGGCCGGGTCGACGCTGACGGTGAACTCGATGCTGGTCAGGAAATAGTCGCGGTCGACGCCGAGGCGGTCGAAATCCTCGACCCCCGCCAGGCGGATGCGAATGTCGTCGGTGGTAAGGTCGCGGGTGTCGAGAAGCGAGACCTCCGCGTCGAGCGGCTCGTTGAGGAATGAATTGAGCGACATCTCGCCGAGACCGAGCGCTGCCGCCTGTCCCGCGTGCAACAGCCCCCCGGCAAGGAGCACAGCCGTTGCCTGAACCCGTTTAGCCATAGCGCTGCCTTGTTATGGTCCTGAACCCCGCGGCGCTGCCGCGCCCCCTCTGGTGACATCAAAATGCCATGCATCCCAATGACTTGCAATGCATTATGCATTTTTTACTAAACGTGTTGCCGGGCATCCTGCCCGGCGTCACCGCGCGCACCCCCCCGGCCTCCCTCACCGGCGGCGGGTGCGCCCCCTGTCCCAAGCCGCTCTCTGAAAGCGCTCTGCAAACCGTCTTCAGGCTGGCCGGCCGCTGTCTGCCAAGTATCTGCCAAGCGCCGCAGCCCAGGCAAGGCAGGCAGCGCGGGGCTAGGCCAGGTAGTCCCGGGCGAGGCACTCGGCGATCTGCACGCTGTTCAGCGCGGCACCCTTGCGGACGTTGTCCGCCACGACCCAGAGGTCCAGGCCGCGGGGGTGAGAGATATCCTTGCGGATGCGGCTCACGAACACCGGGTCGTGGCCCGCCGCCTCGCTCACCGCGGTGGCGTAGCCGCCGTCCTCGTGCTCGTCGAGCACCGTCACCCCGGGGGCGGCGCGCAGCAGCTCGCGCGCCGCGTCGGCGTCGATGGGGTCGCGCGTCTCGATGTGCACCGCCTCGGAGTGGCCGTAGAACACCGGCACCCGCACGCAGGTGGGGTTCACCAGGATGTCCGGGTCGTCGAAGATCTTCTGTGTCTCCCAGACCATCTTCATTTCTTCCCGGGTGTAGCCGTTGTCCTGGAAGGTGTCGATGTGCGGCAGCGCGTTGAAGGCGATCTGCCGCGGGTACACGCTGCACTCCGCGGGCTGGCCGTTGAGCAGCCGCGCCGTCTGCCCGGCGAGCTCCTCGATCGCCTCCTTGCCCGTGCCGGAGACGGCCTGGTAGGTGGCGACGTTGATGCGGGTGATGCCCACGGCATCGTAGAGCGGCTTCAGCGCCACCAGCATCTGGATCGTCGAGCAGTTCGGGTTGGCGATGATGTTGCGGTCGCTGTAGCGGGCCAGCGCCTCCGGGTTCACCTCCGGCACGACCAGCGGGATGTCCGGGTCGCGGCGGAAGTGCGAGGTGTTGTCGATGACCACGCAGCCGGCCTCGGCGGCCTTCGGCGCGAACTCGGCCGAAATCGAGCCGCCCGCGGAAAAGAGACCGATGGACACCTTGCTGAAGTCGAACTCGGCGAGGTTCTGTACCGTCAGCCGGCGCTTGCCGAAGCTGACGCTCTTGCCCGCGGAACGCTCGCTGGCGAGGGCATACACCTCGCCCACGGGGAACTCACGCTGGGCGAGGATCTCCAGCATGGTCTCGCCCACGGCGCCGGTGGCGCCGACCACCGCTACATCAAACTGCTTCGCCATCGTTCCCTCCTGTCTTGCTTGCGTGTTGCGTGACTGTTACCGGCCGGCGAGCGCTGCGACCACGGCGTCACCCATGACGGCCGTGGACACCGGCTCCCGTCCCGCGGGGCAAATGTCCGCCGTGCGCAGGCCGTCGTCGAGTACCTGCCCCACCGCCGTCTCGATCGCCTCGGCCGCTGCCGGCTCGTCCAGCGTGTAGCGCAGCATCATGGCAACCGACAGAATCGTCGCCAGCGGGTTCGCCACGCCTTTGCCGGAGATGTCCGGCGCCGAACCGTGGCAGGGTTCATAGAGACCGCGCCCGGCGGCGTCCAGGGAGGCCGACGGCAACATGCCGATGGAGCCCGTGAGCATCGCCGCCGCATCCGACAGGATGTCACCGAAGAGATTGCCGGTCACCATCACGTCGAACTGCTTCGGCGCCATGACCAGCTGCATGGCCGCGTTGTCGACGTACAGGTGCGACAGCGTGACATCGGGAAACTCCCTGCCGACGCGTTCCACCACCTCGCGCCAGAGCACCGTCGCCTCGAGGACGTTGGCCTTGTCGACGGAGCAGAGGCGGCCACCGCGCTGCGCCGCAAGGCGGAACGCCAGCCGGGCAATGCGCTCGATCTCCGACTCCCGGTAGACGTAGGTATTGAAGCCCTCGCGCTCGCCGGACTCCAGGGTGCGGATCCCCCGCGGTTCACCGAAGTAGATACCACCGGTGAGTTCGCGCACGATGAGGAGGTCCAGCCCCGCGACTACCTCCGCCTTGAGGCTGGAGGCCTCGGCCAGCTGCGGGTAGAGGATCGCCGGGCGCAGGTTGCCGAAGAGCTCGAGCTCGGCGCGGATGCGCAGCAGCCCCTTCTCCGGGCGCAGGGCGCGGTCGACCCCGTCCCACTCCGGGCCGCCGACGGCGCCGAGCAGGATGGCATCGGCCTCGCGGGCGCGGGCCAGGGTCTCGGCCGGCAGCGGGTCGCCGCAGGCGTCGTAGGCGGCGCCGCCGATGAGGGCATGCTCTAGCGTAAGCCCCAGCTCGAAGCGCCGGTCCACGGCCGCGAGGACCTTCTCGGCCTCCGCCATGATCTCGGGCCCGATGTGATCCCCGGGCAGGACCAGGATGCGGCGCCCGTTTCCGTCACCGGCCATGTCAGGATGCCGGGCGGTCAAAGCCGCCGAAGAGCCAGGGGGACTGCTCGCGCCAGCGCGCCTCGTAGGCGCGGATCGCGTCTGCGCTCTTCAGCGTGATACCGATGTCGTCGAGGCCTTCGAGCAGCCGCTCCTTGCGGTAGCCGTCCACGTCGAAGGACCACTCGCTGCCGTCCGGCGCGACCACGCGCTGCGCGCGCAGGTCCACGGTGAGCGTGTAGCCCTCGTTGGCGTAGAGGGCGGCGAACAGCGCGTCGACCACGTCCGCCGGCAGCACCACCGGCAGGATGCCGTTCTTGAAACAGTTGTTGTAGAAGATGTCGGCAAAGCTCGGCGCGATGATGCAGCGGAAGCCGTAGTCCGCCAGCGCCCAGGGCGCGTGTTCGCGGCTGGAGCCGCAGCCGAAGTTCTCCCGCGCGAGCAGGATGCTGGCGTCCTGGTAGCGGGGAAAGTTGAGCGGGAAGTCAGGGTTCACGGGCCGCTGGCTGCAATCCTGCCCCGGCTCGCCCTCGTCGAGGTAGCGCAGGTTGTCGAACAGGTTCGGCCCGAAGCCGGTGCGCTTGATCGACTTCAGGAACTGCTTCGGGATGATCAGGTCCGTGTCGACGTTGGCACGGTCCATGGGCGCGACGAGGCCCTCGTGGACGGTGAGCTTCTGCATCATGGCCTCAGGCCTCCGTGAGTTCGCGGACGTCGATGAAGTGGCCGGCGATCGCGGCCGCGGCGGCCATGGCGGGGCTGACCAGGTGGGTGCGGCCGCCGGCGCCCTGGCGCCCCTCGAAGTTGCGGTTTGAGGTCGAGGCGCAGTGCTCGCCCGGGCCGAGCTTGTCGGCGTTCATGGCCAGGCACATGGAGCAGCCCGGCTCGCGCCATTCCATGCCGGCGTCGAGGAAGATGCGGTCCAGCCCCTCGGCCTCCGCCTGCCGCTTGACCTCGCCGGAGCCCGGCACGACCAGCGCCTGCTTCACGCTGTCGGCCACGCGACGGCCCCTGACCACCGCGGCCGCGGCGCGCAGGTCCTCGATGCGCGAGTTGGTACAGGAGCCGATGAACACGCGGTCCGGCCGGATGTCGCGGATCGGCGTGCCCGCCGCCAGGCCCATGTACTCGAGGGCGCGGCGCGCCGCCTCGGCGCGTGTGGGGCTGTCCATGCTGTCCGGGTCGGGTACCACGCCGTCGACCGGGGCGACCATTTCCGGGGAGGTACCCCAGGTCACCTGCGGCTTCACGTCCTCGGCGCGCAGCTCCACCACGCGGTCGAAGACCGCGCCCGGGTCCGAGTGCAGGTCGCGCCAGGCGGCCACGGCCTTGTCCCAGAGTTCGCCGGTGGGGGCGTAGGGGCGGCCGCGGACGTAGTCGATGGTGGTGTCGTCGACGGCGATGAGGCCGATACGCGCACCGGCCTCGATGGACATGTTGCACAGCGTCATGCGCCCTTCCATGCTCAGCGCTTCGATCGCCTCCCCTGCGTACTCGATGGCGTAGCCGGTGCCGCCGGCGGTGCCGATCTCGCCGATGATGGCCAGCGCGAGATCCTTGGCGGTCACGCCCTCACCCAGGCGCCCGCTCACGCGCACCTGCAGGTTCTTCATCTTCTGCGCCAGCAGGCACTGCGTGGCGAGCACGTGCTCCACCTCCGAGGTGCCGATGCCGTGCGCGAGCGCGGCGAGCGCGCCGTGGGTCGAGGTGTGGGAGTCGCCGCAGACCAGGGTGACACCGGGGAGCGTGATGCCCTGCTCCGGGCCGACGACGTGGACGATGCCCTGGCGCACGTCATTGATGGGGATCTCGACGATGTCGAACTCGGCACAGTTCTCGTCCAGCGTCTGCACCTGCAGCCGCGATACCGGGTCGAGAATGCCCGCGACGCCGCCTTTGCGCTCCGCGCTGTCGGTGGGCACGTTGTGGTCCGGCACCGCGATGTTGGCGTCGCGGCGCCAGGGCCGGCGGCCCGCGAGGCGCAGGCCCTCGAAGGCCTGCGGGGAGGTCACCTCGTGGGTGAGGTGGCGGTCGATGTAGATCAGCGCGGATCCGTCATCCCGCTCCTCGACGAGGTGACTGTGCCAAAGCTTGTCATAGAGCGTCATTCCAGCCATGGAGTCACCGTTTCAGTCATGGATCCCCGTGCCGCGGGGAGAGGCGCCGGGGCAGGACCCCGGTTCGGCAGGGCGGGAAGACTACCGCGACAGCGCCGGGAACGCTACTCCCCGCCGGCGAGACGGCGCAGGGCGGCGTCGCCGTCGCCCCCTTTCCACATGCCGTCGTGGTCCGGCAGGTAGAAGGTGCCGCTGTAGCGCAGCACGGGCTTGTCGCCGTCCTCGATCACCCCGGCGCAGAAGCCGAAGCGACGCTTGACCTCCACCAGGTGGGTGCGCGTCTGCAGCCAGTGGCCGAAGCGTCCCGGCGAGACAAAATCGAAGCCGAGGTTGATGGTCGGCAGGCCGGCGGGCTTCGGCAGGCGGATGTTGATACTGGTGGCCGCGGCGATATCGGCGAGCGTCATCAGGCAGCCGCCGTGGCAGATGCCCATGAGGTTGGCGTGCTGCTCGAGCACCACCAGGCCGAAGCTCACGTCGTCGCCGTCGACGCGGCGGTAGAACGGCTGCAGGCTGTCGCTGTAGCCGAGCCCCTCGCCGAGTTGCTCGAAGCCTTCCGGTACCGATGCCAGTTCGTCGCTCACCTGTGCTCCCGTTGCCAATGCGTGATGTCGCCCGGGCAAGGCCGCCCCGCGGGGGGCCGGGGGCCCGCTAGAACAGCCCGAGCGCGAGCCCCGTGGCCAGCGCCTCGCCGAGTTCCCCGGCCCGGGCGAGATCCTCGGGGCGCGGCAGGCCGCGGATTATCAGAGGCTCGGTGGCCGGTGTAAAGGGAATGCCCTTGAGCATGCGCTCGATGTCGCCCACCGCGTTGCGGCCGTCGTTGCCCGCCGAGACGAGCACCGCGGCGGGCAGCACGAGGTCGCGGTCGATGCTCGGGTAGAACACGCGGTCGAGGAACTGCTTTGCGCCGCCGGCGAGGCGCCCGGCGTTCTCCGCGGCGACCAGCAGCAGCCCGCTGGCGGCCGCGACCTCGACACTGCCCAGGTCCTCGCAGCGCCCCGCGGCCACGCCGGCACCCTCGGCGCGGCGGGCGCCGGCCAGCGCCGCGGCGGCCAGCCGCGCGCAGGTGCCGCTCTGGCTGTGCCAGGCAATCAGCAGCTGCGGCGTCGCCGTCACTGTGGATAACTCTGGGGGCAGACCTGCTGCCCCGGCACCGACCGGGCGGGACGCGAAACTTTCCCAGCTGCCTTCCCCGGCAGCCAATCCCTGATCTTATTCTTTATTAACAATTGATTAGAAATGATACTGTAGAAATCACGCGAAGTTCTGCCGGCAACCGGCGGCACGCGGGAAAGCTGGACGGCATCTGTGGATAAACAATCTGTCAAGTAAGTATATCCTTACGCGGCTCATCCCGTGCGGTTTGCTGCCCTACCCCGCAGCGGGCGGAGGCTGGAAGCGGAAACAGCGGTGCACGTTCGGCCGCCGCGCGAAATCCGGGTCGAGGGTTTCGGCGGTGATGTCCTCGCAGCCCGGCAGGCTGGCAAGCTCGGGGTCGAGGCGGAAACGGCGCCGGTTGTTGGAGAAGTACAGCACCCCGCCCGGGCGCAGGCAACCCAGCGCGGCCTCGACCAGGGCGCGGTGGTCGCGCTGCAGGTCGAAGCTCGAGTCCATGGCCGCGCTGTTGGAGAAGGACGGCGGGTCGAGCAGCACCAGGTCCCAGGCCGGCCCGGCCTCGGCCAGCCAGGCCAGCACGTCGGCCCGGACGACCCTGTGCCGGCCCTCGGCCAGGCCGTTCTCGGCGAGGTTGCGCCGCAGCCAGCGGAGGTAGGTGTTGGAGAGGTCGACGCTGGTCGTGCTCCGCGCCCCGCCGAGCGCCGCGTGCACGGTGGCGCTACCCGTGTAGCAGAACAGGTTGAGAAAGTCGCGGCCCTTGGCTTCCCTGCCGAGGCGCAGGCGCAGCGGCCGGTGGTCCAGGAAGAGCCCCGTGTCCAGATAGTCGTGGAGGTTCACCAGCAGGCTCGCCGCGCCCTCCCGGACCGGGAAAAACTCGCCGCGGTCGCCGCGGCGGCGGTACTGCTCGCTGCCGCGCTGGCGCTCCCGGGTCTTGTAGACGATGTGCGCCGCCGGCACGCCGAGAGCGCCGGGCAGTGCCGCGCGCACGTCCTCGAGACGGCGCGCCGCGGCGGCCGGGTCCACGCCCTTCGGGGCGGCGTACTCCGCCACCTGCACCCGGTCGCCGTAGCAGTCGACGGCCACGGCGTACTCGGGCATGTCCGCGTCGTAGACGCGGTAGGCGGTGATCCCCTCGCGCCGGCGCCAGCTGCGCAGGCGCTTCTCGTTCTTGCGCACCCGGTTGGCGAACATGGTGGCGCCCTCCCCCAGGGTCGGCGCCCCGGCCGGCGTCTCAGCCGCCGCCGCGGGCGGCGCCCCTGCGGCAGGCGCCGCGGCCCGGGCCGGCGCCGCCGGGTTCCAGCGGTTGTCCGCGGACAGGTCGAACAGCAGCAGGGTCACGGGCAGCGCCCCGTTGTAGAGCGCGTACTGGCGGTGGCTGCGCAGGCCCGTGGCCCGGCCGAGCTCGCTGTCGCCGGTGAGCACGGCCGCCTGCCAGCCGGAGAACTCCTCGTGCAGCACCCTGCCCAGGCGGCCGTAGAGATGGGGCAGGCTGTCCCGGTCGCCGAGCCGCTCGCCGTAGGGTGGGTTGCAGACCACGAGCCCCTCCGGAAGCCGCCGGTGCGTCGGCCGCTTCACCTCGGCGAGGGCCTTGCAGCTGACCCGGACCACCTTGCCGAGGCCCAGGCGCCCGACCGCTTCCTGGGCAGCGCTGATCACCCGCGGGTCAGCGTCGTAACCGCGGATCTCGGGCACAGGACCGTCAGCGGCGCGCTCGGCGCGCAGGCGGGCGTCGCCGAGCACGGCGCGCCACTGCGCCTCGTCGTGGCCGCGCCAGCCGCCAAAGCCCCAGTGCCGGCGCTCCAGCCCGGGCGCCCGGTCCAGGGCCATCAGCGCCCCCTCGATGAGCAGCGTCCCGGCGCCGCACATGGGATCGATCAGTGCGCCGCCGCGCGCCGCCAGGGCCGGCCAGTCGGCGCGCAGGAGCACCGCCGCCGCGAGGTTCTCCTTCAGCGGCGCCGCGCCGCTGCGCTGGCGGTAGCCGCGCTGGTGCAGGCTGCCGCCGGTCAGGTCCAGGGCCACGTGGGCACGGTCGTGGCGCAGCTGCACGCTGATGCGCAGGTCCGGGCGCTCGAGGTCCACCGACGGCCGCGCGAGGCCCGCCTCGCGACAGCGGTCGACGATGGCGTCCTTGCTGCGCTGGGCGCCGAAGCGGCTGTGGCGGATGGCGTCGTTCTGGCCGTGGAAATCGATGGCGATACTCGCGCCGGGGGCGATGAGCGCCGGCCAGTCGATGCAGCGCAGGCCTGCGTAAAGAGCGTCGCCGTCCGCCGCGGGACACTCACCGAGCGGCAGCAGCAGCCGGTTGGCGAGACGGCTCCACAGGCAGGCCCGGTAGAACACCGCGCGCGGGCCGCGGAAGCTGACCGCGCCGCCCTGCTCGCGGGCGTCCTCGGCGCCGAGCGCGGTCAGTTCCTCGACCAGCAGCGGCGCGACGCCACGCGGGCAGACCGCCAGCCAGTGCTCCCGTTCCATGGCTGCGCTCAGTCGCCGCTGCGTTTTGCGGTAGCCCGGCGCGCGGTCGCGGGGCGCATCCTGCGCCGCGGGGCCGGTTTCTTCCGCTTCGTCGCCCAGGCCGCCTTCTCCCGCGCCATGACGTCGGCCACGAGATGCGTCGAGCTGTCCATGTAGTCGATGAAGCGGGCGAACTCGTCGTCGCTGAGATCGCGCAGGAAATCGTGCTGGCGGTAGAGGTTGATGAAGCGCCGCTCCCGCTCGAACTGCTTCGGCAGGGCCATTACGCCCCAGTCTTCCAGCGCCCGCTCGAGCTGCGGGTTGTAGGTGCGCAGGAAGCGGATCAGGAAGGGTACCGGGTCGTGCCGCGCCAGCAGCGAGGCGGCGCGGAGCACGTGTTCGATGGGCAGGATCTTCTCGCCCCGCTCCACGTCCGCGAGGAGCTCCGGGTCCGCGAGGCCCAGGTCCTCGGAGAGCTCGCGCAGCGAGAGGCCGGCGGTCTGGCGCAGGTCGCGGAGCAGGTGCCCGGCCTCGGCCATGGCCTCGTGGCGCTCCGGCGACAGGGACAGGGCCAGGGCGTTGCGCAGCCAGGTTTCGCCGAACATGGCACCGAGGGTGCCGGTGGCAACGGCGAGGTCCATGGTCCCGCCGGCCACCTGGCCGGTCAGGCGCTTGAGCGCGTCGAGCAGCGATTCCTGGGGCGTCTTGTCGTCGTTGTTGGCCATGGGGGCAGCATAACCGCTTCTGGCGCTCGCCTGAACTTCCGGCGCGGTCCACCGCGGCCGCTCAGGGCAGGCCCCCGGACTCCAGGGTGAAGATGCGCTGCAGGATCTCGCGCCACTCGTCGTACTGCGCGGCCAGGGAACCGCTCAGGCGGTAGACGCGGTCATCGACGTCGATCACCGTTTCCGTCACCTCGTTGTCGAAGCCCTCGGCGAGCTCCTCGAGGTCCTGCTCGTGCATCTTCACGCGGCGGAAGCGCCCGTAGGTCTGCTGCATGGCGGCGTAGGTGCCGCGGCGGGCGTTGATCTCGCGCTCCCCGACGCGGGCGAGGTAGTCGGTCTCGTAGCGGGCCAGCTCGTGCGCGTACTGGCGCCAGAGGTGATAGGTGGGCGCGAAGCGTTCGACCAGGTCGGCGTACTGCTCGTCCGCCGCGTCGATGAACAGGTACTCCTGGTTGCGCAGGCGCCGCACGCGCGCGAGCATCGGGTCGCCGTCCGCCGGCACCCGGCGCAGCTCCCGCCGCCCGTCGTCGCCGCTGGCGAGGTAGTCGCCGAACACGCCCGGGGCCAGCGACTCCGCGTAGCGCAGCAGCGCGACGGTGGGCAGCCCGGTGACGGGCCGGGCGCGCTGTGCCTCGGCCAGGTCGTTGGCAAGCTGCCGGTACAGGTCGCCGAAGGGGTCCGCCCCGGGGGCGACCGGGTAGTCGGAGACCGCGGCACTGTCGCGGTAGACGCGATCGAGCCAGACCTCGCCCCGGGCATCGACCGCCTGCACGGCGAGCACCAGGTCGACGCCATCGGAATGCACGATGCGGCCGCTGACGGACAGGGCGGCGGTCGCGCTCGGCCGCGGCGCCACGCGGACCACCCCCCAGCGTCCGCTCTCCACCAGCGCCTCGCGCAGCCGGTGCGGCATGTAGAACGCCTCGGCCTTGCGCACGGCGGCGAAGACCGGCTCGTCGCCGGGGGTCGCCGCCGCCTCGGCGAGCCCCGTGTCGAACACCTCGATGATGACATCCAGGGCGGTCGCCGGCGGCGCGTCGGCGCGCTCGAGGGTCACGCTGCCGACCGCCGGCGGCCAGGCATCGGCGGGGTCGGCCTGCGCGGGTTTCGCCGGGTCGGGCGCGCCGGCACAGGCGGCCAATACCAGTCCGGCGATGCAGAGGACAGCAGCGCGCAGCAGCGGGCGCATCAAGGACCCCCTTCCGTCGTGCAGACGCGGCCGCGGCTCAGCGTCTCCTCGCAGCGGTAGCCGCGGCTGCCGGGTTCGTAGCGGTCGTAGATACGGCGCACCGTGAACGGCGCGCTGACCTGGTCCGAGAACACGGTGGTGACGATGCCGAGTTGCTCCCCGGAGCCCGACAACGCCACCCGGTGGCGGATGGACAGGCCCTCGGGCAGGCTGATCACGAAGACCAGCTGCTGGCCGTCCCAGCGGCAGCTTTCGCGGCCGACGCCGAGGTCGTCGATACGCCCCGGGTCGCGCAGGAAGTCGCAGCTGAGCGCGAAGTTGCCCTCGCGGTCGATGCGGATCCGCGTGCGGCCCTGCTCCACCTCCAGCAGCTGCGACGCCGTGATCAGCTCCGCCATGCGCGCCAGGCCCACGACTGACGGTGCGCTGTCGGTGCCGCTGCCGCCGAGCACCAGCCCGCCGCGCTCGCTGCGCAGGTTGGAGGCGCGGGCACTGCGCCGCTGCAGGTCGCGCACCAGGGTCGTGAGCCGGGACTGGATGTTGTCGCTCTGTCCGTAGTTCAGCTCCCAGTGGCCGCTGAAATCGACCGGGTCCGGCTCCCGCGGCGGCGCGGTGAGCGTCGGGTCCGACGCGCAGGCCAGGAGGCACAGCAGCGGGACGAGGCTGACGAGCGCTTGGCGGATCACTGCGTGGGCTGCTCCGTTCCGGATGGGGCGGGAAACACCCGCGGGCGCTCCCGGCGGCCGGTATGACGCACCCGCCGTCTTACCAGTATACTGCGCCACCTCGCCAGCTAGACACCCGAAAGGGGAAGGGGTTCCCATGGCAAAGCGCGTCTACCTGTTCAACGAGGGCAACCGGGAGGATCGCGACCTCCTCGGCGGCAAGGGCGCCAATCTCTGTGAGATGACCAACCTCGGCCTGCCGGTGCCCTTCGGCTTCATCATCACGACGCCCACCTGCCGCGAGTTCTTCGAGAACGGCAACAAGCTGCCCAACCTCCTCGAGCAGGAGTACCGGGTGGCCCTCGATCTCGTCGAGAAGAAGATGGACGCGCGCTTCGGCGACCCGGAGGACCCCCTGCTCTTCTCGGTACGCTCCGGCGCACCGATCTCCATGCCGGGCATGATGAACACGATCCTCAACCTCGGCCTCAACGACGAGATCGCCGAGGGCCTGGCGCGCAAGACCGACAACCCGCGCTTCGCCTACGACTCCTACCGGCGCTTCATCCAGATGTTCGCCGAGGTGGTCATGAACCACGACGCGCACGCCTTCGAGAAAGAGATCGAGCAGTACAAGAAAGACCGCAGCTACGAGACCGACGTCGACATGACCGCCGAGGACTGGCGCGCCATCGTCGGGCGCTTCAAGGCCATGGCCGACTTCCCGCAGGACCCGTTCGTGCAGCTGCGCATGGCGGTGGAGGCGGTGTTCCTGTCCTGGCACACGCCGCGGGCGAACGTGTACCGCGAGATGAACAACATCCCCGACTCCCTCGGCACCGCCGTCACCGTGCAGTCCATGGTCTACGGCAACTTCGGCGACGACTCCGGCTCCGGCGTCGCCTTCACCCGCAACCCGTCCACGGGGGAGAACCAGTTCTTCGGCGAATTCCTGTTCAACGCCGCGGGCGAGGACGTGGTCGCCGGCACGCGCACGCCGCAGCCGATCTCCGCCCTCAAGGACAAGCTGCCGGCGGTTTACGACCAGCTGAACGAGACCCAGGCCCTGCTCGAGCGCCACTACCGGGACATGCAGGACATCGAGTTCACGGTGCAGGAAGGCCGCTTCTACATGCTGCAGACCCGCAGCGGCAAGCGCACCGGCCGCGCCTCGGTGAAGATCGCCGTCGACATGGTCCGCGAGGGACTGATCAACGAGAAGGAGGCGCTGCTGCGCGTCTCGCCGGAGCACGTGGAGGCCTTCCTCCACCCCATGGTCGACCCGGCGGCGAAGACCGACATCATTGCAACCGGCCTGCCGGCCAGCCCCGGCGGCGCCACCGGGGCCATCGTGTTCTCCGCCGACGAGGCGGTCGAGGTCGCCCGGAACGGTACCGCGGTGATCTTGGTGCGCCGGGAAACGACGCCGGAGGATATCCACGGCATGAAGGTCGCCGAGGGCATCCTAACGGAGCTCGGCGGCATGACCTCCCACGCGGCGGTGGTCGCCCGCGGCATGGGCGTGTGTGCCATCACCGGTGCGAGCAGCCTGTCGGTGAACGCCGACGCGGGCAAAGCGACCACGAAAGACGGCGTGACCCTGAAGCGCGGCGATATCATCACCCTCGACGGCACCGCCGGCGAGGTCATGCTCGGTGACATTCCGAAGACCGAGGCGAGCTCCAGCGACGATTTCCAGACCCTGCTCTCCTGGGCTGACAAGCACCGCCGCCTGAAGGTCCGCGCCAACGCGGAGACCCCGGAGGACGCGGCCCGGGCGCGGGAACTCGGTGCCGAGGGCATCGGCCTGTGCCGCACGGAGCACATGTTCTTCGACAGCGAGCGCATCGACCTCATGCGGGCGATGATCCTGGCCCCGGACAAGAAGGCCCGCAAGGGCTATCTGAAAAAGCTGCAGGTCTTCCAGCACGACGACATGCTCGCGCTGTTCAAGGCCATGGACGGGCTGCCGGTCACCGTGCGCCTGCTCGACCCGCCGCTGCACGAGTTCCTGCCCCACGGCGAGGAGGAAACGCGGGCCCTGGCGAAGCGCCTGGACCTGCCCGCCGAGCAGGTGCAGAACGCGGTAGCGGAGCTGTCGGAAGTGAACCCGATGCTCGGCTTCCGCGGTTGCCGGCTGTCCGTGGTCTACCCGGAAATCACCCGCATGCAGGTGCGCGCGATCATCGGCGCCGCGCTGCAGGCGATCGAGGAAGGCTACCAGCCCTACCCGGAAATCATGATCCCGCTCACGGTAAACGTGCGCGAGATCCGCCTGGTCGGCGACATCATCGACGCGAGCATCCGCAAGGTGCTGGGCGAGAAGTCCGTGTCGCTGCGCTACAAGGTCGGCACCATGATGGAGACACCGCGGGCCTGCCTCGGCGCGGACCGCCTGGCCACGGCGGTGGAGTTCATGAGCTTCGGCACCAACGACCTCACGCAGATGACCTACGGCTTCTCCCGCGACGACGCCGGCCGCTTCATCCCGCAGTACCTCGACCAGAAGCTCATCGAGCACGACCCGTTCATCAGCCTCGACCAGCGCGCCGTCGGCCGGCTCATGCGGCTCGCCGTGGAGGAATCGCGCGGCGTGAAGAAGGGCATCAAGTACGGCATCTGCGGCGAGCACGGCGGCGACCCGCGCTCGATCCAGTTCTTCCACGACCTTGGCCTCGACTACGTGTCCTGCAGCCCCTACCGCGTGCCCGTGGCCCGCGTGGCGGCCGCGCAGGCCCACGTCCTCGCCGAGGGCTGACCCCCGACCCGCTTCACGGAGACCCACGATGACCGCCAGCTTCCACCCGCCGCAGCGCACGCTCCTCGGCCCCGGCCCCTCCGATGTACCGGCCCGGGTCCTCGGTGCCCTGGGGCGACCGACGATCGGCCACCTCGACCCGCTCTTCGTCGACCTCATGGACGACATCAAGCGCCTGCTGCAGTACGCCTTCCGCACGGAGAACGCGCTGACGCTGCCGGTGTCCGCGCCGGGCTCGGCGGGCATGGAGGCCTGCTTCGTGAACCTGCTGTCGCCGGGAGACACGGTCATCGTCTGCCAGAACGGCGTGTTCGGCGGGCGCATGCGCGAAAACGTCGAGCGCTGCGGCGCCACGGCGGTCATGGTGGAGGATGCCTGGGGCGACACGGTCAGCGTGGACAAGGTCCGCGAGGCCTTCGCTGCGCACCCGGAGGCATCGGTGCTCGCCTTCGTCCACGCGGAAACCTCCACCGGCGCGCGCTCCGACGCCGCGGCGCTCTGCGCGCTGGCGCGGGAGCACGGCGCCCTGTCCATCGTCGACGCCGTCACGGCGCTGGCGGGGATTCCGCTGGAAGTGGATGCCTGGGGGGCGGACGCGATCTACTCCGGCACGCAGAAATGCCTGTCCTGCGTGCCCGGCATCGCACCGGTGACTTTCAGCGAACGCGCCGTCGAGCGCATCCAGGCCCGCAAGGCGCCGGCACAGAGCTGGTTCCTCGACATGCAGCTGGTCATGGGCTACTGGGGCGGCGGCAGCAAGCGCGCCTACCACCACACGGCGCCGGTAAACGCCCTCTACGCCCTGCACGAGTCGCTGGTGATACTCGAAGAAGAAGGCCTGGACGCCGCCCATGCGCGTCACCGGCGCAACCACGAGGCGCTGGTCGCGGGCCTGGAGGCCCTGGGCCTCTCGCTCGTCGTCGCCCCCGAGTGGCGGCTGCCGCAGCTGAACGCCGTGCACATTCCCGAGGGGATCGACGACGCCGCGGTGCGCGCTGCACTGCTGGCGGACTTCGACATCGAGATCGGCGCCGGCCTCGGCGCCCTCGCCGGCAAGGCCTGGCGCATCGGCCTCATGGGGCACTCCAGCCGCGAGCGCAACGTCTACGCCCTGCTCACCGCCCTGGCCGCCGTGCTCGGCCAGCAGGGTCACGGCTGCGATGCCGGCGCCGCCGTGGCGGCGGCCCGGGCCAGCTACGGGGCGTAGTGACCCGGGCTGATCGATAGCCGGGCTAGTCGATATCGAAGCGGTAGTAGATATCGACTGAGTTCTCGAGCGCCGAGACCATCTCCAGCCATAGCCGCGCGCGCAGGTACAGGCGCGCGGTGAGCGTGTTGACCGGCTCGTAGAGGCCCATGCCGTAGGACAGGTACAGGCGGTCGCCGACGTAGCCGCTGATAGTGGCGGCCGTGCCGTTGCTGCCGGTCTCCGTGCCCAGCGCCACGTTGCTGAGCAACGGCAGGCGGTTCAGGGAACGCACCAGCGAGGTCTGGTTCAGCGCCGAGGCGCCGACGGACAGCGCCAGCGCCGTGCCGTCCATGCTCGCCCCGGCATCCGGCGGCCGGCCGCGGACCAGCCAGGACAACTGCGCCTCGCGCGGCAGCTGCGGCTCCGAGTACAGGTCGAGGCGCGGCTCGCGCAGGCTGCCGCCGACGGTGAAGCCGACGCGCAGCGCCTCGGAAGGGAAGTGGCGCTCCGCGCGCAGGTCGAGCTGCGGGTTTTCCGGGTCGCCAGCGAACGACATGCTGCCCTCGCGCAGCTCGAGCTGCTGCCCGTAGGCCCGCAGCTCGCCGCCGACCACCGCCACGCGGCCGAACAGCTGCGCCGCTCCCGCCGGCGCCTGGCGCAGCCGCAGGTCGCCGCCGACGGTGGCGTCGACCAGCTCGCCCACTACCCGGAAGCGCTCCTCCACCAGGATGCGCAGGTCGATGCGCGTGCGCAGGAGCGGCTGCCGCGCGTCCTCGCCGACGATCTCCGCATCCGGCGACACTGCCACCCCCCCGCTGCCGCCGACCTGGTCCGGGGCGAGGCGGCCCCCGTGCACCTGCAGCTCGCCTTCCAGCGCCGCCGTGCCGTCGGCGTAGGCGAGGGATAGCGCGGGCGATACCGTCGCGTCGAGGAGCCCGGGCCAGTGCACGGCGTTGCGATCGCCCTCGAGATCGAGCGCCAGCCGCGGCGCGGCCGGGTCGAGGCGGCCGGCGATGCGCACGGGGCCGGCGCCGTAGCGGCCGTCCCCCTCGATGGCGAGCTGCCCGTCGCCTGCGGGACGGAGCGTCAGCGCGAGCGCTTCCAGCTCCGCGTCGCTGCCGCGAAGACGCAGGCGCCCGCCGTCGAGCACCAGCGCCCCCCCGGTCACGAACGCCGGACCCGGCGCGGCGAGGGCCAGCTCCCCGCTCACCGTGCCGTCCAGCAGCGCGACACCGGAGAGCAGCGGCTGGAAGTAGGCGAGCGATGCCCCGGCCACGGCCAGGTCGCCGCGCCAGCCCGAGGCGCCGCGCGTCGCCGCCAGGCTCACGGCGCCGATGGCGCCCCCGGCGAGTTCACCCTCGAGGGACAGCTCCTCGCGCAGCGACGCGCTGAGCTCAAGCCGGCCCGGGTCTGCGAGCGGTTCCGCCAGCCCCGCCGGCGTGACGCGTATCGCGTCGAGCGCAAGGTCCGCCTCCAGCTGGGGCGGCCGGTCGCCGCCCCAGCGCGCTACCAGCGCACCGGCCACATCGGCGCGGGCCGCGTCCAGCGCGGCGACCGTGCCGGCCGGCAGCAGCAGCGCCCCGTCGAGCTGCGCCGTCAGCTCGCCTTCGCTGCCGGCCTCCCCCGCTGCCAGGCACAGTTCCAGCGACTCGAGGGACCAGCAGTGCGCCGGGAAGGCGGCGCGCCAGGGATCGGGGCGCAGCGCCAGCGACAGCGGCTGTTCGCGGGACAGCTGCCCGGCGGGCGTCGCCAGCGACAACGGGTCGAGCTCGAGCGCCCAGCGGCCGCCCTCCTCCGCGGTCACCGCCAGGGCCAGGTCGCCGGCAACGGCGCCGGTGACGGAGAGCGTGGCCCTGCCGCCACCCGTGTCGCCTTCGGCGTCGAGGCGCAGCGTCTCAAGGGCCTGCCCCGCGACCAGCGCGCGCCCGGCGGAGGCGCGGGCCGTGACCGACAGCGCATCGGCCAGGCGGACCGTCGCCGCCAGTGCCAGCTCCGATGCGCTGGCGCTGCCCGCATCGAGGCGGGCCGCGCTACCCTTCGCGCGGAGCACGCTGCCGTCGGCGGCGAGCTCGCCCTGTGCGTCCAGTCCGTCGAGGGTGACACCGGCCACCGTGAACGGCGCCCGGCTCACGACCTCGAAGGCGACCGGCTCGCCGCCGCCGCCGCGCGCCTCCCAGGGGAGCCCGGCAAACGCACCGGACAGGGCGATGCGCGGCAGCGCCATGCGCGGCTCCCAGGCCGTCTCCCCGGACACGCTGAACGGCCGTTCCTGCCAGCCGCAGGTGAGCTGCAGTCGCGACAGCGCGACCCGGGTCGCTTCGCCGAAGTCCAGCAGCAGCTGGCCGCTGCCGCTGGCCGGCGCCAGCGGCCAGTCCACCACCGCCGGCGCCAGGTTGCTGACGGTCACCGCCAGCTGCGCCCGCCGGTCGGCCAGCGCCACGTCGCCGCGGGCCGTGGCGCTGCCCGCGGCGCTGTCGAGCGCCAGCGACTCCAGCGCCAGGGCGGGCCAGCGCAGCGTGCCGCGGGCGCGCCCGTCGACCCGGCCGCCGAGCGGCGCCACGTCGCCGGCGGCCTCCACCGAGAGCACCAGGGCCGTGGGCGGCCCCTCGACGCTGACCGCGAGCGGCCCGGCGAGCGACACTTCCTCCGGCAGGCCGGCCAGCAGGACGTCGGCGGGCTCGAGGGTCCCGTCGACGCGCAGCGGCCAGTCCCGGTCGATGGTGAGCTGTGCCTGTGCCCGTGCGCGGCCGACGCCCTCGAGTGCGAGGGCGAGCTGCCGGGCGCTGACCTGTCGCTCCGCCGCGCGCAGCCGCTGTGCCGCCACGTCCGCGAAGGCCAGGGTCGTTTCGTCGATGTGCAGGTCGAGGCTCGCAAGGGCCAGGCGCTCCGCGCGCAGCGGGAACGGCAGCGGCGCGGGGCGCGCGGCGGCATCGTCATCCGCTGCCGTCGTGACGGCGACATCGAGCGCGGCGGCCTCGAGCAGATCGAAGCAGAGCTCGCCGCGCGGCAGGCAGGCGGGACGCAGGGCCGAGCGGAACTGCGCCAGCCGCAGCTCGACCCCCGGGAATTCTAGGACGATCCGCTCCGCGCGCAGCGTCCCGAACAGGCGGCCGTCGACGCCCGCCAGCGAGACGCCGGGCAGGCGGTTGGCGAGCGCTGCCAGCAGCCGTGTGCCCGGCGCCGTCGCCGGCGCCACCAGCAGGCCGAGCAGCGCCAGCAGCACGGCGCCCGCCAGCCAGCGACGCCAGCGCCTCACAGTTCCGCCCCGATATTGATGTGCACGCGCCAGTCCGGGTTGGCCTCGCTCACGCTGTTGGCCAGTTCCAGCTTGAGCGCGCCCACCGGGGTCAGGAAGTGCACGCCGAAGCCGGCGCCGACCTTGAAGTCCGGCTCCTCACCGACGAAGGCATCGCCGGCATCGGCAAATACCGCGAGCCGCCAGCTGTCATTGAGGTAGCGCTGGTACTCGATGCTCCCGGTGACGAGACGCTCGCCGCCCACGGTCACGCCGGCGGGCGGCGCGTCGAGGCGGGCATACAGCACCTCGTAGCCGATCGACTGGTACTCGTAGCCGCGCACGCTCTGGTCGCCGCCGGCGAAGAAGCCGAGGGACGGGGCCAGCGTCTCGGGGCGCTGGGAACTGCCGAAAAGCGCCCCGAGCTCCAGCCGGCCGACGAAACGGTTAGGGCCGCCCGGGCTGGCAATCCAGCGCCAGTTGCCGTAGAGGCGGACGAGGTCACTGTCAGAGCCCAGGCTGCTGGCGGCCGTCTCGACGCTGTAGAACTGGCTGAAGCCGGCGGTCGGATCGACAACACTGCCGCGGCGGCTGCGCCGGGAGAGGGTCAGGCCGGGGAGGAAGTAGTCGGCATCGAACTCCTCCTCGAGCACGGACCAGTCCTCCCGCAGCGCGCGAACGCCGACACTGGACACCCAGTCTTCGCCCGCGTTCTCGTAGCGGACCCCGGCGACGGTCTGCCGGCTGTCCAGGTCGCCGTAGCGGTTGTCCTCGAGGCTGGCGCGAAGCTGCACGCTGTCGCGCATCAGGTCACCGAGCGGGATGCGGTAGACGGTACTGCCGCCGGGGTTGACCGGCGACCAGCGCAACCGCGTTTCCTGGCTGTGGCCGGCGCGATTGAGCCGCGGGCTCCGCCAGAGCGCGGAAATCCGTCCCCGCGTATCGGTGCGGAAGCCCACGCCGAGCTCGAGCGAGTGATCGGGGGCCGGCACCAGCTCCACGCGAACGGGGACCTCCCGGCCCGCGGCCCGGCCCGCCTCGGGCACCACGGAAACACCGCCGAAGAGGCCCGTCGCGCGCAGCCGCGCCCCGAGTTGCTGCAGCTTGTCCTCTTCGTAGGGGTCGCCGGGCGCGAACGGCATGAGCGCTTCGAAGCGCTCCCGGTCAAGCTGCGCTTCGTCATGGCTGATCGCCCCGAAGGTGTAGCGATCACCGCTGGCGAACACCAGTTCCACATCGGCGACGCCGGCGGCCGGGTCTACCCGCAGGCTGTGGCGGGTGAAACGCCCGTCGAGGTAGCCACGGGCGCGGGCCCGGGTCTGCAGCTCCCGCTTGAAGTCCGTGTAGCGTCCGTGATCGAGAGGCGCGCCCGGGACCAGCTCGCTCTCCTCGACGAGCCCGGTCAGCGCCGGGTCCCCGCTGGCTTCGCCCTCGAGTTCGATCTGCACCGCGCCGAGACGCACCCGCTCGCCCGGATCGATGCGCACTTCCAGGCGCGCCACCTCCGCCGGCGCTGCGGCGGGGCCGAGCGCCCGGCCGTCCGCATCGAGCTCGCGAAGCTCGATCACCGGCCGGTAGTAGCCGAGGGCCTGCAGCGCCTCGCTAACGCGGCCGCGAGCAGCCTCCAGCGCGCGCGCCACCGCGGCGCCCTCCTTCGGCGGCGTGCCGAGGTAGGCGCGGACGTTGTCGCGCAGCGCGCCGTCCACACCGGACACGCGGTAGTCCAGCGCGAGCGCGGGCGCGCCGGCGAGGGCCAGGGAGCACAGGCCCGCAGCGAGGAGGCGGCGGCCGCAGCTGCCCGCCTCAGGCGTGTACCGCAGCACCCCAGGTATTGAAGCCGGCGATACGCGGCGTTCCGGGAAGGTACATGGCATCCTGCTCGACGGTGCGGAACCCGCCGGCTGCCAGCAGCGCCGGGATGTCCCGGTCGAGGTGGCAGCCGCCGGCGATGCGGCGCCAGAGCGGGTTCAGGCGGCGCTGCCAGCGCTGCACACCGGGGTCCGGGGCCAGGCCGTGCTCGCAGAAGATCAGCTCGCCCCCGGGACGCAGCACGCGCGCCATGCCCGCGAGGGCGTCCAGGGGGGCCGGGATGGTGCACAGGCTGAAGGTCATGACGATGCAGTCCACGCTGTTGTCGGCCAGGGGAATCTCCTCCCCCGGCAGGCCGATGAACTCCACCGGGAACGGCAGGTCCCGGCCCCGCTCGGCGGCCAGGGCCCAGGAGGCCTCCGACGGATCGAGACCGACCAGGCGCTCCACCGCTTCACCGTTGTAGAACGGCAGGTTGAGGCCGGTGCCGATGCCGATTTCCAGCACCACACCCCGGGCGCGCGGCACGACTTTCTGTCGCTGCCGTCGCACCGGCTTCGTGCCGCAGGCGCAGTTGATCACGTGCGGCAGGATGTGGCGTTCATAGAAGTTCATCGGTTTGTCCCCGCGCGGTGGCAGCCCCTATTATACGCGGGGTGCCGCGGCTGCAGCCGGCCGGGCCCGTGCCGGGGAGCAGGCCATGTTCGAAGCGCTGGAGACAGGGAAAAACCTCACCGCCGAGGAGTTCAAGGACTACCGAGAGGACCTCAGACCAGCGCTGCTGGAGGCGCAGTTCGCCCTGGCAAAGCGCGACTATCCGGTACTTATCGTGATGGGCGGCTTCGACGGCGCCGGCAAGGGGGCGGTAGTGCACCGCCTCAACGAATGGATGGATGCCCGCCTGATCGAGACCCACGCCTTGTGGATGCACTCCGACGAGGAGGAAAGCCGTCCCTACTACTGGCGTTTCTGGCAACGCCTGCCGCCCCGGGGCCGTATCGGCATCATGCTCGGCACCTGGTACCAGCGCGCCACCTACCGCGCCATGGCGGGCCTGTTGGACGATGCCGGCTTCGAGTTGGCCATGCGCCGCGCCGTCGACTTCGAACAGACCCTCGTCGCGGACGGCGCGCTGGTCATCAAGCTCTGGCTTCACGTGAGCCGGGACATGCAGCGCCTGCAGCTGTCGCAGGAAGCGCCCCGGCAGCAGCAGAACCCACGCGTGCCGGGCGACCCGGAGGCGTGGTGGAGCACCCGGGGCGAACCGCAGCACCGGGGCGCCGATCCTGTCAGCAACCTGCCAGCCGACCCGGAAGAGTGGTGGCGCCGTTACCCGCAGGCACTGGAGGTTTCCGAACGTCTGCTGCGCCTCACTGATAGCGGCGAGGCGCCCTGGCACCTGGTCGAGGCCAACGACCGCTATTACCGCGACGCGACCGCCGCCACCCTGATTCTCAACGCCATGAACGGCCATGAACCTGGTGGGACTGCGTCCACCCATCCAGTCAAGTTCCTGCCCGAACCCGGCGGCCAGCCGACAGTCCTCGACCATGTGGACCTGTCACGGCACGTACCACGGGACGAGTACAAGCTGCGTCTCGCGGTACTGCAGGACCGCGTGCAGGACCTTTTCTGGCAGGCACACCGCGAGCGGCGATCCCTGGTAGCGGTCTTCGAGGGCTGGGACGCCGCCGGTAAGGGCTCGGCACTCAGGCGCCTGACAGCCGCCGTTGACCCGCGCCTTTACAAGCTCGTACAGTTCGCCGCGCCCACTGACGAGGAGCGCGCGCATCACTACCTCTGGCGCTTCTGGCGCCAGCTGCAGCGCGATGGCCGTGCCACCCTCTTCGATCGTTCCTGGTACGGCCGCGTGCTGGTGGAACGCGTGGAGGCGTTGGTACCGGAGAGCACCTGGCGGCGAGCCTACAGTGAGATCAATGATTTCGAGGCGCAGCTGGTGGAGCACGGCTGCATCGTCGCCAAGTTCTGGCTGCATATCAGCAAGGATGAGCAGCTGAAACGCTTCAAGGACCGGGAAGCCAAGCCCCACAAGCAGTACAAGATTAGTAAAGAGGACTGGCGGAACCGCAAGAAATGGGATGACTATTCCCTCGCCGTGGAGGACATGGTCGCGAACACCAGTACCGGCAAGGCGCCCTGGCACCTCGTTGCGGGGAACGACAAGAAGTCCGCGCGGCTCGAGATCCTCGAGCTGCTGTGCGAGCACTTCGAACAGTGTCTGGGCGACAGAACCCGGCGCTTACGGGACAGGGCTTGAATTCATGCGACTGCACATCATCACAACCGGCGGCACCATCGACAAGGTCTACTTCGACGCCAAGAGCGACTACCAGGTCGGCGACCCGGTGATCGGCGACCTGTTGCGGGACCTGGGCGTGGCCCTCTCCTTCACCGTGGAGTCCGCCATGCGCAAGGACAGCCTCGATATGACCGATGCCGACCGGGCCCTGATCCGGGAGCGCGCCAAAGCCTGCGAGGAACGACACGTGCTGATCACCCACGGCACCGACGGCATGGTCGCCACCGGCCAGGCGCTCAAGGGCCTGGCGGACAAGACCATCGTCCTCACCGGCGCCCTGCAGCCGGCGGCCTTCCAGCGCACGGACGCCGACTTCAACATCGGCTGCGCCGTGGGCGCCCTGCAGAGCCTGCCGCCGGGCGTGTACATCGCCATGAACGGGCGCGTGTTCGACATCGACAACGTGGTCAAGAACCGGGCGGAAAATCGCTTCGAGGCCCTCGACGAATCAGCGCTGCAGGCGTGATCCCGGCGCCTGAGCGCCGACCTGCGAGAAGGTGATGCGCTGCGTCGACGGAAAAGCAGGCCTGACGATGCAAGGCCGCTACCAGTCGGCCTCGTTCAGGAAGTAGCGGATGGCCTCTGCCCGCAGTGCCGAGCGCGTGCCGGGCTCACTGATCCCCTCGATGGCATCGAGGCGCTGCTGCGCCATGATGCAGGCGGCGGCGATACCCCTGGCGGTGGCATCGCGCCGACACACCGCGAGCTCGTCGCGCTGCACCTCGAGCGGCGTCAGCGCCTCTCGCGTATCCTCGTCGAACGCGTCCGTTTCCTCGGCCTGGTCCTCAACCTGGAGCGCCAGGTGCCAGGCAAGGCGAAGCTCCGCCTCGCTGCGGGAGCCGAAGGGTCCGATCTCCTGTTTTTCGCGGGTCATGGCGTACCACTCGTGCCCGACCGCGAAATAGCGTGAGCCACGGAAAAGCGGGCCACCTTCGTCACTGCGCCGACGCAGGATATGGTTAGCAACGACGGCGTCTCTAGCTGGCGCCTCGAGGGCTTGTTCCTGTAATTCCATAACCTACTCCCTGAGATGGCGCTCGCTACAAGTCCGCGGTCAGCCGCAGCTATCGCGTGATCGGCTGTCGGTCAGACCAGCAGAAAACGCGAACCTCAGCAGAAAAAAAAGCACAAAGCTCGGAGATATCAAGTTCTGGTGCGGCTGCCCGCCGAGTGGCAGGTACAGCTGTTCGGGCGCATGGCTCCTGACTACGGGCCTATGGTTCACCATCGCCAGGATGCAGTACTTTCCAAGCTCTCGAACCACTCTCCACCACTCGCAGAAAGCAAAAAGCCCGCAATCGCGGGCTTCCGGGTGTGCAATGCTGGCTCATGACCGGGTGCGCAGTCTCAGGGCCAGCAGACCAAGCCCCAGCAGCGCAACAGTGCCGGGCGAAGGGACGCCAGCAGCGTCTTCAGTGGTAATGCTCAGCGATACGCTGTGCAATACAAGAGCATCTGCACCCACTGTATCCTGGAAGAAAAAGGTCCAGTCACCCTGGGCATCCAGACCGTCAAAGGCGCCAAGTGTACCCACGGGGCGGAAACTGCCAGTGAGAAGAGTGGCTCCGCCAACCAGCGAGGCTGCTTCATCGTCATAGGTCTGTGTAACGCGAGTGCTATCAGGCTGACCACTGAAGGTATCCTCGTTGACGAGGTTGACGGTGACGCCACCGAACAGCAGCCTGAAGACAATTTCTCGGTTGAAGGTTGAACCGCCCTCTCCAACGCAACCCGCAGTAGTTGCGCTCGCACTACACTTTGAGAAATCGACAGTGACATCGACGTCGGATACCAATCCGGATGTGCCGACCGACAGCGTTCTCGTCGCAGAAGATCTGTCGACGACGCCGGGTGTGGTATCGGACACTGTAATCAGCCCTGCGTGGGCCACCCCTGCTGATGCCACCAGCGCCATTCCAGCGGCAATCTTCTGTGCGAACTTGATCATTTCAACTACCCTCATGAGTCTGCCGGCACTCCTGATTCAATAGATGCGCCATAGTTATTTTTTCTTTTAGATATCATCAGGTTAAATGAATCTATGCGGTTGCTGGAGAGCCCTGCATCATCAACTTGTAAACTTCGCTGACAGAACAGCGGTTGCTGTCGCCGAGAGAGTTCTTGATTGAGCCCTTCACCGAGGCCCTGAAGAGAAGACCGTGCTCGCAGCAGCCACTGTCGCCAGGCACGTAATGCTACGGCACTGTCCATCCGCTCCTGGCGACGGAGCCAGGCGTCACTCCGCCGCATTGCCCATGCTGAAGGCGCCCACGCCGTTAGCGCCATCGCCGGGTTGGCAATGGTCTATAGTTGGCTTAGCAGGCAGAGGGGCAATCACCATGATCGTGAGAGATGTCATGACCACCGGCGTGCTCTACGCGCGGCCCAGCGAGGAAGTGCGCTCCGTGGTTACCAAGATGCTGAGCCGGCACTGCGGGGCCGTCCCCGTGGTCGACGACAACCATTCGCTGCTGGGGATGGTCGCGGTCAGGGACGTGCTCCTGCCGCTATATCCGAACCTCGGCGACTACGTGCACGACAGCGTCCAGAGCCGGAACTTCCTCGACATGGAGGAAGGCTATGTCTCGGTGCTCGGCAAGAAAGTCGAGGAGGTCATGAGCCGCAACCCGCGCACGGTCAGCCCGGAGGATCCGGTGCTGAAGGCGGCCTCGCTCATGGGAGTGCACAATTTCCGGCGCATGCCGGTGGTGGAGGACAACCAGCTGGTGGGCATGGTGAGCATCGGCGACATCAACCGGGGGCTGTTTTTCCAGCTTTCCTCCCAGTGAAGGAAACAGGCGTTTCCGACGCCGGGCCGATCGCAGCGGGTCGCCGGGGTGGCCGCCTGTCAGCCAAAGCCATCAAACCCGCTCGCCAGCCATTCTTGCCCGGCACAGGCCTTCCAGCGCGCCGATCTCGCGGGACCGCGTCCGCTTGCAGAGAGGAGTACCCATGACACGATTCGTCCTCATCGCCGACGGTCCCGCCATGCCCGATGATGCGGAACTGGACCCGTTCTGGGACCGGGCGCGGGCGGCTCACGGCGACCTCGGCGACGATCACCAGGTGCGCTCCCTGGGTATCGATGCGGAAACCACGGAGACGATTCTCGAGTTCATCCGCGCCGGCACCAAGGTGGCCACCTTCAGCCTGCCCTGGGTGCTGCAGGCCAACGGCTTTCCCGAACCGGTCGCCGGCATGCCCCTGCTGCTCACGGACTATCGCGGCAAGCCGCGCATGGTCGTTCGACTGACCGATGTACGCGAAACCACCTTCGGCGCCATCGGCCCGCAAGAGACGTCCCTGGACGGCCCGCCGGTGCAGGATCCGGACGTCTGGATCCCCCTGCACCGCGAGTACTGGAACGGCCTGCTCAGCAACTACGGGCGCCGCTGCACGGACGACATGCCGGTGCTCGTCGAACCCTTCGAGTTCGTCTACGACGAGCACTGATTTTCCTGCCAGGAGACCAGCAATGAAGCGCGACTTTCCCTCCGCCGCCGGCGTGTCCTCTGTAGTGCCCGATGGCCTCGAGGCCCTGTACGACAACTGGCACTTCTCTCCCGCCGTCGTTGCCGGTGACACGCTGTACCTGTCCGGCATCATCGGCGCCGACGAGAACCTTGCCGTCAGCGACAACCCGGAAACGCAGTTCGTGCAGGTCTTCGAGACCATGGCGCACACGCTGCACAGTGCCGGCACGGATTTCTCCCGGGTCCTTGAAATCACCAGCTACCACGTGGATATTCATGCCCACTTTGCGGTGTTCAGCGCGGTAAAGGACCGCTACCTGCCGGAGCCCTGGTGTGCCTGGACGGCCATCGGCATCACCGAGCTGCTACTGCCGGCGGCCCTGGTGGAGGTGAAGGCGATCGCGCGCGTGGGCTGATTCGGGCGCGCCCCTTCGCCAGCGCGGCAAGCGCCCTCAGGAAGAACTTCGGCTGCCTGTCAGGGACCTTCCCGCGCCAGCAGCCGCACCATCTCCTCGGCGACCAGGGCGGCCGACGGCAGGAACATGGAAGACACGATGCGCTGGTCGACGACGACCGTGTGCTTGTCGGCCAGCGTTTCCTTGTTCTCGGCCTGCGCCCCGTTCCTGCGCAGCTGATCCTCGACGAGAAACGGCAGCAGGCTGCCCTGCTCCGCCCAGGGCTTGGCTCGTTCAGTCGCGTTCGGGAACCCGGCTACCCGCTTGCCTGCCACCAGGTAGCCACCGTCTTCCAGGGTGGCGTTGGCAAAGCCCCCGGGACCATGCCCGCAGCCACCCACGACGCCGCCGCTTTCGTAGATGGCACCGATCAGGGTCATGAGTTCCTCGTTGAACGCGACGTCGAACAAGGTGCCGTAGCCGCCGCCGACATAGACGGCCCGGTAGTCGGCAACGTCAATGTCACCCGGCTCGAGCGTGTTTCCCGCCTTACCCAGGAAATTCTCGTACTTGATGGCATAGCTGCTGATGCCGAGCGGGTCCATGGCGAACTCGACCGGGCCACCGCGCGGCGACACGAAGTCGACCTCGTAGCCGTGCATCACGAATACGTGAAAAGGCGGCGCATACTCCCAGAGGTTGTTGCGCGCGTCGTGCCGCCCGGGATCGCCCATGTCGAGCACGTTCGAGGCCACGAAGAGAACCCTGCCCTTACCAGCGGCGAGTGCCGCCGGGGCCGGCGGCAGCGCGAGCAGGCAGCAGGTGAGCGCCACCGCACGGGCTTGCCTAGTCAACAGCATAAGGTCACACGGAGTCCTTGCCCGGGTGCTCTGCCGCGGCGGTCGATGCCGGCCGTCAGGCGTGCTTGCCCCGCGGCGCCAGCAGCCAGGACAGCGCCGGCAGCGCGAGCAGTGCGCCGAGCATGTTCCAGAAGAACATGAAGGTGAGCATCAGCCCCATGTCGGCCTGGAACTTGATGGGCGAGAAGATCCAGGTGCCCACACCCACGGCGAGCGTCAGGCCGGTGAAGGCGACCGCGGTGCCGCTGGACTTGAGGGCGGCGAAGTAGGCCTCTTTCAGCGGCTCGCCGCGGCGGAGGTAGAACTGCAGCGCGGAGTAGATGTAGATGCCGTAGTCCACGCCGATACCCACGCCGAGGGCAATCACCGGCAGCGTCGCCACCTTGACGCCGATACCGAGGAACGCCATCAGCGCCTGGCCGAGCACCGAGGTGATCGCCAGGGGAATGATGATGCAGGCGGTGATGCGCACGGAGCGGAAGTTGAGCAGGCAGAGCACGATCACCACGCCGTACACCCAGAGCAGCATCTTCGTCTGCGCTTCCTCGATGACGATGTTGGTGGCCGCCTCGACGCCCGCATTGCCGGCCGCCAGCTCGAAGGTGACGTCACCCGTATCGTAGGTCTCGCGGAAATCCTGGACGGCCGCAACCACCCGTTCCAGGGTCGCGGCCTTGTGGTCGTCGAGGAACAGGATCACCGGCGCCATGGAGCAGTCGGTATTGCGCAGTTCGCTGGGCGCCCGGCTCAGGCTGTTGTTGAGGATGTACTGGTTGCGGCTGATCTCGTGCCACTTCGGGCTGCCCTCGTTCATGCCCTGGATGACCAGCTTGGACACATCGAGCAGCGACAGCGCCGACTGGACGCCCTCCACGGCCTCGAGCTCGGCCTGGAAGCGGTCCACCGCCGAGATGAATTCATAGCTGCCGCACTGCTGGGGCGCGGTGCGGGCCATGACCACGAACACATCGGTACTGGTGGAGTAGTTTTTCGTCAGGAAGGCGTTATCCCGGTTGTAGCGCGAGTCCGGGCGCAGCTCCGGGGCGCCCGGGTCGAGGTCGCCGATCTCCTGCTTCTGCCCGTACCAGAGACCGACGGCGAGCATGACCGCGCAGAGACCGAGCATGGTCAGCGCCGGCCCGCGCTCGGTGATGCGCGCCACCAGTGCCCAGTGCGTGAAGGGGCTGTGATCCTTGTCGGCGCGGTAGCGGACGCAGCGGTGGGTGATTCCCGTATAGGACAGGACCAGCGGCAGCAGTACCAGGTGCGTGAGGATGAGTACCGCGATGCCCGTGCTAGCGACCACCGCCAGTTCCTTGATCACCGGGATGTCGATCACCCGCAGGGTGAAGAAGCCGACCCCGTCGGAGACGAGCGCGATGAAGCCCGGCTTGGACAGGCGTACGAAGGTCAGCCGCGCTGCGTCGACACGCGAAACCTCGTGGTAGATGAAGTTGCCGAAGCGGTTGACGATCTGCACCGAGTGGCTGATGCCCACGGCGAAGACCAGGAACGGCACCAGCATGCTGTAGGGGTCCAGCCCCATGCCCAGCGCGTTGAGAATGCCCATCTGCCAGACCACGGCGACGGTCGAGCAGAGCAGCGAGGCCAGCGTCAGCCAGCCGCAGCGCGAGTAGATGAACAGCATCACCGCCGTGATGGCGAAGGCCACGAGGAAGAACAGGCCCACCAGGCTGGCGCCGTCGATGAGGTCGCCCACGAGCTTGGCGAAGCCGGTGATGCGGATGCGGATGTCCTCGGACTGGTACTTGTCCCGCACCAGGCGCTCGAGGTCGCTGGCGAAGGCGTGGTAGTCGAGCTTCTCGCCGGTCTCCGGGTCGCGCTCCACCAGCGGCGCGACGATGATCGCGGAGCGGAAATCATTGGCCACCAGGCGGCCGATCTGGCCGGACTTCAGCGTGTTCTCGCGCAGGTCCTCGAGCGACCGCTCGCTGCCGTCGTAATCGTCGGGAATGACGGCGCCGCCGACGAAGCCCTGCTCGGTCACCTCCTGCCAGCGCACGTTCGGCGTCCACAGGGACTGCAACGCCGCGCGATCGACCCCCTTCACGTAGAAGACCTCGTCGGTGATGGTCTTCAGGATTTCCTGGAACTCGGCGGTGAAGATGTCGCCGTTGCGGCTCTCCACGATGATGCGTACGGAGTTACCCAGCCCCTTGAGGTCGTCACGGCTCTCGAGGAAGTTGCGGATGTACGGGTGCGACACCGGGATCATCTTCTCGAAGCTGGCATCGGGCTTCAGCTGGCTCGCCTGCCAGGCAAAGAAGGCCGTCGCCACCGCGAACAGGAAGATCAGCAGCGGGCGCACCGCGAAAACCGCGCGCGCGATCAGCGGGCGCAGGCGGCCGTCGTCGTCCTCGAGGGTGTAGCTCTCTTCCACGCTCATCCTTGCACGCTCATCGGGCTACTGCCTCCACCAGCCGGGCGATGCCGCCCATGCCCGCCAGGTAAACCCGGTTACCCACCGGCAGGGCGTCGCTCAAAGTGTCGCGGTCCGGGTGACCCAGCCGGCGCACCCCGCCATCCGCGGCGAGCCGCAGGACGGCACCGCCGGCGCCGACCAGCAGCGCCTCGTTACCGGCCAGGGCCGTACCGCCGTAGAGGCTCGGGCCCGGCGGCAGCGGCAGCCGTTCCCAGCTGCCGCCGCCGTCATCGCTGGCAAAGACATTGCCGCGCAGGCCGAAGGCAATCACGCCCCCGCCGCGGTTGGCGAGGCCGAAGAAGCTGCCCTCGTAAAGATCTTCGATGCGCTCCCAGCTGGCCCCGTCGTCACGGGAGACGAAGAGCAGGCCGGCCTCGCCGCAGAGGTAGAGGACGCCGTCGCGCTGGTGCAGGTCGTAGTAGTGGTAGCGCCCGGGGTTGTCCAGGCCGTCGATGGCGATGCGCCAGTTCTCCCCGCCGTCCGCTGTCCGGAACAGGTGGCCGTAGGCACCGACGGCGAAGCCACGCCGCTCGTCGAGGAAGAGCACGTCGAGGAAGGGGTCGACGGGGCCGGTCTCCAGCGCGGCCTCCGCATCCTCGAGGGCAAAGCGCGCATCCTCGAGCGCGTACTCGGCATCCTCCCGGTCCGGGTCGTCCTCGGGCAGCGCGTCTAGCGCCGCCTCGCGGGCCTCGACCCGGTCGGCCGCAAAACGCTGGAACTGGCGGTTGACCTCGCGGCCATCGAGCTGCAGCGACCAGGACTCGCCGCCGTCGACGGTGCCGAGCACCACGCCGCCGTGACCCACGGCCCAGCCGTGCTCCGCGTCGGCGAAGGTCACCGCCGTGAGCAGGACGCTCACCGGCGCCTGTACCTGCCGCCAGTTCTCACCGTCGTCGCTGAGCGCAATGAGTCCCCGCTCGCCGACCGCGACCAGGCGGTCACCGGCCAGGGCGAGCCCGGTAAGCACCGCTTCCGCGGGCTCGGGTACCGGGGGAGCCGGCAGGAACGCGAAGTCCTCCGCCGCGCTTGCCGCGAGGGCCAGGGACAGGAGCGCCCCGGCCGCTGCGGTGCGCAGCGCACACCGCAGGCCAGGCCAGGCCATCAGCGTCGACCGGCCCGCCGCAGTGCCGAGGGCGTGAAGTCGTCGAAGCTGCCCTCGTAGTCGAAGTTGTACTGGTAGCCATCCTCCTCGTTATCGAGGCCGATGACCACGTAGCGACCGGAAATCAGGTCATGCAGCGACTCGGCAGCGAGCCAGGGTACGGCGACCTGGTAGTGCATGATCTTGTGGCCTTCCTTGAACTTCCACAGCTCCCCGCGGCCGTCGTAGTGATCGATCAGGGAGATCTGCCAGCTGTCCTCGTCGATGTAGAAGGTCCGCCGCGCGTAGATATGCCGCTCGCCCTCTTTCAGCCGCGACTCCACGACCCAGACCCGGTGCAGCTCGTAGCGCAGGTACTGCGGATCCATGTGGCCGGCCTTGATGATGTCGGTGTACTTGAGGTCACCGCGGCGCAGCTGGTAGCTGTTGTAGGGAATGTAGACCTCGCGCTTGCCGACCAGCTCCCAGTCGTAGCGGTCCGGGGCGCCGTTGAACATGTCGAGGTCATCGGCAGTGCGCAGACCGTCGGAGGCCGTGCCCGGGCCGTCGTAGGCGATGTTCGGCGCGCGGCGCACGCGCCGCTGGCCGGCGTTGTACACCCAGGCCGCCCGCGGGTCCTTCACCTGGTCGATGAACTCGTGAACGAGGAGCACATCGCCCTCGAGCCGTGCGGGAGCAAGTACCCGCTGCAGGAACACGAAGAGCAGGTTCGGGTACTCCTCCGGGGCGATCCGCGCACCGGGCAGCGACTCGTCCTCGAAAAGGACCGGTGCGAAGGCGCCGTTCTCCTGCACCGGCGCCTGGATGTAGCGCCGCGACAGGCCGCTGTCATTGCGGTAGCGGGTGACGTGGTTCCAGATCGCCTCCAGGCCGTTGTGCGGGATCGGGAACGGGATCGTCCCGCCGTAGTTCACGATACCGTTGCCGCCGGGCACCAGCTCGACCTCCGCGGCGGTATCGAGGATGCGCTGGAACTCGCTGTCCGGATAGCGGGCGCTGCGCCGGGTCGGGTAGATCGGCATGCGGAAGGTATCCGGATAGCGCTCGAACATGGCGAGCTGCCCCGGCGTAAGCTTGTCGGCGTACTGGTCGGCGTTCTCCGCCGTGATGGTGAACAGGACCTCGTCATCCGCGAAGGGGTCCACCAGGCGCTCGCCTTCCACGTAGTTGTCGGGCAGCTCACGCAGGCCGCCGGTCCACGGCGGGATCGTGCCATCCGCATTGCCGGCACGCTCGGCGCCCATGGGCGTCAGTTCCTCACCGCCGAGGCGGGCGAGTTCTTCCGGGGTCAGCGCGGCGAAGGCTGAGCCGGCAGCGGCCGCGAGGAGGCCCGTGAGGGCGAGACCGAAGAGTCGCTTCTGCATGGTGGTACTCCGCTATTATCGTTAAATCGCTGTGCTTGACGCTGTGCTCAAGCTGTCATCAAAACGCGACGGAAAAGCTCAGGGAAAGGAAATCCCGGTCCGCCAGTTCATTGTAGTCAGCGCCGAAAAAGCTCGTATAGGACAGCTCCGCCCGGTACACGTTGAGATAGTCCGCGGTCAGCGCCACGCTCAGAGCCTGGCGGCCCTCCACGAAGTTCGGCGCCGGGCCATAGCCATCCACATCGTGGGACCAGGCCACGCTCGGGGTCAGGTTAACACCCGCCAGCGCGTCGTTGTACTGAAGGCTGGCCCGGACCTGGTAGCCCCAGGAAGACCCGGTAGTGAAACCGTCGTCCGTGCAGTAATCCGCGTTGGCGTTGGGCACGACGCCCAGCGCGCCGAGCACCGGGTGCGAGTTGCAGCTGACCGGCACGCCGAAGATGGGACTGGTAAAGGTCTCGAAATCCCCCACCCCGTAGGTTGCCGAACGGCCGTAGTTGATGCCGTCCTCCATGCCGTCAACCCAGGCACCGCCGACCTCGGCCGCGATGGACAGGCGGTCGGCACCGAACACCTGCTCGTAGAAGCGGATCACGCTGATCTGTGCCTGCGTGTACTCCACGTTGTCGTAGCCCGCCACGTAGGCCCCGGGGCCCGCGGCGAGGGAGCGGGCGGTCATCGGTGACCACTCCGCGAAGGAACCGAGGGCGAGCGCCTGCAGCAGATCTACCGTGTTGATCTGCAGCGGGAGGTCCGGCCGGTAGCTCAGCTCACCGGCGACGGCCCAGAGGCCGACGTTGGTCGCGAAGGTGAAGCCGTAGACCTCGATGTCCTCGGGGAACTCGAAGAAGAAGTTCGGCTGCACCGCCGGGTTCAGGAACGGCTGGCCGAAGGCCTCCGTCGTGTTGATGGCGCTGAAGATCGGCGTGCGGCTGTGGTAGTTGATGTAGTACAGCCCGAACTCGGTGCCGTTCAGCGAGTCCATGAAGTAACGCGCGGAGATACCGTACTGGCCGCCGTCGTCGGGCTCGTCGTCCGGCGCGCGGGCGATCGTGAGCCCCGCGGCTTCCTGGGCGCCATCGGGCAGGCTGGTGACTGCCGTCAGGTAGTCACAGCCGCCGCCGTAGGGGTCCCCGGCGTTCCAGTAGGTACCGCACTCGTCGAGGATCGTGCGCTGCCAGTCGTACTGGTAGAAGGCCTCGAGAGTGAGGTTGTAGGTCACGCCGACGTTGGCGTAGAGCATCCCCACGGGCAGCAGGGCCTCGCGGATCTCCGTGCCCGGCCGGCGGATGGCCGTGACGTCGAAGGGGCTGATCACGTTGATACCGTTCTGGATGAACAGCGACTCGCCCCAGTTGAGCGCCATGTTCCCGGCGCGCAGTTCCACCGGCATGTCGCCGGCGTCGAACTCACCGTAGATGTAGGCATCGAGCAGCTCGATGCCCTTGCCCTGGGCCAGGTCCTCGAAGTCGGAGGTATCCAGTTCCTCACCGGACGCGTAGCCATTGGCCGCATGCCCGTGATCGACCTCGTCGTTCTCGAGGGCGTAGTCGTACCAGTACTTGACCCGGCCGAAGAGGCCCCAGTTACCCGCGTTGAGATCGAGGTCATGGAGGCCGGTCAGGCGGAAGGAGTACATGTCCCCCTGGTCGTAGTTCAGGTTACCGTCGTCCGTGGTGGACGACGAGGCGCGCCCCTCGCCGTTCGTGTTCCCCGGCGACAGCACCCCGTTCGACGGGTCGTCGGCACGCCAGCTGGCGCCGAGGGTGATGTTGGAACGCAGCGTGGCCTCGAAGGGACCGATGTCGAAGCCGGCGGCGCTGACGCCACCCGCAAGCAGTGAGCTGGCAATGGCGACGGCGGTGGTCAGGGTGTGGCGCGGGAGTCTCACGGGCGTATCCTCCAGGGCTGTTTATTATGTCGTGCACCTAGCGATGCACCTTGCGTCTGAACGCTACACCGCTATACCCCCGACGCCTTTGCGCTCGATCAAGGTTTTCGGTGTTTACCGTGCACACATGTTACCGCGCACCGATGTAGCCGACAAGATGTCCGGCGATCTTTCGCAGCTGAATTTCATCGGAACCCTCGGTAATGCGATAGCGCCGGTGATGCCGGTAGTGATGCTCGAACTGCTTGTAGCGCGAGTAGCCCATGCCGCCGTGCACCTGGATGGCCGCATCCGCCGCGTCGCAGGCCAGCCGGTTTGCCCGGTAGTTGCACATGGCGACCTTGTCGGAGAGGGACTTCGCCACGTCACGCTTGTTCATCGTGTCCATGCGCGCGGCCACCTCGAGGGTCAGGGCGCGGATGAGCTCGTAGTCCGTCTGCAGCTCCGCGAGGCGGAACTGGATCGCCTGGTTCTCCGCCAGGGGACGGCCGAAGGTGTGCCGCTGCCGCGCCCAGGCCACTGACTCCTGGATACAGTAGCGCGCCGTGCCCAGGCTGGACGCCGCCTGGCGGATGCGGTTCTCATGCACAAAGTGCTGCGCCACGGCGAGGCCCAGGCCGCGCTCGCCGAGGATCGCGCTGTCCGGCAGCCACACATCGCGAAGAGACACCCGCGGGTGGTCCGTCGGCATGTTGAAGGTCCAGAGCCACTCCTCGATGGTGAAGCCCGGGGTCGGGTTCGGCATGACAAAGCAGGTGATGCCCCGGGCATCGCCGTCCTCACCGTCAGTGCGGGCGAAGATGAGAATATGCGTCGCCGCGTGGGCACCGGTCGTCCACATCTTCTCACCGTTCAGCAGCCAGCCATCCACCCCGTCCCGCCGGCACGGCACCGCCTGCGTTTCCAGCCAGGTCGCGTCCGAACCGTGCGCGGGCTCGGTCAGGCCGAAGGCGACCGCCACCTCGCCGGCGATACTGCCGGGGATGAAGGCGGTTTTCTGCGCCTCCGTACCGAAGTCCCGGAAGGCGAGCGTCGTCGGGAAATTACCGACGATCGAGTGCTCGTTCTGCAGGTCGCAGTGCAGGCCGATGCCCTTCGCCGCCAGGTGCTCGCGCACGACGGCCATCTGCCAGTTGCTGGCATCGCCGCCGCCGTATTCCGCCGGCAGGGCGAAGCCCAGGAACCCGGCCTCCCGCGCGCGCCGGCGCGCCTCGGCCAGCAGGGCTTCCCAGTCCGGGTGCGGCTTGCCGTCGTCGTCCCAGTCCGTGCGCGCATACTCGCGCCGGTGGTCGAAGAAGCGGCGGTTGTCCCCCTCGGCCTCGAGGGGCTCGAGCTCCCGCTCGATGAACGCGTCGAGCTCGGCGAGAAAGGGCTGCAGCGTGGCGGGGTCGGGCTGGGTCATGAGCGGGATCCTGTGTTGGCTCCTTCCGGAAGGTCGTCGGGCCAGCGCTCGGCCGCCGCGCTGAAACCGCTGTAGCGTGGGTTGTCGATAGCCAGCCGCGCCAGCGTACGGCGGCGCAGGTAGCCGAGGGTACGGGCATCCGCGGCGAGGCGCCCGTCGCGCAGCGCCCGGGCAAGAGCGACCGGCACCGGCTCAGCGCCCTCCCCGCCCACCCAGGCAGCGGCCTCGCCATCGAGCGCGGCAAGCGCCGGCGCCAGTGCCTGCTCGCGGCGCAGCATGGCCAGGGTATTGCGGGCAATGCGCGCCTCGAAAGCCGCCCGCCCGTGAAGCGCGGGCTGTGCCTCCCGCTCGATAAACTCGCCGACGGCGGCGAGCAGTTCCGTAGCCGTGGTGGTCACAGGTGGTCCTCCAGCAGGAGCAGCAGGTCGATCTCCGCCTCGGAGAGGCGCCGGCCCACGGCGGCTCGCTCCAGGGACGGGTCCCGCCCGCTGCGGTGCAGGTCGAGCATGGTCAGGCAGACAAGGCCCCAGTCCAGGGCCGCGAACACCTCCCAGTAGTGCAGCTCCGCGACGGTCGGCGCCCAGCCGGCCGCGCTGCGGTAGGCATCCAGCAGGTCCTCGTAGGCGCCGAAGCCGCCGACGGGCCGGTCGCTGCGACCGAAGCGCCAGACATTGGCACAGAGGTAGCCGAGGTCCTCCGCCGGGTAGCCGAGGTGGGCGCGCTCCCAGTCGAGAACGGCCTCGAGGCCGCCCGGGGTCACCAGGAGGTTGCCGCAGCGGAAGTCCCCGTGAACCAAGCAGAGCGGCGCCGGCGCCGGGGCGTTCGCCTGCAGCCAGCCCAGGGCGAGCTGGAGCACCGGCGACACATCGCCGAAGGCGGCGAGGAGGCTCTGCAACCGCGCCAGCCGCTCGCCATGGCTGTCGCGCGGGAGGGCCGGCGGCAGGCCGTCGGTGGGCAGCGCGTGAATCGCCGCGAGCGCCCGGCCGCAGGCGGCGGCAAGGCCGTCGAGGGCCGGGGCATAGCGCGCATCGCGAAACAGCTTCTGCGGCAGCGCCTCGCCGGGCAGCCGGTCCATGAGGTAGCCCGTTCCCAGGCCGTCCGCCGCGGCGAGCTCCGCGCGGACGGCGGGCACGGGCACCCCGCCGCGCCCGGCGAGGCGCAGGAGTGCAGCCTCCACGCCCAGGTCCAGCGGCAGCAGGGCATCCTCGCCGCCGCTCGCCACGCCGGCGGGCAGGCGCCGCAGGATCATGGGCTGCGCGACAGCATCGCCCTGGGCGGGTTGCTGCGTGCTCTCCTGCCCGTCACGCCGGCCGGCCCCGGGTACCCAGTCGAAGGCCCAGGTTTCCATGTTCGCGCCACCGCTCAGGCGGCGCAGATCGCGCACGTCGCCGCCACCGAGGCGCGCCGCGAGCCCGGCGGCGAGGCCGGCCTCAGGCGAAGCGGAAGGCATTGACCGGGTCCCCCGCAGTCACTTCACCGGCGATGCCGACACAGTCCTCGTGGGCCAGGCGGTGGAGCAGCGCGCTGTCACCGCCAGCCTGGGCAAGGCAGCGCTGGCCGTCACCGAGGCGGCAGACAACGACGCCCGTCGCCGGCCCCTCGCGGTCGTAGCGCACGGCGTGGGCCTCGATATGCACGGCCTCCGTGCCGACCGGATCGCGCAGCCGCGGGTGTCGATCGAGAGGCACCGCGGCCTGGGCGGCGTCCGGGTCGCGGTCGGCCCAGGGCTGCGCCGGCGGCGCCATCCCGTAGATGCCGACGGCGTGCTTCGTCAGGTAGCCGCCGTTGGCCGTCACCAGGCCATAGCCGCTGCCGGCCGCACGCAGGCGCGCCACCATTTCGGCGATGGCGTGCGTCGAGTAGTTGTTGCCCGGGCCGCCGAAGAGCGTGAGGCCGCCGGTCACGGTCACGCCGCGCGGGTCGTCGACCGCGATGCCCAGGCTGTCGCAGGCGACGGTAACGGCGGACGGAAAGCAGCTGTAGAGGTCGAACCGGTCGATCGCCTCGATCCCGATGCCGGCCTGCGCCAGCGCCTGCGCCCCCGCGGCGGCCAGTGCCGGGGAGCGGTGAAAGTCCTCGCGCTCGGCGGCGTACCAGACGTCGTTCGCCTCCGCCCCGCCGTGCAGGTACACCCAGCGCGACGGATCGATGCCCTGGCGCCTGGCCTCGCCCACGGTCGTCAGCAGCACGGCTGCCGCCATGTCGACGCCGGCGATCGCGTTCATGCACTTGTTGTAGGGCCAGGTGATGATGCGGTTGCCGCCTGCCTCGGACAGCGCCGCCTCGGGGCTCAGCACGTCCCGGCGCCAGGCGTAGGGGTTGTCGGCCGCGACCGCGCTCATGGCCGCGATCAGCTGACCGAGCTGCGCCCGCTGCTGCGCCTCGTCGAGGCCCCGGGCGTGGCGCAGGGCGCTTTCGAACAGCGGATAGGTGACGATCGGCTCGAACAGGCCGTGGGCATGCTCCGCCGGGAGGCTCGACGGCCTGCCGGCACCGAGGTCTTCGGCCGGCCGGTCACCGCCCTCGCGCCAGGCCGGCAGGTCACCGCCGCCGCGCAGCGTGCCGAGGAGCGTGGCCATGAGCTCCGCCCCCGTGAGCAGGAGCGTGCGGTAACGCCCCTCGACCAGCCAGTCCGCCCCGCGGTTGATGAACCACTGCGGCAGGTTGCCGCCGTAATCGCTGGTCAGCAGCGCCGGGGCCATGCCGAGGCGGTCAGCGAGGAGCGCGCCGGGGTTCGGTGTCAGCAACGGCGCCAGCTGCGGCACCTGCTGTGCGAGAAAGGGAACGGTCACCAGCGCGTCGACAGCGTCCGGGCCGATGCCGGCGTCGGCCAGCGCGCCGGTTGCCACCTCGGCCAGAGCATCCACGGGCGTTCGCGTCGGATCCTGGTCGCGCCAGGTCTGCTGGCTGACGCCGACAATGATGGGGGTGGCATCAATGGGGGCGGCATCAATGGGGACGGCATCCTGCACCATGCCATTATTCTCCTTGTTCAGCGGGGCGGCGGCAGTGTACCGGTGACCGGCCGGGGACCGCTACACTGGGCGCGGTCAACGGAGGAACCGGCCCATGCAAGCACCGCGCTACACCGTACCCGCCCTGCTCTGCAGCCTGCTGCTCGCCCTGCCCGCAGCGGCCTGGGGACCCCAGGGCCACCGGGTAGCCGGCGCCATGACCGAGGACCGCCTCTCCCCCGCCGCTGCTGCCGCCGTGCGCTCCATCCTCGGTGACGAACCGCTCGCCGAGGCATCGACCTGGGCGGACCGGATGCGCAGCGACCCGGCGCCCTTCTGGCAGCGCGAGGCGGGGGCTTATCACTACGTGAACATACCGGTCGGCGCACAGCGCTATGACCCGCGGCGGGCCCCCGCGAGCGGCGATGCCTTCACCGCGCTTGCGCAGTTCCGCCAGGAACTCGAGGATCCGTCCACGCCTGCGCCGCGGCGGGCGCTGGCGCTGCGCTTCGCCCTGCACATCATCCAGGACCTGCACCAGCCCCTGCATGCCGGCGGGCGCGATGACCGCGGCGGCAACGATTTTGCCGTGACCGTGGACGGGCGGCGCAGCAACCTGCACCGGCTCTGGGACTCGGGCTTGCTGGCGAGCGCCCGTTCACCGGATCAGCGCCTGCGGGCGCGGCTGGAGGCGCGCTACCGGGATGAGCTGGCCGGGCCCTGGCGGGACCCGGACCCGGCGCTGTGGATCGCGGAGAGCCTGGCCCTGAGCCGTCAGCTATACCCGGCGTCACCGAAGATCGATGCAGCGTACCTGGAACGCTTCCGCCCGGTGGCAGAGCGCCGCATCGCGCAGGCCGCCGCCCGCGGCGCGGCCTGGCTCAACGCGCTCTACGCTCCAGAGGCGGAGAAGCCGGCGCGGGAGCCGGCAGCGCCCCCGCCGGGCTGGTGGCAGCGCCTAAAAGATTTCCTCGAGGAAATTATGTAGCGCCTGGTGGGAGCGGCGATCCGCGTCGTCGCTGTACACGGTGCCGAAGTCCGGGTCGTTCGCCTCCGGGTTCGTGAAGGCGTGCAGCGTGTTGCCGTAGGCATGGAGCTGCCAGTCGGCACCGGCGGCGGTCATTTCCTTCGCCAGCTCGAGGACGCTGTCGGGCTGCGCCATCGGGTCGTCCCAGCCGTGCAGGCAGAGGACCTTCGCACGGATCGGCCGCGGCGCATCGCCCGTGCTGCCGGGCGGCGTGAACAGCCCGTGGAAGGAGACCACGCCCAGGACATCGCTGCCGCTGCGCGCCAGGTCCAGGACACAGAGGCCGCCGAAGCAGAAGCCGATGGCCGCCACCCGCGGCGCATCCACCTCGGGCTGCTCGCGGAGCACCTCCACGGCGCGGTGCATGCGCCGGGCAACGAGATCGCGGTCCTCGAGGAACGGCGCGAGGAGCGCCTGGTTTTCCTCGGTGCTGGTACCGCGCACACCCTTGCCGTACATGTCGAGCGCAAAGCCGACGTAGCCCTGCTCGGCCAGCGCCCGCGCCTTGCCTTCCTCGAAGGGGGTGCGGCCGGCCCAGGCATGAGCGATCGCCACCGCGGGTGCGGGCCCCCGATCCGGATTCCATGCGAGGTAACCCTCGAGCGTCACACCGTCACAGTCGTACTCGATCAGCCGTTCCTGGATTGCCATGGTGTTGCCTCCCTTGCTTTATCTGCCATTAAATCCGCCTGCTGCGCTCGCGCACCCTGCTCCCGGGGCCTTGCAGCAGCCTGCCCTTCTCGGCGCCTGCGACCTCAGGCCGCGACGTAGGCGTCCGCGTCGAGGCGTCGCATCTCGGCCTCGATCCAGGCCTCCACCTCCCGCATGAGCGGCTCCGGCTCCCGGCCCGCCGCGTCCATCGGCGGACCGATCGACACGTCGATCACGCCCGGGATGAACCAGAAGGACCGCCGGGGCCAGCAGCGCGCCGAGGTCACCGCAATGGGGATGACCTCGGCGCCCGTGGCACAGGCCAGGCGCGTGGCGCCGGTCTTGTAGACGCCCTGCTTGCCACGCTCGGTGCGCGTGCCCTCAGGGAACATGATGACCCATTTGCCGCCGTCCATCAGCTGGACACCCTGCCGCGCCACCTTGTTCCAGGCTTCCGAGCGCTTGCTGCGGTCGATGTGAATCATCTCCAGGCGGCCCAGCGCCCAGCCGAAGACCGGGATGCGCAGAAGCTCGCGCTTGAAGACGAAAGCGAGCGGGTGCGGCATCACGCTCGGGAAGAAAAAGGTCTCCCAGGTGGACTGGTGCTTGGCGCAAAGCACGACCCGGCGGTTATCGTCGGGCCCCGGCAGGTGCTCCCAGCCCTGAACACGGTAGCGCACGCCGCCGACCAGCCGTGCGGCGGCGATCGCTCCGCGCAGCCAGGGTACGGCGATCCACCACCAGAGGCGCCCGGCGCCGACAAACAGGGACAGGAGCAGCAGCACGAGCCCCGCCGGAATCACCGACAGCGCGATCCAGCAGAAGACCAGGACCGATCGGATCACGCGCATCATGCGGGCGTCGCCCCCGCCCCGGCGCCGCCGGCGCCTGTTTCCGTAACAGCGCCGGCTTCACTGCCCTGCCCGCGTTCCACCGAGGCCACGAAGTCGGCCATGGCGGCGTAGGCCTCCTCGGCTTCCGGCAGCTCCGGCGTAAACAGCTGCCAGACGTGAACCATGTGCGGCCAGGTCTGCAGGGTGACCGGCGAGCCCGAGGCCTGGGCCTTCGCGGCATAGCGGCGCGCATCGTCGAGGAGCATCTCCGCCCGGCTGGCCTGGATAAGCACCGGGGGCAGCCCGCGGAGGCTGCCACGAAGCGGTGACACCCGCGGATCCTTCGGCGGGATGCGCCAGCTGAACCAGTAGAACCACCAGAGCAGGATCGTCGGCACCTTGAGCAGCTTGCCGAAGGCCGGGCCGAGCATCGGGTCCGTGGGCGCATTCAGGCGCAGGCTCGGCGATGTCATGGTGACGTCGGTCGACGGTGACAGGGCGATGGCGGCGTCGGGCAGCCGCAGGCCGGCGTCGCGGGCCCAGGCGATGACCTCCAGGGTAAGGCTGCCGCCGGCGGAATCCCCGGCAACGAGCAGGAAGTCCGGCGGCTCCATGTCCTCCGGGCCATTGTGGAGGATCCAGCGCAGCGCGTCGCGGCAGTCGTTGATGCCGTCAATGCGACGGTACTCCGGGCACAGGCGGTAATCCACGGCGAACACCGCGGCACCGAGCAGGCGGGAGAGCCGATCGGTAATGGGGCGGTGACTGGTGGGGCTGCCGGCGAACCAGGCACCGCCGTGCAGGTAGAGCACCCGCCGGCGGCTGTCGGCCCCCGGCGCCAGCACCCACTCGCCGCGGATCGCGTCGGTCTGCACGGGCTCGATGCGGCTCGTCACCGCCTTGCTGCCGCCGAGCTCGTCCATCATGCGGCGGATCGCCGCGAGCCGTTCCCGGCCGCTGTAGCGGCCGATGTTCTCCGTCAGCTCGTCCATGGCGCGCACGACCTCGCGGTGGGCATCGCTCGGGGGAGCGGCATCGGGCGGCGGCAACGGCGTGTCGAGGTAGCGCAGGTTCTCGCCCCGCAGGTAGAAGACACTGAAGGCGACGAAGGCGAGGATGATGAACAGCGCCGTGACCATGGATGCACTCCCGCGAGAAAAGACCGGCATTAAACCAGACCGGCTGCGGCACACCAAGGGCGCCGCCGGCCGGCCAGGGGGACCTGTACAGCCCGGCACAAACCCGTATATTGGGGGGTTGGGCGCCGCCGCTGTGGCGGCATGACCCGAGCGGGGGCCTCCCAGTCACATGAAGAAACCGGTCAGCAAGGAGGATCTGCGCGCCGAGCTCGAGGACGCCATGGGGCGCTTCCTCGAAGGTGGCGGGGAGATCGAGCAGGTGCCGCAGGGCGTCAGCGGCCGCGAGGGTGACGCACCGCCGAAGCACGGCACCCGGGATCTGTTCATCGAGCCCAAGGCCACGCGGACGCAGATTCCCGAGGTGATCGCAGCCCTCGATGCCCGCCGCCGGCCACCGAAACGTCCGCCGCAGCGGGCTGCCCGCGGTCCCCGGCGCAAGCTCATCTACGACGATTTCGGCGAACCCCTGCGTCACGTCTGGGTCGAGGACTGACCCCGCCGTGAACTGCCGTCCGATCGTGGCCGTATAGTGCCCATCGACCGCAGCACAGCATGATCACCCTCGACGCATGATTACCCCCAAAGCATGATTACCCTCGAAGAAAGCATCGACGTCGCCCGCTCGCCGGCGGAGGCCTTCCGCTACGTGAGCGATTTCCGCACGACTGCCGAATGGGACGCCACGGCCTTTCGCGCCCGCAAGGACACGCCGGGGCCCGTGGGCGAGGGTACGGAATACGTGGTCGACTGCCGGCTCCCGGTAGGTTCTGTACGCATCCGCTACCGGGTCACCGCCTTCCGGGCCGGCGAGTACATCGAGCTTGCCGGTGACTCGCGCCTGTTCACCGTGACCGACCGGATCAGCTTCGCACCCGGCGACGACGGCGGCACCCGTATCGACTACGTCGCGGACTTCGCCTACAAGGGCCCGCTCGCCCGCCTGGAAGGTGCGCTTCGGCCCGGCATGGAGCGCATGGGCAGGAAAGCCCTCGAGGGCATGCGCCACGCGCTCGAGGACCGCCCCGCGCCGCCGGCCATCTCGCGCTGCAACGAGCGCGCGGACCGGCTGGTGCTGCCGGGCCTCGCGCTGTTCAGCCGCCTCGGCTACCGCCGCGGCAGCCGCCGCTGGGAACCGCTCTCCGCGGACCTGAGCGGCCGCCACGCGGTGGTCACGGGGGCCAGCTCCGGCATCGGCCGGGCGACCGCGCTGCGCCTCGCCGAACTCGGCGCCACCCTGACGCTGGTCATGCGCGACGCGGCGAAGGCCGAGGAGACTGTCAACGCCCTGCGCGAGGAGAGCGGCAATGCCGCTATCCGCGCCGAGCTCGCGGACCTGGGCCTGATGGCCGACGTGGACGCGCTCGTGGCCCGTCTCGCCGAGGCCGGCGAACCTATCGACATCCTGGTCAACAACGCCGGCGCCCTGTTCAACCCGCGCCGGGAGACAGCCGAGGGCCTCGAGGCGAGCTTTGCCCTGCTGCTGCTCAGCCCCTACCGTCTCACCCGCGGCCTGCTGCCGCTGCTGAAGGCCGGCGGCGGCGCCCGGGTGATCAACGTGGTCTCCGGGGGGATGTATTCGCAGCCCCTGGCCGTGCGCAAGCTCATTGCCCGCGAGGAGAACTACTCCGGCTCCGTGGCCTACGCGCGCTGCAAGCGCGCCCTCATGGTCACGACAGAGCAGTGGGCCGATGACTGGGCCGGCGACGGCATCGTGGTCAACGCCATGCACCCGGGGTGGGCGGATACCCCGGGCGTGGAAAGCTCGCTGCCCGGATTCCCCCGGCTGCCCCGCCGCATCCTGCGCAGTCCGGAGGAAGGGGCGGACACGGTGATCTGGCTCGCGGCAGCACCGGAAGCCGGCGAAGCCAGCGGTCTCCTCTTCCTCGACCGGGAGCCGCGGACCACGCACCTGCTCGCCCGCACGGCCGAGGCGGAAACGGACGACGAGCGCGAGGCGCTGCGCGCCTTCCTTGCCGAGCAGGACGCGGCCTTCCCCGCCCCCGTTGCAAAGGCGGCTGCCGCCCGCTAGCTTGGGGCTCGACGCCCAGCCGAGGACAGCCCGTGAGCGACGCCCTGCGCCCCTTCACCATCGCGGTACCCGATGCGGACCTCGAGGACCTTCGCGAGCGCCTTCGGCGCACCCGCTGGCCGGACCGGGAAACCTGCGAGGGCTGGGACCAGGGCATGCCCCTGGCCTATACCCGCGAACTCGCGGCCTACTGGGCCGAGGCCTATGACTGGCGCCGCTGCGAGGCCCTGCTCAACGGCTGGCCGCAGTTCACGACCACCATCGACGGTGTCGACATCCACTTCCTCCACCGCCGGAGCCCCGACCCGGAGGCCCTGCCCCTGGTGATCACCCACGGCTGGCCCGGGTCGCTTATCGAGTTCCACAAGGTGATCGAGCCGCTCGCGGACCCGGCCGCCCACGGCGGCGATGCGCTGGACGCCTTCCACGTGGTGGTGCCGTCCCTCCCCGGCTACGGCTTCTCCGGCAAACCCGCCCGCACGGGCATGGGTGTGGAGGCGATCGGCCGCTGCTGGGGCCGGCTCATGGCCCGCCTCGGCTACGACCGCTACGTCGCCCAGGGCGGCGACTGGGGCAGCGCCGTGACCCTCAGCATGGCGCGCACCGAAACCACCCACTGCGCCGGGGTGCACGTGAACATGCCCATCGTCGCACCGGACCCGGAGACCATCGACGCGCCCACGGCGCAGGAGCAGCGCGCCTTCGCGGCCATGGAGTTCTACAACCGCTGGGACGCCGGCTACTCGAAGCAGCAGGCGACGCGGCCGCAGACCCTCGGCTATGCGCTGGCGGACTCGCCGACGGGGCAGCTCGCGTGGATCATGGAGAAGTTCCAGGCCTGGACGGACTGCGAACAGGACGGCGTGCGCCACCCGGAGCACGCCCTCGGCCGCGACGAGATGCTCGACAACATCACGCTCTACTGGCTCAGCAACAGCGCCGCCAGTTCGGCGCGCCTGTACTGGGAGAGCTTCAACGACCCGGACCTGTCACCGATCGACCTGCCGGTGGGCTGCTCTCTCTTCCCCGGCGAGATCTTCAAGTGCAGCCGGCGCTGGGCCGAAAAGCGCTTCCGCAACCTCGTCTACTGGAACGAGCCGCCGCGCGGCGGCCACTTTGCCGCCTTCGAGCAGCCCGACCTCTTCGTCGCGGAGCTGCGAAGCGCCTTCCGCAGCCTGCGCTGAACCCGCCGCTCAGTCCGCCGCGGGGGCCGTGACCCGCGCCGGGTCCGCAGCCGGTGCCGGGGCCGGGTCCCCGCCCCGGGTGGCGATGCGCGCGAGCACGCCGAAGCCGATGGCGAGGGCGGCAAGCACCACGATGACCGTCTTCCAGCTCATTCAGGCCACCTCCCCGAGGAGGATGTCGGCAAGCCGGGCCCGGTGCCAGGCGCCATCACCCCAGAGCACCTCGCTGTGCTTCTGGCGCTTGAAGTAAAGGTGCACGTAGCACTCCCAGGTAAAGCCGATACCGCCGTGGCACTGTACGGAGCGTCCGGAGGCGAAGGCCGCCATGTCCGAGGCCGAGGCCTTCGCCATGTGCGCCAGCTGCAGGGCCTTTTCGGGCTCGTGGTCCAGCGCGCAGGCGGCGTTATAGAGGAGAGACTTGCTCTCATCCACGCGGGTCATGACATCCACGAGCTGGTGCTTCACCGCCTGGAAGAAACCGAGGGGGCGGTCAAACTGCTTGCGTGCCTGGGCGTACTCGACGGTGGTCTGCAGCTGCCACTCGCCCGCACCCACCATGTCGGCCGCGAGGAGCGTCCACAGCGCCGGCATGGCGGCATGGAAGGCCGCGAGACCATTGCGCCCCACCGGCTCCGCCACGGCTTCCTCGAAGCTGACCCGGCCCTGGTCGCGGGTGAGGTCGACGATCGTATCCGGTGCGACGGTGACGCCCGCGGCGTCGCTGGCGATCCAGTAGAGGCCGAGGCCGCCTTCATCCTGGGCGGCCACGAGCAGGCGCTCCGCCTTGCGCGGTTCCTGCACGAAGCAGGCGGTTCCGGACAGGCGCCCGCCCCTGGCGCTCACCGGGCTGTCGCCCGCGTGCCAGGAGCCGGCGGCGTTGGCGAAGGCCAGCGTCGCGGAACGGCCGGCGGCGACCTCCTCGAGGGCCGCCGTGCCGCTGTCCGCCGCGGCGAGCACGTAGCTGGTGGCGAGCGTCGCGGCGAGCGGCCCGGGGAACGCGGCACGGCCGTGCTCCTCCATGAGGCCGGCGACCGCCACCGCCGGAAGACCCAGGCCGCCGGCGCTCTCCGGGATGGCCAGGGCGGTCCAGCCCAGCTCGACCATCGCCGGCCACAGGTCGTCGCGCCAGGGGGCGCCGCTGGGCGCCTCCGGGTCCGGGTGGGCGGCGACCAGCGCGTGCAGCCGGTCCACGGGCAGGTGCTCGGCAAAGAACTTCCGCGCGGAATCCTTGAGCAGCGCGCACTCGTCGCCAAAGCCAAAGTTGGTCGGTTGCGTCACGGGGTTCTCCTGCGTTGACTCTCTACTTGGATTTAGCCAGGCCGAGCACCCGCTCGCCCAGGATGTTGCGCTGGATTTCACTGGTCCCGGCGGCAATGGTCATGCCGTAGGAGTTCATATAGGCCAGGGGCCACTGCCCGCCGGTGGGCGCGTGCTCATCCGCCAGGTACAGCGTCGAGGCGGGCCCGGCCACCTCCAGGCCCAGGCGGGCGGTGTCCTGGGCGAGCTCGCTGATGAGCAGCTTGTACTGCAGCTGCAGGCGCATGGGGTGGTCCTGCAGCGCCGGTACCCGGGAGCGCCGCTGGTTCTGCTGCAGCGCCTCCTCGCGGATGAACTGGCGCACGATGCGATCGCGCAGCAGCGGGTCGTCGGCGGCCGTACCGCCGCCGCGGGGGGTCTCCTGCGCCAGCGTGCGCAGGTTGCGCGCCGTGGGCGAGAAGCTGGTTTTCGAGGTCAGCCCACCGGAGCGCGGGGTGACCAGCTCGCCGCCGCCGCGCTCGTGGAGCAGCGTGGTCATGGCCACCTGCCAGCCCTTGCCGAGCTCGTCGAGGCGGTAGCTGTCGTCGACCTCGAGGTCCTCGAAAATCACCTCGTTGAAACCGGTCTCGCCGGTGATCTTGATGAGCGGGCGCACGGTGACACCCTTGCCGAGGGCGGAACGGATGGGCACCACGAAATAGGACAGCCCGTCGTACTTGTGGCTCTTGTCCGTGCGCAGCAGGAGGATCATCCACTCGGCGAAGTGCGCGAGAGAGGTCCACACCTTGTGACCGTTGATCACCCAGCGGTCGCCGCGGCGCTCCGCGAAGGTCTGCACGCTGGCGAGGTCCGAGCCGGCGCCCGGCTCCGAGAAGCCCTGGCACCAGATATCCTCGCCGGAGAGCAGCCGCGGCAGCAGCCGTTCCTTGAGCGGCTCCTGCGCGTGGTAGAAGATCGTCGGCGCGGCCATGCCGAGGCCGATGACGTTGGGCAGGAACGGCGTGCGCGCCGCGAGCATTTCCTCGTTGGCCACCCGCTGGCAGTCGGTGCGGCCGCCGCCACCGACCGCTTCGGGGTAGTCGCAGCCGACGAGGCCGGCGTCGTAGGCCGCCTTCTGCCAGGCCTGCAGCCAGTGCAGCTGGGGCTCGGTCATGATCTCGATGGCCGACTGCGGCAGCCGCACCGGCGGCTCTCCCGGGTGGTTGTCGCGCAGCCAGTCGCGGCAGTGGGCGCGGAATTCGGCCTGTTCGGGCGTATCCTTGCGTTCGCTTTCCGACATGAACGGGGTCCTCGGGCTTTGGGTCGTTGTGCGTAAGCTCATCGGGCGCAGGAAGTGTGGAGCATTGCTCGACCGCCAGCAAGCAACACTCAATTTTTACGCCGACGCCCCGCAGCGGAAGGCCGGCGGAACAGTCCGTTCAGTAGTGTGGCGGCGGCGGCTCCTCGCCGTCGCCCGCGGGCACGCGCTCGTCGAGGGCACGCACGCGCGCCGCAAGCAGACTGACCTGCTTCCTGAGTTCGAGGAGCGCCTGCTGCTGCTCGGCGTACGCCTGATCCAGGGCGTGCAGCGCATCACCCTGGAACGCCAGTTCAGTCTGCAGCGCCTCCAGCGCCGCCTGCCCGTTATCCTCGGTTTTCTGCCTGTCCGCCACTGCCTGACCTGTACGCCTGCCTCGGGGGCCCCGTAACATACACCGCCAGCGAAGAGACACAAACAGGCACCCACGGAGGGCGCACCATGGCTGGACGCATCGTTTACCGCACCGACGGGGGCCGCCCCTGCCCGGACTGCGGCGAGCCCCGCAACGCCTGCCGCTGCGCCGAAGCGGCGGCGGCACCGGCGGGCGATGGCATCGTGCGCCTGCACCGCGAGCGCAAGGGGCGCGGCGGCAAGGCCGTGACCCTCGTCGACGGCGTCCCGCTCCCCACGCCGGCGCTGAAGCAGCTGGCAAAGCGCCTCAAGCAGCGCTGCGGCGTGGGCGGCGCCGTGAAGGAAGGCCGGATCGAGATCCAGGGCGATCAGCGCGAGCTGTTGAAAAGCCTGCTGGAGGCCGAGGGCTTCACCGTAAAACTCGCGGGCGGCTGAAAACAGCGGAAAACCATCATTACGCAGAAGATGCCTGCAGCTTAATGACTTTTAGCTCTATTTTTACGGATCTTATTGTTACCGATAGATCCCTTTCAGCGCAGCTTACGTCACTTTCCCTAGCTCCTCGCTAAAAAAAATCACGTAACCCTCTATTTTTTATTGAATTTGATCTTTTCCCTGTGCTACACCTAAGGCTGTGGGATGCTCCGGGGTACGGGCGCAAGGCCGCGGCACAAGCGGCAGCGCCGGGGAAAGAACAAGCACAAGGACCCCTCAGTAACCGGGACCGGCAAGTTGGCGTCGCCACCGTGGACGAACGAGAACAACAGACACGGCACACTGCGAGGAACCGGTCATGTACATCACGGCGGAACACCTGAGGGACGAGGTCATACGCCCTACCCTCACTTACCTGGGGGCCTGGAGCGAAACCCTGGAGGCGCGGCTGCTGAGCGCCGCCATCGACGGCCCCGACGTCGGCCTCTTCGCCCGCAGCGGCGACGGGCTCGGGCTCTACCACATCACCCCGGCCCAGCACCGGGACATCTGGGACCGTTACCTGGCTTTCCGGCCGGAGATTGCCAGCCGCGTGCGGGGCCTCGCCAGCCAGCGGGCGTTTCTCAGCAACCCGGACCACGAGCTGCGCACGAACCTGTCCTACTGCACGGCCATCGCCTGGCTGCTCTGCGAGCGCGCCGGCCTCGGCAACCAGCCCCTGCCGGCTGCCGCGACCGCACCGGCACGCAGCCGTGCCTTCAGCCTGCGCTAGCAGCCGCCGCTAGCTTCCTCCCAGGCAGCGAGGTCCTCCGGGCGGTCGATATCGCGCCGGGGTTCCAGCAGCGCGGCGCGCCAGCCCAGCGCGTCCACGCGCGCAAGCGTCTGCGCCAGCACCGCACCGGTGCCCCAGTCCACCTCCCTGAACAGCCGTGCATCCACCCGGCGAACACCGATCAGCACGTAGCCCCCGTCCAGGGCCGGCCCCAGCACGACATCCGCCGCAGCCAGAGCCGCAAAGGCCGCCTCCACGTAGGCGGCATCGAGCCCCGGGCAGTCACTGCCGACCAGGACGACACGCTGTGCATCGGCAAGCGCCATGTCCAGCGCATGGTGCATGCGCTCACCGAGGTCCGTGCCGCGCTGGCGCCGCACCCTCGCTCTACCCAGGGACGCGGCGTGCCGCAAGGCCGGGTGCCCCGGGTCCCCGGCGACCCAGAGCTCGCGTTCACAGCGGGGGACAGCGGCGAGCTGCCGCGCCGTGTGGGTGAGCAGCGCGATGTGCAGCTCGCAGGCGCCGGCCGCCTCGAGGGCCGGCTGCAGGCGCGTCTTCACCTGGCCGGGGACCGGCTCGCGGGCGAACTGCAACAGGCGGCGCCGGGCCGCGGGGCCTTCTACTGCGCCCCCGGCATTCCCCTTGCGCCCCGCCTCCGTCATCGGCACCGTACCCTCCTCAGCCATAGTAGCGGGCCCACAACCGGTCCGGTGATGCGCCCAGCGCGTAGCGCAGCCGAAGGCTCCACATGAGCCAGACCGTGCGCAGGATACCCTCCTTCTCCCAGCGTCGGCTGGAGGTGCGCACCCTGAGCCCGGCGCCGCCCGGCCGCGACCGGCGGCGGAGGCGCGTGCAGAGCTCCACGTCTTCCATGAGCGGGATCGGCGCGAAGCCTCCTTCCGCCTCGAAGAGGCTCCGGCGCAGGTAGAGAAGCTGGTCCCCGGTACCGATCGCGGTCAGTCGGGAACGGGCATTCATGGCGCGCTCGATCAGCCGCAGCGCCGGCGCGCGGCCGGTCAGCTGCACCCGGGCGAAGCCCCAGGGTCTGCCATCGGCCAGCGCCGCCTCCAGGGCGTCGGCCCCGAAGAGCGGCTCGGTGTCCGCATGCAGAAACCAGAGCCACTCGCCCCGCGCCGCGGCCGCGCCGAGGTTCATCTGCGCGGCGCGGCCGCGCTCACCGAGGAGCAACAGGTCGGCGCCCGCCAGCGCCTCCGCCGCGGTGGCGTCCGTGCTGCCCCCGTCGACCACGATGCACTCCGCGGCGGGGAACGCCGCCCGCAGCCGGGCGAGCAGCGGCCCGAGGCGGCCGGCCTCGTTGAGCACGGGCAGGATGAAACTGTGCCGGGGGGTCATGGTGGTCAGTAGCGCGCCGCCCGTTCCGCGGGCTCGAAGAGGCTCGGTGCCCCGCCCTGCAGGTAGTCGAAGAGCACCCGGTAGGCGAGCACGGCCTTGACGTAATCGCGGGTCTCGCGGAACGGCAGCGTCTCGATCCACACCGCCAGGGACTGGTCGCGGCCGCGCCAGTTGTCCACGCGATTGGGCCCCGCGTTGTAGGCGGCGAGGGCGAGCACGCGGTTGCCCCCGTAACGCTCGAGGAGCTGGCGATAGTAGGCGCTGCCGATGAGGACGTTGTCCTCCACGCGGTAGAGGGACGCGGCCGGCGCGGCGACGCCGAGGCGGCTGGCGACCTGGCGCCCGGTGGCGGGGAGCACCTGCATGAGACCCCGGGCCCCCGCGCTCGAGTGCGCCGCGGGGAAAAACGCGCTCTCGCGCCGGGCGATGGCCATCAGCTCCGTCTCGGGAAGCCCCAGCGCCTGCGCCCGTGCGCTGAACACATCGCGGTAGGCCAGGGGAAAGCGCAGCTCCAGCGCGTCGTGCGCCGCCGCCTCGTTCGCCGCATCGATGGCCAGGTGGTACCAGCCCTCCGCGGCGGCGAGCGCCGCGAGCGTGAGCCGCGCCTCCCGGTCCTCGCTGCGGAGCACGCCCCGCCACTCCGCGTGCGCGTCCCGCTCCTCGCCCTGGACGTGCAACTCACCCACCCGCTGCAGCCCGGGCTTGGCCAGCAGTTCCGGCGCTGCTGCGAGCGGCGCCAGGGGGCGGTGATTGAAGGCATAGGGCACATCGAGATGCTCCGCCGCGAGGAAGCCGTAGTAGCTCCGCTCCCGGGCGGCGGCGGCCAAGAGTTCGCGCCCCGCCTCCCGTTCGCCGGTCGCTTCAAAGGCGACGCCACGCCAGTAACGCCATTGCGCGGAATCCCGCTCCGCCGCCGACAGGGCCTGTGCGGCCGCGAGAAAGCGCGGCCAGTCGGCCTCGCCGAGGAGCCAGCGCAGGCGCATGGCCGTGAGCTGATCGTCCCCCCAGCGCGCCAGCTGAGCGTCGATCCAGGGGGCGGCGGCCCCCTCCTTCGCGAGGAGCGCCTGGAACGCGATGCGCCACTCAGTCCCCGCGCGGCCCGGATCCTCCGCCGGGAGGGCCGCGCTGCGCGCGCGCCACGCATCGAGCGCGCGCAGGGGGTGATAGCGGGCCAGGCGCCGCACGCCCCAGTGCAACGCATCGCCGCGCCGCTCCGGGGCGATCGCATCCAGGTGCGTGGCCAGGTGCTGCGGCTCCCGGTACAGCCGGGCGAGGGTTTTCGCATCGGCCTCGAGGACAGGCGGCGCCAGGCTGACGAGGTAGCGCAGCAGCGAGCTCTGCCGCGCCTCGAAGGCGAGGCCGAGGCGCGCCCAGACCCGCTCGGCGGTGGCACCGCCGGCCGCCAGCCAGGGTTTGAACAGCGGATCGCAGGCTTTCGGCCGGGAGTAGCCGTGCACCCACAGGCGGGCGGCACCGGCGAAGGCGGCCTCGCGGTCCCCCGTTGCCAGCTGGGCGCGGTGGTAATAGCACTGCAGCGTTACATCCCGCGGCCGCGTTTCTGCGGCCGCGAGGAAATCATCCCAGCGGCCGTCCCGCCCGGCCTGGCGCAGGTAGGCATCGAGAAAGCGGTTGCCCACGGGCGAGCCCGCGCTGCGCTCCACGAAACGCGCGGCGCGGGCGCCGGGCACAAAGCGCCGCTCCCGGGTCAGGCGGAAGTAGTCGAGGTAGAGCGCGAGGGGGTAATCGTCGAGGCGCCGCCTGAGCTGCTCGAAGCTGGCCATTTCGCCGCCCTTGAGCGCAGCGAGCGCGTCCCGGTAGTCGGCGCGTTGCGCCCGCAGGGCCGGGTTATCCGGCAGCAGCGAGGCCTCCGCCGGCGCTGCCGCGACGGCAAGAAGCAAGGCGATCCTGGCGACAATTCTCGGTAACACGGCTTCCGCTGAGCGTCGGGCCGCCCCGCTGGCGACCGCCGGAGCCATCGTGCAGCGGCCCCCGGTTGAATGCAAGGCCGGCCGGCTCCCCCGGGTCGGCAGCATGGGGCACAATGGGGTGAACGCCCTGCGGAGCTCCTGCCATGTCCTCCCTGCGCCCCCGGCTGCGACGCTGTCATTCGCGCACCCTGGCCGCCCTCGCCTGCCTTGCCGCTCTCGCGATGGCCGCGGCCGCGACCGCGACCGCCCATGAAAAAACCGACGTCCTCGTACTCTACAACGGTGACCGCATCACCGGGGAAATCCAGGCACTGCGCGGCGGCATGGTCAGCTTCGGCACGGATGCCATGGGCACCGTGGAGGTGGAGTGGAGAGAGGTGGCGACGGTCGAATCGCGCTACTACTACGAGATCCGCCTCGCCAGCGGCGAGCGCTTCTACGGCGTCGTCGGTCCGGGGGAACAACCGGGTGCGGTCACTGTGCGTGAGGGCGCCGACAGCCGGACCATCCCCTGGGATGAGCTGGTGGAACTGCGGCCCATTGAAAAGGATGCCCTGGACCGCCTCGATATCTACACCAGCCTGAATTTCGCCTACACGCGGGCAAGCAACGTCTCCACGAGCGAGCTCAAGGCCGACATCAGCTACGAGGACGAACGCTCGCTCAACCGCCTCACGGCGCGCAACACGGTGAGCACTACCCAGGAGGAGACGACGTCGAGCCGGCGCCTGAACCTGAGCCGGCAGACCTGGACGGACCGCGCGAACTACTTCCGCCTGCTCTCCGGCGGCTTCGAGAGCAACGACGAGCTCGGCCTGGACCGGCGCTTCACCATCGGTGCGGGCATCGGGCGCTACTTCATCGATACCCAGCGCTCGACGCTCAGTGGCAACGTCAGCCTGCGGGCGATGGAGGAGTTCGGGGAAGACGGGGAAAACACGGAAAGCCTCGAGACCGAGTTCGCTGTCGATTACGGCGTGTGGCGCTTCGACAGCCCGGACCTGGACCTGCGCTACAACCTGTCCCTTTTCCCCTCTCTCACCGAGTCCGGCCGGCTCCGCGGCGAGACGGAGCTGCGGCTGCGCTGGGAGATCTACCGGGACCTGTTCTGGGACGTCAGCGCCTGGGGCAGCTTCGACAACCAGGCCCTCGACGAGAACGCGGACCGGGCCACGGACTGGGGCCTGACCACCGGGGTGGGCTGGGAGTTCTAGCGGATCCGCCCGCCGATGCTGATACTGCTGTGCATCCCGCTGCCCCAGCCACCGTACCCGTAGTGGCTGTAGCCGGTGGAGAAGCCGACGCTGCCGTAGACCTGCGGATCTTCACAGCCGGCCAGGCTCGCGCAGGCGGCGGCGAGAACGAGCGCAGCGATGCGGCGTGTCCGTGTCTTCATGGCTTTCATGCCCGTCATCGTCTTCATGGCAGCGTCTCCGCAGCAGGTTCGAGGGGCCAGGTCTGCAGGGCGATGCCGGCACCGGAGGGCCCCTGGAGCACGGCGAGGTAGCCGCCAGCCGGGCGCGCCGTGGCCGGCTGCAGGACCCGGCCGCCGAGGTCGTCGACCCGTGCGAGGATCGCCTCCAGCGCAGCGAGATCGGCCACGCGCAGGTAGTTCACCCAGAGCGGCGCGCTGTCGGCCACCGGGTGCGGGCGAATGCCCGCCCGCGGCCGCCCCGCCGCCGAGAGCACCCGGTAGTCGAGTTCTCCCTCGAGCGCCAGCGTCTCCGCCTCGTAGGGCAGCAGCCGGCGGTAGAATGACGCAGCCCCGGCGGTGTCCACCGCCCACAGTTCATCCCAGAGGAACCCGCCGGGCGCCGGCGGCCCGGACCGGTCCGGCGGGTCGCCCTCAACGGTTTCCAGCAGGGCAAAGATGGCGCCTTCCGGGTCTGCGGCCACGGCCACGCGCCCGCGACGGCCGAGGGAGGTGGGCGTGGTGAGCAGGCGCCCGCCGGACGGCCCGACGGCAGCGGCGGCGCCCTCGATGTCGTCGACGGCCAGCAGTGCCACCCACTGCGAGATGTCCTCGTCCACCGGCAGCCGGCCCTGGTCCACCAGGCCGCCGATGGCCCGCCCGTCGTGGCGGATGAGGGTGTAGTTGACCCCGGGAACCGGCTCGAAGGTCCAGCCGAAGAGTTCGCCGTAGAAGCGCGCGGTCTCCGCGGGCGTGTCGCTGATCAGGTCGTGCCAGACCACTTTGCCCGGCAGCCGGCCAGCGCCGCCGGCGAGCGGCGGCAGGTCATAGCTGGCGGGCGCGCAGGCGCCGAGGCACAAAAGGAGCGGCAGAAGCAGGTGGCGCGGTCGCAGCATGACGCGTGGTCCTCTCGGGTGTGGTTCCCGGCACATAGGTTACAGCTGATTCCGGGCACATAGGTTACACATTTCGGTATTTGGAGGAGATCTCCAGATGCCATGGAATGAGTGTGA